>Ga0123352_10001156_pt1 | contig 34424 bp, 39 predicted proteins | sample TergutLab28metaG_FD_89700 | JGI IMG/M metagenome (GOLD analysis project Ga0123352, IMG submission 89700) | Labiotermes labralis P1 segment gut microbial communities from Petit-Saut dam, French Guiana - Lab288 P1 | ecosystem: Host-associated > Arthropoda: Insects > Digestive system > Gut ...
GAACAAAAAAGGACGAAGGTGAACACAAGCACCTACCGCCCTTTGCATCGTATTGTTAAAATTGGCGTGCAACCCGAATTACAATTTGCCGACTAACCCAACACCTGGACGCAAGGTGGGTTGCCCTGGTGTCCATTGGGCTGGGCAGGCTTGCCCTTCGTTTTCCATGGTAAATTTGGCAGCTTGCACCTTACGCAAAAGCTCACGGGAATTTCTTCCGATGCTAGGATGGTGAATTTCGTAAGCCAAAATCGTCCCATCAGGTGCAACAACAAAAGATGCACGATATGCAATACCCTCTTCTTCATTCAAAACATTAAACATATTACAAAGATGGTGGTTTGGGTCTGCCAACATGGGAAAGCGTACCTTTTGCACCGTCCGTGATGCGTCGTGCCAAGCTTTGTGACTAAAATGCGTGTCGGTGGACACGGAGTAAACTTCGCACCCAATCTTTTGAAACTCGCTATAGGATTCAACTAAATCCCCAAGTTCTGTAGGTCAGACGAAAGTAAAGTCCGCTGGATAGAAAAACACGGCAGACCATTTGCCCTCCAAATCCTTGTGCGTAACCTCCTTAAAATCCGCATTGTGGTACGCTTGTACCTTAAATTCTCCAATCTTCGTGCCGATTAATGACATTTTATTATCCTCCTTAGTGAATATTGATTAGACCTTTGCTGAAACCGTGGCAAAAAAATAAATACAAAATATAATTTCTGTGAAGGTCTATTTTAAGCTATTTTACCATATTTTTTTCACATTGTCAAGCCTACTAGAAAATCCACGAAAAATTTGGTCTACCAGTACAATTGCAGCCATTGCTTCCACAACAACCACCCCACGGGGTGCGATTGCGGGGTCATGGCGACCTTTTTTTGCAACTTCTCCGACGGATGCAGGTGGCTTAAAGTTTACTTTCATATAAATTTCTTGACCGCTAGAAATACCTGCCAAAATCCCGTCATTATGACCACTTGTAAATTTTACGGACCTTGCACCCCCAATGGACATAACGGCTTTTGCAAGCTCTGCATTTAACTTGTCAAAAACAGGTTGCCCAACCCCTGCCTTCAAACCAGAAATTTTACAAACCACACTGCTAGAGACTGATGTTCCTGTGTTTTTGGCATTTTTAAGCAATTCTACAGCATCTCGTTGAGAAACCCTATCGCCAAGTGGAATGTCACCAATACTGTAAACCTTAGCTTTTATTGTAACACCAAGCTCTGCCAAAATTTTCTTGGCGATAACCCCTGCCGCCACCCTTGCGGCAGTTTCCCGACCACTTGCTCGTCCACCGCCACGATAATCCCTGTGACCGTATTTGGTAGCATATGTAAAATCACCATGCCCAGGGCGGAAAGTGTGTCGTAGGTCAGCGTAATCTTGTGGTCGTTGGTCAGTGTTATGAATAAGCAAAGCAATCGGCGTACCAAGGGTGACACCCTCAAAAACCCCAGAAAGCACAGACACATAGTCGTCTTCCTTACGACCGCTGGTTAGCGTCTTACCTGGTCTGCGACGCTCCATATCTGTGCAAAAGTCAGCTTCTGACAGGACAAGTCCCGCAGGACAACCGTCCACAACAGCCCCAATGGCAATCCCATGACTTTCCCCGAATGTAGTCACTGTAAAAACTTTCCCAAAAGTATTGCCCAAAAAATTTACCCCTTCCATTTTAATGAAGTTTGTGTTATAATTTAGATTTAATATTAAGGAGGTGCAAAAATGCCACTGTCCAAACGAATAGAACAGGTGCTTGCCCCAATCTACAAACAGAGAGTGCCTGTCATCGTCCTAAAAGGCATCAAAATCCTAGTTTCTCTATTACCGCCAGTTTTAACAGGTAATTTACTAAACAACCTTAACCAATATGACGGCGACCGTGCTTTTTTCTACATCGGCATGATTGCGGCCGTTTTGGCGGTTTACTTTTTACTGGACTGGGCGCAGGACTACCTTTGGTACAGAATGGAATATATCGGAACAGGCATAATCCGTTCCTATCTTTTTGCCAATGTTATCCGTAAAAGCTTTCTATATCACAAAGACCACAGCGTTGGGGATTTAGAAGGCAAGGTTGTCCATGATGCTGGGATTTACGCCCATGCAAAAATATCCATGATGCCTATGTTGTTTCTGAATATAATCCATATATTGGTTATTTTAGCCCTGCTTTTCTCACGAGATGTGCCGATGACATTTGCCACTATAGCATTTTCCGCCATTTTCTTTTTGTTATACAAGCTTATAAACAAGCATATCCGCAAGGCGACATTAAGGGAGCGTGAGGGTTATTCGGAAGTGCTTACAACCACCCACGAAACCTTGGCAGGGGTCAACACCATCCAGCTTTATGGCGAAGAGGAGTTTTTTGCCCACCGCTTTGAAAAAACAGTGGATAAGTATGAGCATTTTCTAATTAACTTACGTAAATGGAAGGGGTTTGCCCTTGCTGCCAACAATAAACTTGTGGGGCTTTTGCCTCTTGTTGCTGTGTTTGTGGGGTTGTATCTTTATCGGGCTGATATTGTAATTGCTGGTATTGGCACAATTGTTACTTATTACTTGCTTTTGCCAGCTCTCGTTGACCCTATTAAATCCCTAACGGAATTTAGTATAGACTATCAAAATGCCCGTGCGGTGGAGGGTCGCTTAGAGGAGCTTTTGGCGGACGAAACCCAAACAAACAGCAAGCTAGAACAAATTGACAAAATCCAAAGTTTGGAGTTTTCTAATATCTGCTATAAATACGACGACGGCACAGAGGTTTTGTGGGATGTTAATTTCACCGTAAAGCCTGGTGATGCCTTGGCGGTTGTGGGACCTTCTGGTGCTGGAAAAACCACGTTTTTGCGTATGCTAAAACGCCAGCTACACCCTTCTTGGGGTCAAATTCTGATAAACAACAAAAACCACCATCTTGTAGACGAGAAAAGTTATATCAACCGCATCGCCGTGCTTGCCCAAGACATTTTTGTGTTTGACGACAGTATAACCGCCAATATCAAATTCGGCAAGGACATCCCTGATGCAGAAATCCAGCGTCTGGCTAAAATTTGTGCCTTAGACCATTTGGATTTAGAGGACTCAGCAACCAAACTGTCTGGCGGTGAGCGTCAACGGCTTGGTCTTGCCCGTGCTTTGGCATGCCAATATGACGTTCTAATCCTAGATGAACCCACCACCGAACTGGATGCCGCCACAGAAACCAAAATAATCCAAAACCTAAAAGCGGTACAACAGGAGAATGGTTGCATCTTCATCGTCATAACCCACAGCCAAAATGTGCTTGACAACCTTTGCAACAAATCCCTAACCCTGTCCAAACCTAAATAATTAGCTTTAGTATCCTAGCCTCCGCCCAATGTGAAGCGGAGGCTATTTAAGTTTACCACAGTAAACTATTGCGTGCAACAAATGATTTTTATGTTGACAAAACCAATCGCTTAATGTTATAGTATTTATAAAGGCAAAAAGGACACGCAAGTCGTCTCGTCAGCAAAACTTTGCGACCTGCGTGTCCCTACCAGCCTTTAACAGCCTAGTGAAATAATACCTCACTCAGGCTTATTTGTCAAGCCCTTAAAAAGGGCAGAGGGAGGATTTTTTATGAAGAAGTTTCTGAAAAGGTTTCAAGCAAAGGGTTTTGTGAGTGGTTTTTTGGTGGCAACAATGCTTTCTGCCACCATTGTGTGGGCAAACACTAGCGGGGTTTTCCGTGAAGTATTTTATGGTGTCAGAATTTCTATAAATGGACATGCTTGGAACCCACCATCTGACATGACACCTTTTATCACAGATGGAAGAACTTTTCTTCCTGTGCGTGGTATTTCGGAAGCCCTTGGCATCCCTGTCACATGGGATGGAACGACAAGTACCGTGCATTTAGGCACACAACCTGTGGGGTCGCCGTTTTTTAGCACTATGCAACACTTTAGAAGTGGCGGTAGCTCTACTGTTGGAAATGCCACATCTTTAGGTAACACTCATGCTAATGCCTTACAGAGAAGTGCAGGGGTTAGTGCGGTTTGGCGTGAATATAACCTTAATGGACAGTGGACCGAATTGACAGGAGATGTACTTCGCTTAGACCGTGCAACCGCTGGAGCTGGAACAATCACTTTCACAGGTGATGGCAGGGAGCTTCTTGTGGTTACCACGACCAATAACCAACAACCACAAAACATATCTGTTGACCTTCGTGGAGTTTTAATTCTAAGGATTGAGATAAATAACCATAATTCAGCACTAGCTAATGCGATGATACAATAATACTAAAAACCACCATGACACATTAATGTCACATGGTGGTTTTTGTTTCAGTAAATTCCGTCAAATGCGACCAAAAGCGTTTTGGGAGGTTGCCCATGCGAAGTTTGGGATTTTTTCTTCCCTCAATGGCAATCGTGTCATAAAACCGCTTCCATAATTCTCGGTACATTTTTTCTTCCGTGCAAGCTTCGGGCAGTTCTAGGTTGTCAATAGGGATTAGGCTTTTTTCGCCATTTTGCTGTATAAAAGCGTGCTTGTGGGTTTTGTCATAAATCAAAAAATGCTCATCGGGCATCCTGTCACAAAAGTGTGGGGCAACTATTGGTAATATAAAGTTTTTTGGCTCAAAAACAGCCGCCAAAGCCCCATCAAATTCAGAAAAACGCAAAAACCCTTTGTATACATGGGCTTCACCTTGGACATTTCGTACAGCATTTGTAACCTTGGCAACTGCGTCATGGGTTAGCATATCAATAACAGGCGAGCCAACCTTGTAGCCTAGACGCAAAAAATGCAAAATCGCTAACTCCCGACCTTTCATCGAAGATAAGAAACACAAATACACCAATTGTAACGCATCTTTTGAAATTTTGTTAACTATGGACGTTTCCACCCTCCCTGCCACATCTGGGTCTGTAAGAATTTCTTTGGGGGTAAAAAGCGTCTCTTGCTCCTCCTCGTAGTTATAAATGGCGAAGGGAAGTTCTTTTTTGTAGTAACTTTCGTGGACGCAACACAAAAGCCCATGAAATGTTCCGTCGTACAAATAGGCTATATCTGTCCTGTAAGACATTTTACCAATTCCTCCCCGTTGCTGTCCATGTGGAATATTGATAACTGCTCTGCACTTCTTGCCATTTCCGCACTTCTCTGGGATAAAAGCCCCCACAAAATAGACTCTGGGTTATTAGGCAAACCAAGCATTGCCCTGCCCTTGCAGGTAAGGAAATATTGCGCCCGCTTCAAAACGACCCCCATCTTTTTAAGGTCGTCAAAATCCAGCGTTGTAAGCCGTCTTGCCCGCATTATCTTTTCTGCACTTTTTACACCAAGCCCTGGCACACGAAGCAGGGTTTCGTAAGGTGCTGTGTTTACCTCAATAGGAAATTCGTCATAATTATTTAACGCCCAGTTGCATTTCGGGTCGATTAAAGGGTTAAAATTAGGGTTTTTCTCGTCCAGCAACTCCGCTGCATCAAAATGATAAAAACGCAGAAGCCAGTCCGCCTGATACAACCTGTGTTCCCTCAGAAGCTGGGGCTTGGTATCAAGGGCAGGCAAGTTTCTACTTTCCACAACAGGCATATAAGCCGAATAAAACACTCGCTTTAAGTCGTATTTTTTATACAACGCCGCCGACAAATTGATAATCTGATAATCTGTTTCAGGTGTTGCCCCAATAATCATCTGGGTGCTTTGCCCCGCAGGCACAAACTTCGGGGCGTTTCTGTACCTGACAATATCCGTTTTGTTTTCGTTTATACCCAGCTTAATTTTACCCATGGGTTGCAAAATACTTTCACGGCTTTTGTCGGGGGCAAGTAATTTTAAGCTGTCGTGGGATGGAAGCTCCAAGTTGATGCTCATACGGTCAGCCAAAAGCCCAAGGGCGGTCAATAATCTGTCATCTGCCCCTGGTATGGCTTTAACATGGATATATCCACGGAAACGGTAATGATTGCGTATCAGGGACAAGGTTTCAATCATCTGCTCGCAAGTATAATCAGGATTTTTAACCACAGCAGAGCTGAGAAACAGCCCCTCAATGTAATTTCGGCGATAAAACCCAATCATAAGCTCGGCAAGCTCCGTGGGGATAAAAGTAGCACGCTTAACATCATTTGACCGCCTATTGACGCAGTAATTGCAATCATAAACGCAGGCGTTGCTAAGCAACACCTTTAGCAGAGCGATGCACCTGCCATCCGCAGAAAAACTGTGGCAAATGCCCCCCTTTAGCGTATTGCCCAAAGAACCAGCCTCGCCTTTACGCTCCACCCCGCTGGACGTGCAGGCAACATCATACTTTGCCGCATCTGATAAAATTGTTAGTTTATCCAAAACTCCCATTTTTTCACCTTTAACCTAAAACTTAACATCCTCATTAGCTAAAGTAACTACAACAGTTTTGGCTTTAAGAAAGCATATAATACAGAGCCAAAGAATTTTTTATTTACGGCAGAAAACTCCTCTGCCGTGCATTGCCCGTTCCATGTCATCATTTCATAGACAACACCCATCATTTTCAAATTAATCCCAGCCGAAGAAAAACCGCTTTTGATATAAAATTGCTTACGCTTTTTTCGTTGTTGGTTGTTTTCTGCACTTTCGTCTTCGGCTTCTATATAAAGTATAATACGGTTGTTGGGATAAGCTTCCTTGATGCGGTTAATAATTTGCGAGCCATATCCTTTAGAGCGATGGGTGGCTTCCACCGCAATATACAACACAAATGTCACGTTTTTGTGGGTAACTGTATAGGTAAAACCCGCAAATATTTCTTTGTCATAGTAGGCATCAAACTTAATATAATCCTTTTTGGCTCGCCTAAGAATAAGCCATATGGGTGCCTGCTCAGCCACAGGAAACGCCGACTTATAAAGTGATACAAACTGCTGAAAGTGCTTGGATTTCTTTGTTACAGGGTGTGCTGTAAGCATATCTTCCTTCTCCTTTAATGGTTTGATAGCTTATTTTAACACCAAACACACACGCCCACCAGTTACAAATGTCACTATTTTATTTTGGTGATTATATATAATCACCTCTATTTTGCATCATCTATTCTTAATTTTCTCCCATTGAGGTCGTATAATAGCAATCAATGGCAAGCCAATAACAATCGCAAAAACTATCTGCATGGAATTGTTTGCAATAAACATTGCAGGTACAGCCCATGGCACTTGAAACATAATCACCTGCCCCACATACATAGCAGGGATAAGCCAAATTCCACCCAACACCGCTGCCAAAATATTTAAGGGGATGCTACGTCCGCCAGCACCTTTCATATGGGCAACCGAGCCAAAAATAACCGCCAACGCAGGGCGGGCAATTAAATTTATTGGAGCCCACAGGGCAAGCCCGCCCAACAAATTAAACAACACCATGCCAAGGCTTGACACAGCCCCCATCTTTGGTCCAAAAACCACAGACACTACAAAAACCACCATCGTGCCAAGATGAACCTGCCCCGCCCCTGTAATATCTGGGGATGGGATACGCAAAAACATGGTGGCAAGGAAAACCAGGGCGATAAAAAGCCCTGCTAAAATCACATCTCTTGTTTTCATTTTATCACTCGCTAAAATTTAGTTGTAAGAAGCTGGGTCATCAGGGTCACGGATGACCCTTGTGCCGTCATTTAAGGCATTCAAAGTTTCAATGTCGGCTTTATCAAGCTTGAAATCGAAAATATCAAAATTCTCTGCCATACGGCTAGGTGTTACAGTTTTGGTTATGGCAGACACGCCCACATCTATATTCCAACGCAAAATTACCTGTGCTGGGGTTTTGCCATACTTTTTGGCAACCTCACCAATTACAGGATTGTCCATCAAACCTAAACGCCCACGCCCAAGAGGACAATACGCCGTTACCAAAATCCCTTTTTGCTGACAATATTCCCGAATGTCAGTCTGGGTCAAATACGGATGATGTTCGTATTGGTTCACCATTGGCATAATCTCCCAATGTTTTTCTAGTTCCTGTAAATGGTGTATTTTTAGGTTGCAAACCCCAATAGCACGGGCTTTGCCAGACTTATAAATTTCCTCCAATTCTTTGTATGTGTCTATCCAATGGTTAGGTAAAGGCCAATGGACAAGATATAAATCAACATAATCCAGTCCCATACGCTCCAAACTACCCTCAAAGGCTTCCGCAGGACCATTTGGTCGTTTTTGTGCTTCATTATGCACTTTGGTCGTTACAAAAATCTCCTCACGTGGCACGCCACTTTGACGCATCCCCTCCCCCAACATATCCTCGTTGCCATAAAACTCCGCCGTGTCAAAATGGCGAAAGCCTGCATTTATGGCATTTACAACCACGGCAACCCCATCCGTGTCAGATGGTATTTGAGAAATCCCCATACCCAGCATTGGCATATTCACACCATTATGCAACTTAAAATACTCCATAGTAAAACCCCCTATAAATTTAATTTAATCTCTAATAATTTTTGAAAAGCCCTCGCCCATAACCTCACGTGCATCAGTTACAATCACAAAAGCGTCCTTGTCAATCTCTGACACAACTTCTTTTAACCTAGCAATCTGACGGTTATATACCACACACAAAAGCACGGATTTGTCCTCTTTGGTATAAAATCCCCGCCCATGCAACGCAGTCACACCTCTATCCATTTTTTCCAACAGGGCTTGACCAATCCCCTCCGACTCTTTGGAGATGATAAACACACCTTTTGTAAATCTTGGCCATTTCATAAAATATTCGATTGCCACAATCGCCACAAACAGCGAGATTAGGGCATACATGGTTTGCATTGCACCAAAAACCCAAAGACCAGCCAAAATCACACCCCAGTCCAGCACCAAAAGCACCCTTGGCGTGGAAAGTCGCTTAAAAATGCGGGAAATTAGGTCGGCAGCCAGTGTAGAACCGCCCGTGGTGGCATCCGCCCGCAATGTTATGGCAACACCAACACCGCACACAACACCGCCAAAAATGGAAGCCAGAAATAGGTCGGGTTCTAGTATGTCTGCTGGCACAAACCCCTCTAGCAAAAACAAAAGCACAGACATCAAGGCAGCAGCAAAAATTGTCTTAGTAATATACCGAAAACCAACCACTTTTAATGCAATCAACAAAAGCGGGGTGTTGATTAATGCCGTGGTCGCCCAAACAGGAAAGCTAAATTGATGATAAAAAATCGTCGCAAGACCAGAAACGCCCCCAACCACCAGCGAATTAGGGATAAAAAAGAAATAAATCGCTAGGGTCATTATGGTTACGCCCGCTGCCGTCATGGCATATTCTAACAAAAGTTTTTTCGTTTTTGAATTGTTCACAGTACACCTCGTATTTTTCTAATGATTACAATAATTGCAAATTTTAGTAGTACACGTTGTCGCCATATACGCTTCGGTTGCCGTAGTAGCCTATACAACCATTCCATGCCAATTTTTTGGAAGATTTTAGGCGCACGTTTCAATTCCCCACTCATAACGTCAAAACTGCCACCCACACCCATAACTATTTTTGCACCAAGCCTGTGCTTGTAAGTATTCGCCCAAAGCTCTTGGCGAGGAAACCCCAAACCAACCAACACAATATCAGCACCAGATGAGGAAATTTCAGCAATTACAGCTTCATCATCCTTAAAATATCCATCACCACAACCCACCACCTGTAAGCCAAAGCGCTGCTCCATTTGGATTTTAGCCTTCTCTGCAATCCCAGACTTACCACCTAAAAAATACCATTTCACTCTCTTGGCTTCATCAATAGCAAAAACTTCCATCAGTAAGTCAAAGCCCGCAACACGCTGTTTCAATGAGTTTTTGGTTAGGCGAGAGGCATGGACAACCCCGACACCATCTGGCACAACCAAATCAGCAGAATTAAGCAAATCCCTAAATTCTGCGTTTTTGCGGGCAAGCATTACCATTTCTGGGTTGGGTGTCACCACCAAACTAGGCTCGTCAGTATGCAAAAGCCCTAAAAACTGCTGTTTTGCCTCCTCCATGGTTAGGTTGTCAAAACCCACTCCTAAAATTTTACTTCTCATGGAAATGACTTCCTCCTAAAATAAATCTCTGCTGATAATATTGTAAGCAATTTCCACATTTTTCTCCGACTTTTCAGCCAGAACAGCGGTCTTTTCCGCCAGTTGCTCCACAATCTCAGCACGATTGCCCATTACTTTTTCCGACAAAGTGATTAGACGCATGGCAGAAATATCTTCTAAATTTGTGTAAGTGGTCTGCCCTAAATCTTCCATCATAGCCGACACCTTCGGGTCATAAACCAACCCAACCACTGGCGTTGCGGCGTTTGCAGCATAAATTATAGAATGAAGACGCATACCAATCATAAATTCTGCACCGCCAATAATTGCCAGCACTTCCTCGATGGTAAAGTCGTCCTCTAAATAATAACCTTTGTAGCTGATTTTTTCAAGTATTTTTGTAGAAATTTCTGCGTCATTGGAGGGTTGCATAGGTATGAAAAGCGGAGCAATGCCATGTTTTTCCATCATATGGTCACAAAACACCACCATTTCGGTAATAAAGTCGTCTTTCAGACTACGCCAGCCCCGCAAGGACACACAAAAATACCTGTTGCCCACCAAATGGATTTTGTCAAGCAATACCTTCGCACCCGCATCATCCGCTTGGCGAAAGCGAAAAGCCGCATCGGCAGTCACCTGCACATTGCTGTTTTTAAGTCGCAAATCCTCCAAAGTTTTCAGCGAGCCAGCGTCACGAAGGGTAATTTCTTCGGTTTTTTCAAGTGCGTCCACCGCCCTGTGTTTGTTTTTATCCTGTGTAAGTGGTCCAATGCCGTTGGCGTAAAGCATGATTTTTGCACGGTTTTTTGCCGCTTGGTTCATCACAAAAACATAATAAATCAAGCTTCGAGTTGATGTCAAATCTTGAATAAGGCTTCCACCGCCCATTATCAGCAGATTGGTTTTCTTCAAAGCCCCAATTATGGCAGGCAAATTAAAACGGTAAAGAGTATTTACATTGTAAATCCCCTCAGTTTCCTTTGGTCGCTTGGAAATAACAGAAATTTTAATGTTGGGGTTGATATTACGTAAATCCTCGATGATGGCACGCAAAAGGGCATCGTCACCATGGTTGTTAGAGCCGTAATATCCCGAAATTAAAGCATCAATCGCTTTGCGTGGTTTGCGGACGGCATGGTACAGACTAATGGTATCATCAGCCATTTTGTCCACCGAATATTCCGAACGTACCATTTCTTGGGCAAATTTCCCAAGTTCTATAGTCTTATCCTCTGAAGTATCTAGCAACGCCAAAATATCCTGTCGCAAGGCTTCTTGGGTGACTTCAGCGTGTCCACGACAGGTAAAATTTGTTTTAACCGCAACATCTTTCATGGAAGGTTGAAAAAGCCCCAAATATCCCTGTCCTCCCGCCAAAATTACGGGCTTGGCAAATGCCATCGCCTCCAATGCAGAACGGCTAACACCCACAAAAATATCAGCCAACCCCAAAAACTTCGACACATCCGTCCTCGTCCCTGTCACAATAACTTTTTTTACATTTAAGGCAGAATTGACCACCTCTGCTTTGGCGGTGACCGCATCTAAATCGTTACCACCACCAACAATAATAATGCGACAATTGGGGTCTTTCTCATGGATGGAAGGTGCAATCTCAATCAAACGATGGGCAGCATGGGACATATCCTTATCCATACGGCTAACATTGACAATGGTCTTGTTATGACTTTCCAAACCAAGCTCACTTATAATGCTAGAATAATCAGAATTTGCATCAAAAGTGTCCATGTTAATACCATTTATTGTTAAAAAAACATCCTCGGAGTTCATTCGATAATTTTGTATAAGATTTTCTTTTATATCCTCTGCAACCGCTAGGGAAGCATCACCAAAATTTGTTAAAAGGCGATACGCAAGAGCATTGCTAAAGTGGGCGTGAGCGGTTGTAACAAACACAAATCCAATTTTCTTTTGCAACAAACCGCACAAAAATGCAGGTATACGGGCATGGGCGTGAACCAAATTAATGTCATTTTCTCTAATAACCTTCTCAATGGTTTTATAAGATGTGATTAGATTTGCTGGTTTTTTATTATGCAGGGGTGCATGAAAATGCTTTATGCCGTGAGCTGTAAGTTCATTTTCATAAATGCCACCATTGGAAACCACATACACATCCAAACCTCGATTTTTCAAGACTTTACATAGCTCCAACACATATGTTTCCGCCCCGCCAATGTCCATCCCCATCAAAGCCATCAAAACCTTTGTTCCCTCAAAACTATTCATTTCTCGGACCCCCTCTACCCAAACGGCTTAAAATGGCGGTTTTCGCCATGGTTGCTTCTTTGATACGTAAAACCGTTGCCACAATCATGTATATAAGTATACCTAAAACAAACATAACTGATATTACAAGAATGTCGTGCAATTGCCCCAATGCACGCTCTGCCAGCATCAGTCCAACCAGCATCGTAATGGTTGCCAACAACATTTTCCCAAAGTTTATGGCGACCGACTTGTTCAAAATGCCAAATTTACGGACGGCAACCATATACATTGCAAAACCAGCAAAGCTAATAGAAATCGTTGACGCAAGAGCTGGTCCACCAATGCCCCTGGTATTTACGAAAGCAAGGGCAGTCCAGGCGTTAATCACAAGAGCGATAACCGTGACTATCATCGGGGTTTTACCGTCTTTGTCGGCATAAAACGCACGGTTTAGTATGCTGATTAGTCCATATCCAATTATACCCAGTGCAAGGATGCCCAAAGCATACGATGCCCGCTGGGTGGCGTAATGACTAAATTCCTGTCGTTCGTAAGCAAGACGTATGATAGGCGTTCGCAAAACCCATAGACCCACAGTCATGGGCATTAGGAAAAATAATATAGCCGACACTGACCCCGATAAGGTCTCTCGAAATTCGGCTTTATCGCCATCCCTCGCCGCTTCTCTGGATAATTTTGGAAACATAACATTTGTGACAGATAAGATGAACATACCAGTAGACACCATAAAAATCACATTTGCAGCGTTTAATTCCACCGAATAAGCTGGGTTAAGGTTGGCAGCAATCCCAGTATTCACCACAATGTTAATAGGAAACAACCATGAACTAACCATTACCATGGGCGACAAACGCAAAATTTGCCGTAAGCCCTCGTCCTTAAAATTCAGCCTAGGCTTTAGCTTAAAGCCATGTTTTCGCAGTGGATGCCAGAAAATTGCCACTTGCAACACGCTACCTATTAGGAAAACCACTGCCAATCCCACCACTCCGCCATTATTGAAAAACAATAACAGATAAGCCAAAATTACAGCATTAGACACCAGTGACATAATGCTGGGAATGTAAAATCCTCCAAGCGATTGAAGTAGTCCCGTCAATGCAAAGGCGGTTGATGTAAAAAACATAGTGAAAATGGTAATCCTAAGTAATTCTGCCCCTAAATTTATGGTTACAGCAGGGTCGCCCCCAAAATAAACACTGGAGATAAGAGGAGCGACAATAGCCCCCAATCCTGCCACTGCCACTGACACAAGCATCACAAAAATCACAAAATTGCTTGCCAATCGAAAAGCAGCTTCCTTACCCTTATTCTCCAAATAACTATTAAAAATAGGAATAAACCCCGCAGAAATCGCCGCCGCAAAAGCCGCATCCAAAAACTGCCTTGGCAACAAAGACGCAAAGTTAAACGCCGCCGCTTCAGCACTTTCCGTCCCAAGCAAGGAGAACATTACCATATCCCTTGCCAAACCACTAAGCTTTGCAACCAAAACCAAAATCATTACCACCGATATTGTTTTAACGCCATTATTCTGGGCTTTGTCAGTTGACATTACTCAAAAACCCTCTCTACACTATAATGAACACCATGCGACCCAAAACGCAGACGCAATAATGCGAATTGGGCATTTAACAGCTCGCTTTCTGGATTGTAAAGGCGAGGTAGGTTAACATATCGAACTCCTTCAACCACATCCACAGAAAGGCTCTCCCCGTAAACCGAAACCACAAAAACATTCCGCCCTAAACTAGCTCGCTCCTCCACCAACTGTCGGAAAAGTCGCAATTCCGCATGGTTGGTAAATCGTTGATGGGGCAAATTGGTATGTATAACAATGGTGTTTGCGGTTATCTGGTCTAAATATCGTGAAAGATGCGTCCATTGATACGCACCAGACCGCATAATTCCGCCATCTCCAGCATTAAGCTCTAGGACTAACAAATCATTCATTTCAGTAACCCCAAAACCATCAGGGCGACAAAAAGTGGCATATGCCGTAAAATCATTTACCCCCTCGCCGAAAACCACGTCAAATTCCCCGTATGAGGGAGCTGTCACGAAATCACGACGCAGGCTATCCCTTGCCACGCTACTAATTGGAACATTCGGCATTGCCCCTTCATTCTGCTGATAAATACGCAAATTGTCAAAATGCAGGGCGTGGTTGCCAGCCGTCTCTTGGCTTAATGCCACGGCGTGTATGCGGGTCAACCGCACAGGAAACACCGCCTCAGCAGGAACTTGTGCAGTCACATCACGCCAGCCGTAAAAGTCAATTCTATCAGCAAAATCTATAACAAAAGTATTACCATCTCTATCCACAATATTCCCACGCAACCAATGATTGCTATTATTGCCATAAACTGCTATTGTATATGCAATGGCATTAGCATAGCCAGAATCCGCAAAGTTCATATGTGCCGCCTGCGAATGTGTCGCTTGGGCAAAGTTGTAGCTCATAACCAGCGAATGTGAACCATAACTAGCGTGTGGAGAAAACGCCACAAAGCCACCCACTGATGCTGGGTAACTAGAAAAACTCACATAGCCTGTAAATTCGGGTTCAATTGGGTCAATTTGCACTTGTTGGCGGTTCAAGCCAATTGGAATATATCGGTAAGCAGTGGCAGTCGCAACACGTAACCAGCCATTACCTCCACCTGTAGACACAAAACGTCCAGATTCTACCCGACCAAGCCCAGCGGGATATACCTGAAAATCCAAACTTCCAGCACTTATCCACGCCCTACGTCCATAATTGTCTATTCCATGAAAATTCAGTTGTGTGTCATCATGTAAAGTTTGCACATTTGATACAATCTCACGCACGTCAATTGCGGTAAAGTTGCCCCATGCAACCACATTACCAAATCTAGCCTGTACCACCACAGAACCAGCCGAATCTGCCACAATTCCAGCATCCGTCACACTTCCGTTTATTACCACGATTTCATCGGGTGGGGTGGTCAAAACGATTTGGTTCATATATTCGTCAAAACCATTAAACGTAAGTACCCTAGGGATACCCACAGCGATATTGCCCCCATCACCAACCACTTCCACATGGGACAAAGCCCCAATAGGTGCATTGTTGATAACCCCAAGCGCATTAATAACTGCCCGCTGGCTACCCTCAGAAGGACGGTTAACCACCGTCAAATCCTCTCCAGGCAAACGTGTCGCCATGGTGGTAGAACCTCCACCATCCAAATTCACAGCATGGGCCGCCCCGAATTGCAACATATAGACCGCTGCCTCTGCCAAAGTCGCACCAATAGAATGGTTACGCCCGTCAATGGTCATCAAAATCAGCCTGTCCCCTGCCCAATTAAGTCCCATTAATGTGCGTGGGTGTCGGGCATTGGAACGCATAGCCGCCGTATCTGGCACTGCCCCATTATGTAAAATGCGATGGTTTCCAGAAATTGCAGTATGTACAGCATCCAAGTTTACATTGGCAGTTATTGACATCTCTGCCCTCTGACCCAAGTAAAAATAATGGGAATTCGCTTCAAAAGTTTGCGGACTCATAATTATAACAAAGCCATTTTCTGGCACATCAACAGTAAAAAATGTGATAACCGTTATAATGCCGTCCTCCACAACAACTTTATAAGAACGACCCACACGGGCGTCAATACTGTCAGTAGAGGTTATATAACCATGCGTCAAAATCGAAGGATATGTCATATTTGCAACCATATTAACTAAACCCACATAAAAAGTACGCTGACCATTCAGCAACAGCAACACCTGCGGGCGTACATAGTCCATAAAAGCAGCCCCATCCCCCAAAAGTAGGCTGGCAGAGTCGTTAGCACCACTATTTGCACCGCCTTGAACAGACATTTCACCGCCAACCATCTCCAGCCCCAATGGCACAGAATGACGGCTTGACATACCGAAAAAGTCACCATTAACCCCAGCCAATGCGTTTTGGGCATTAAGTAACGCAGTGGTTGATTGACGCAAACCAAGTTCCACTTGGGAATTAAACACCCCAATGTCCAAATAAGGGTCGTTCAGGGGGATTTCCAGCACATTAATATCCACTAGACCCGCTGCTGTTATCCTTGTAACTTGGTGTAAATATGTATCTCTGGACAACCTTGTCCGCTCTCTGGTTTCAAAGTGCGACCATGGTATAGCGGGCAATGCCGCTGATAATTCTATATGTACAGGAGTAAGTGCAAAGCCAAGTGCCAAAACACCCACAATGCAACTCTTTATAAGTTTTTTCATAATTTCCTCCATTTATGGTAGTGCTACAATTTGAAAATCACCTTGCACCAAAAACCAAGCATCTGTTACAGCATGAACCCCCCGCCCGTCATTGCGAGGAATTATAAGGTAGTGATTAGCGATAATGTGGTCGCCATTAAACATATCTACACCCAGCGAGGTGTTTACAATACCATCAGCACCAGGCACATGGGCAGTGGCAACACCCGAACGCAGAATGATAACCGAACCTTCGCCCCCTAAAATTACATGGTCGGCAGACACATGGACAGGAGCAAACGCCACCGACCCAGACCCACCGCCACCTGCGGGCAAATCTTGCAAAGCACGCTGGACGGCTTGGTGTACATAACTGCGTGTAACCAACGGGTCATCGGCACTTCCAGGGTTCACAGACCCCACAAGCCCAGTGTTTCCACCCAAAAATGCCCCCAGTGCCACCGCACCCGCCAAACCTAATATATACATTCCTTTACGAATTTTCTTCATATGTAAACCCCCAAATATTTTATCTCTTAATTGTACCACAAAAACAGCAAAAAGTCCATTTCAAGATTATGACATTCTTGCTTTATTTTTTGTTTTGGGTTATAATAGACTTTTCGTGGTTAAGAAGCCAAATTTTACGCTCCATACCACCAGCGTAACCAACCAATTTCCCACTTGCCCCAATAACACGATGGCAGGGGACTATTATGTAAATTGGGTTTTTGCCGTTTGCACAACCAACGGCACGGCTGGCTTTTGGATTGCCTATCATCTCGGCTATTTGCCCATATGTGCGGGTTTCGCCAAATGGTATGGTCTGCAAAGCGTCCCATGTTGTCCGACGAAAATCTGTCCCAATAGGATTTATCGGCAAGTCGAAATTCATAATATTTCCTCGGAAATAATCGTCAAGTTGTGTAACACACCGCCCAATTAACTCGTTTTGTGCGGATTGCTGTGTTTGGGGCTTGTCAAAAACCAACCCTAAAATATGAGTGTCATCATATGTAATCAAAATCTGCCCCGTGGGCGAATTATAGCTAAATTCAAACATTTTTAACCTCCAAAATATTATTGTAACATAGCTAAGGAGAAATTTCAATGAGATTGCAAAAATATCTGGCTGACGCTGGGGTTGCCAGTCGCCGTAAGGCTGAGGAACTTATAAATTCAGGGCAAGTGACAATAAATGGGCGTATTGCCACAATTGGCGAAAAGTATGCTGATGGTGATGTGGTTTTGGTGGACGGCAAACCCGTGGAAGCCACAGAAAAGCTAGTCTACATCATACTTAACAAGCCCGCTGGGGTAATTTCCTCTGCAAAAGACCAGTTTAACCGCCAAACGGTGCTAGATATTGTTGGCAATATTGGCATCCGCCTATACCCTGTCGGTCGCTTGGATTATCACTCCACAGGTTTGGTTTTGCTTACCAATGACGGGGATTTGGCACAAAAAATCACCCATCCCCGCCATGGCATGGAAAAGTCCTACATAGCCCGTGTTAAGCAACCAATAAAACCCGAAGATATTGCGGTTTTTCGTCAAGGTATGACAATTGACGGCTACAAAACCCGACCCGCTGGAATAGAAATATTGGACAAATGGGGCAAACAAGCCAAAATCACGCTATTCGAGGGGCGTAACCGCCAAATCCGCAAAATGTTTACCTCCTTAGAAAATGAAGTGGTATCCTTAAAACGTGTGTCCATGGGCAAAATCACCCTTGGTGACTTAAAATCAGGGGCATGGCGACATTTAACCCCTGCCGAAATCGCCCTATTACGTATGGGAGGTGGCGAAATTTGAGTATACCCTCCCAATTTGCTGAAAATATGCGTGGTTTACTACCCTCCCCCGCCGAATACAACGCTTTTATGGCTTCTTTGGATAAACCTCGCCAGCGTGGACTTCGCATAAACACCCTAAAAATCACCACTGAAGATTTTGAGGGACATTTTCCCAACCTCGAAGCCGTAGCTTGGTGTGCCGAAGGGCGATACTACACCAACCAATCCGAAGCCCCTTTAGGCAAAAACCCCTTGTATAACGCTGGTCTTTACTACATACAAGAACCCAGTGCCATGTCTGCCGCTGCAATTTTAGACGTACAAAAAGGCGAAAAAGTTCTGGACTTGTGTGCGTCCCCTGGGGGCAAATCTACTCAAATAGCATCCTCATTAGCTGGCGAGGGCTTGCTGGTATCCAATGACGCAAATTTCAGTCGCATCCCCCAACTTGTCCGCAATATTGAAATGGCAGGCATCACCAATTCCATTATCCTCTGCGAAACCCCCGAAAGGCTTGCACCGCACTTTCCTGCATATTTTGACAAAATTCTGGTTGACGCACCCTGTTCTGGCGAGGGAATGTTCCGCAAAGACCCATCTGCCCGCACCGCTTGGGACGCCACCAAACCCGCCCGCTTGGCGGTTATCCAAAAAAATATCCTTCACCACGCCGCCCAAATGGTGGCAGATGGAGGATATTTGGCATATTCAACCTGTACATTTAACACCACGGAAAACGAAGATGTGGCAACATATTTTTTGGAACAAAACAAGAATTTTGAGCAGGTCAGCCAAACCCGCATTTTCCCACACGCCCACAAGGGTGAAGGGCATTTTGTGGCACTTTTCCGCAAGACCACACCCAAAACCGACAACACTGATGTGCAAGTCCAAACCCGCCCCCAGAAACTGGACAAAGATTTCCAAAATTTCTTAGACACATACCAAATAACTTTACCCGAAGGCGACATAAAATCCCATAACGATAAGCTTTTCATCCCACCCACAATCTACCCCGACTTATCGGGCTTGCGGGTTATTCGTGCTGGCTTACTACTGGGAATACTTAAAAAACAACGCTTTGAGCCATCTTACGCCCTAGCCATGGCATTAAAGCCCGACAACTTCGCAAACACTATAAACCTTCCCAACCACCACCCAAACATTACCAAATTACTTGGCGGCGAAACCTTTGTGGTGGATAATGCAAAAGACGGTTACAACCTATTTTGTGTAGAGGGCTACCCCATAGGTTTTGCAAAAATACTAAAAAACCGCCTAAAAGGGCGGATTATATAAAAAGTTTGCATTACTTTGTTGGTTATGGTATAACTATAAATTCAAAAACTTTTACAGGGAGGAAACAAAAATGCAAGAAAAGAGAGCAAAAAGAAACAGCTTAGTCAAGGGGTTTGTCATTGGTGCCGTCGCAATGTTGACACTATCCGCAACTGTGGTAATGGCAAATCCTGTCATGCGAGAGCTGGTTTTTGGTGTGGGCGTAAGCTTTAATGGCGAAGTTCAAAATTTTGAAGATGATATGCGTCCATTTACAATTGATGGCAGAACATTTTTGCCTGTACGTGCCATCGCTGATATTGTTGGTCTTGACGTGGATTTTAACAACACAACAAACACAGTGCTTTTGACCACCCCTAATGTGGCTGGCACACCAGACACTGCTTCAACCCAAACATCGTCAACAACCCCCACTTCCACAGCAGGAATCAGCCAAGCTTTGGTTGGAACTTGGATGTGGATGAACATTGAATACTATGTCTTTAATGCAGATGGCAGTGGACTAATGTCTAATTCCGCCATTAGTTGGAACACAAATAACAGCGTGCTGTATATATGCACAACACCAGATTTCTGTGGTGATATTTGCCGTGCGCCTTCACGCTGGACATACAACATCACTGGAAACCAAATGGTATTACAAAGTGTTACATCAGACCTACAATTTACCTATACAAGAAGATAGTGAAAACAAAAAACAAACCATCACTGAATATCTTAGTGATGGTTTGTTTTTTGTGCAACCATTTATAATTAAAACAAAATTCTCCCTAATCCACCATTTTGGTGGGAATACTTAAAAAACAACGATTTGAGCCGTCTTATGCCCTAGCCATGGCATTAAAGCCCGACAACTTTACAAATACCATAAACCTACCCAACCACCACCCTAATATCGCTAAATTCCTTGGTGGCGAGACTTTTCAAGTGGGTGCAAAAGACAGTTACAACCTATTTTGTGTAGAAGGATACCCCATAGGTTTTGCGAAAACACTAAAAAACCGCCTAAAAGGGCGGATTATCTAAAAATATGATAAAAAATCCTTGACGCAACCCGTCAAATAATGTATAATGATATTGCTATCAAACCTAGGTAGTGTGTATAATCTATCCAACTGGGTAAATTTGAAAACACATAATGGTGGTCACTGAATTAGCCACTCACACCACCATTATGTGCCTACCCAGTCTTAATACAAAGACCTAGAGATGATTATACATCATCCTCGGTCTACTTTGCAAGCACTTTTTCAAAACTTAAAACAATAACTTGGTAGAGGCGGGCATTGCCCGCCCCATTTATGCAGACGACACCGCCCAACCCTAAAGAAAGCTGTCAACATACAAAAAGCGACCAATTGTCGCCCCTACCAATATAGTTAGATACCCGAGATAACGGCAGAAGTACCAGTGTTATCCACCACAATCAAATTAATCTTATCACAATCAGGATTGCGAACCCAGTGATGTACAGCCTCCCCAACAAGCCTCGACATTGGTAAATTCGTCAAATCTATCTTGTCAATCCAGAAAAACTCCCCTTCGCTACACTCGGGTGGCAAAATTTCTTGTTCTAATCTACCAAAATAATGGTAAACCAGATGAACCTCACCATCAACCTTCCTAACAGCGATATATCGCAGTTTTAGGTCATGAATATCGGTTCTTAAAATCCCAGTTTCTTCATGCACCTCTCTGTAACAAGTTTCCAGCGTGTCGATGGCTCTGGGGTTGGTAATATCGCTCATATCCAAATGACCACCAACACCTGCCCACATTCCCGCACCAATCTCCTTGTGTAATCCTCGCTTCATAAGCAAAACCTTATCGCCACAAATCAAAAACACTCCAGCAGTTATTCTGGTTGTAATCACTATAACAAAATTCTCCCCTCGCCTACCATTTTTGTGATGCCCTTTTTGTCAAAATACTCAAGCACTGCCATGGCATATTTTCGGCTAGTCCCCAGCCTGTCACGATAGTCTTTAGTCAGCACCTCAGAGGTTTCCGTCGCCATGGTTTTGAAAAGCTCCAAAGCTTGGTTGTAAAAGTCCTTATGCAGGTGGATTTGTGGCGTAAGTGCCACCAACACCCCTTGGCTAACCAAAGCCCCGAACATTTGTTCAAATGCCTTTTTCTCCTTGGCTTGCCCTTTTGAAAATTCCTCGGCAACTTCCTTTAACTCAGGCGGTGCAAAACCTCCGTCCATGTAAATAGAAAGCAATTTGCCTTCAATTTTAGAGTGGTCAGCAGAAACCGTCACAGCAAAGTCTTTATGAGCCACGGCTTGCCCGTTTTCTTTTACCATGCCATCGGCAATAAGCTCCGCAAGAACACCCTCGGCAAGGCTTTGGGTCAGCTTGGGCAAAAGCCTTGTAATTAGCTCCTTGTGTGTCATGCCAGCTTGCAGAGGGTTGGCATTATGGTAACGGTTCAAAATATTTTGTGCTTTTGTGCCAATCACCCGCAAATAGTCACGATGTATCACCTGACCGCCAAGGTTTATCAACGTGCCAGCATCTGTCAATTGTTGTAAAGCTTGTCCAAACGTAGTTTCGTCATCAACATTGGGCGGTGCAAATTCTGGTCTAAAATATCGTCGTTCAATATCTATAGCCTTTGGAAATTCAGGGCTTCGCCAGCCAAATACTGCTTCAACCCTTCGGATTATGCCACCTTTTTCCATATCATCAAAACGCTTGGGTGTCGACACCTCCATACGCTTCCACCGGATTGCAACAGGGTCTAAAATAATACCACCGCCCACGGTTTCCATGGGAGAATAAAACCGAAGAACAAAACGGTCATAAATATTTGCCGCCAAGGGTTCTTCCAGCCGAAGCTGGGCAAATGCCCGCTGACCCGCCACCAAAGGCTTGTTATCCAACAAAAGCAAATTGCAAAGCACATCCCTTGTACCATGATACAAATGCAAACGAGAGTTGTTTTTTATCTCCCGCTCCATGTTTTTATCAATTTCCACAACCACATCCAAAAGGCGGGCATTTTCAAGGCTGGCAGGCTTTGCTGCCCAATCTCCCTTTTCAAGGTCGGCAACCTTTAGCCCCGACAAATTCACGGCAACACGTTGCCCTGCCGTGGCACGTTCCACCTCGCCCCCGTGCACTTGGATGCGTCTTGCCTTTGTCATATGCCCACTGGGATAAATTTCCACATCTTCGCCAAGGCTCAAACTACCCTCAACAAGTGTACCTGTCACAACCGTGCCGAAGCCATCCATGGTAAAAACTCTGTCAATCGGCAAACGGAATGGCACATTCTCGTTTTTTGGTGGCGACTGCGTAAGCATCTCAAAAATTTTCTGCCTAAGCTCCTCAATACCCTGCCCACTATGAGCCGAAACAGGTATAATCTGGGCATCCTCTAAAAATGTTCCCGACAACTCATCTTCAATGTCAAGCATTACCATTTCTAGCCAATCAGGCTCAACCAAATCCGCTTTGTTGAGGGCGACCAAACCCCGCCTAATACCCAGCATCTCCAAAATCGCTAAGTGTTCACGGGTTTGGGGCATAATCCCCTCGTCAGCAGCAATAACCAACATGGCGAGGTCGACGCTTCCAGCTCCTGCCAGCATATTCCGAACAAACTTCTCATGCCCAGGCACGTCCACAATACCCGCTTTGCCCCCATCAGGCAAATCTAAATAAGCAAAACCCAGCTCAATGGTAATGCCCCGTTTTTTCTCCTCTTTTAGCCTGTCCGTTTCCATTCCTGTCAAAGCCTTAATTAGTGAGGTTTTGCCGTGGTCCACATGACCCGCCGTGCCTATAATTGCGTTGTTTTTATTCATCAAATCGCCCCTAGCCTAATTTTACCAAATCCAGTCAATGATGCCACCAAAATCATATACATTAAAATATCCCAATTCCGCCAAAGTATTGGCAGCTATGCTACTTCTTCGCCCACTCTGACAATAGACAAAAATAGGCACTCTTTTGTCCATCAACTCTGACACCGCCATATACCTGATTTGGTCATAAGGTATCAAAATAGCCCCTTCAATATGCCCCATCTCAAATTCCCATAGGGTTCGCACGTCCAGCAACACAAATTCTTCCGATTCCAGCATCATATCTCGTGCTTGTTCAGATGAGATGGTCTGCCAATGCCCTGCTGTATCTCCAGCGTCATTAACACAACCCGTAAGTAAGCCCAGCAATGACAACAAAAAAATAAGTAAACTAATCTTCATAAGTCTATCCTCATTAATTACCTAATATTTCCTGTAAATCCCAAGCAATATTATTAAAATCTGATGTATCAACTGTACGCACATCCAGCAACAGCCTGTCCTTGTGGATACGTCCAATTATGGGCAAATACAGCCCCCGCAATTTTTCTGCAAGGTCACTGACAGACATTTTGGCTGGCATCAGGGAAATGGCGTAAGATGGGAAGTTTTCACATGGCAACGAACCACCGCCTGCTTGCGACATGGTTTCTACAATCTCTATATGACAATTTCTAACATTCGATAGCATTTGATACAATTGCTTGGCTTTTTCCCCAAGTTTATCCAGTGTAACAGTAAGCATGGCAAGGACAGGAATCCTCTCCCTCGCTTCATCTAAGTCTTCGTAAATTTCTAATGTAGCAGAAAGAGCAGCAAGGGTCAACTTGTCCATACGCAAAGCCCTGTAAAGGGGATGTTTACGCATTTTAGCAATTAAATCAGCCTTGCCAAGGATAATTCCTGCTTGCGGACCACCCAGCAACTTGTCACCACTAAAACACAACACATCAACACCACCAGCGATTAGGTTCTGCACTGTTGGCTCATGGTGGGACAGGTCAATTAAAGCACCACCCCCCAAGTCGTAAATAAGGGGCAGATTATGCTTTTGTGCCAAATCCCGCAACTGTGCCAAATCCACCTCTTTTGTAAAGCCTTCAATACGATAATTTGAGGTGTGAACCTTTAGTAGGGCTGATGTGTTGTCACCAATGACATTTTCATAATCCGACAAACGGGCAGAATTCGTCGCACCAACCTCCCGCAAAATCGCACCACCTTGTGCGATGACCTCTGGCACACGAAACGAACCGCCAATCTCAACCAGCTCCCCACGAGAAACCACAACCTCGCCACCTGCACAAAGAGCCGAAAGCACCAAAAGCACAGCGGCGGCATTGTTGTTTACAGCCAAAGCCGCCTCTGCACCCGTTAAATTTGTTAATTGAGCTTCCAGCCCAGCCATTCGGCTACCTCGTCCGCCTGTTTCCAAGTCAAATTCCAATGTGGAATAACTAAGCGACATTTCTGCGGCGTAACGGGCGACATTTTCCGCAAGAGGCGCACGCCCCAAGTTGGTGTGTAACACAATGCCCGTAGCATTAATCACTCTTTGCAGTCCACGTGCTTGCAGTTGCCCTAATTTCAAGATTTGCGACAAAATTTCGTCATTGCTAGGGACAACGGTCAAAAGGTCGGATAAAATATCCGACCTAATGTTATCCAGCACCACCTTTGCCACATTGGCACGGATGCTTTTACCTAAAACATCTAAACAACTTTCCTCAAGAAGGGTGTCCATCTTAGGAAGTTGCCTTAAAATTGAATTTTTATCCATTCTGCACTCCCTGATACTATTCCCCGTTTTTGAAATAATTGTACCATCCCTCAACATCCTCATCAGAACGGACTTTTAAGGTCAAAAGTATTTCACGGGTAAATTCTAGTGCCGCCGTTCCGTTAGCTGTGATAAATCCGTTCTCATTGGTGACTTGCTTCGGTTGGGAATGGTCAGTAAACCCATGTTTTTCTAGATAAGAGGTGGCACCACAAATAGCGGCAACAGGTATATCTTTATCACGTACATTTGCAACAAATTCTCTAATCTCAGGGTAATCTTGATAATCGTTATTCCTCCAAGAAGTTCCTCCCGTCAGAATAACCATCGCTAAATTATCAAAATTTGTATATCGGCTGATTGTATAGTCGATTTCCGTACGCAAGCCACCCATCGAAGCCTTGGGTTTTTCGTCCACTGCAATGGTCTTAACGACACATCCTTCTTCCGCATTTATGAAAGACACCGCAAAGCTGGCTTCCCAATCCGCCCAATCATCAGTTAGTAATAATAAAACTTCTTTGGTTTCCATAAAATCCCTCCACTATATAAAATCCTTAGGTATACCACCATTAGAATTTGGTTCATCTTGCATAATTGTCCTGGGGAGTTTATCTGAGTGATTAGTACCATCACGGTATTTGAACCACATCCAAATACCAAGACCAGGAACCATAGCAACCAAATTCGTAACAATCATCCAACCAAACAAGGACACGCCATTATCTCCACCAGCCTTAGTCAGACGGTAAGCCGTGCCAAACCCTAAGTAAGTTTGGACAACAGTGCAAATTGACCACAAGAACACGATAAAGTTCATATAACTCCCCCTTCGGGAAAATCTTAATGACCGCTGATATACTTATCAGCCATAATAGCCGCAATTGCACCATCAGCCGCTGCCGTAACCACTTGACGAAGCGTTTTCACACGAATGTCACCAATGGCATAAACACCCTTAACATTGGTTTCCATATCCTCATTTGTCGGGATATATCCACCCTCCATGTTAAGCTTACCTTCAAAAATTTGAGAATTCGGCACAAGACCAACAAAAACAAAAATACCAAATGCCCCATCTTCTTCACTTGCAACAATTTCGGTTTTTTCGCCTGTTTTAAGGTTTTCGACAACCATACGTTGCACAACCTCGTCACCGCCAATTTCTGTTACGGTGCTGTCCCACATGAACTCAATTTTCGGGTTGGCAAATGCTTGCTCTTGCAAATATTTAGCAGCACGAAGCTCATCACGCCTATGGATAATAGTAACTTTTCTACCAAATCTAGTTAGATACAAAGCTTCCTCCACAGCAGAGTCACCACCGCCAACCACATAAATCTCCAAATCCTCAAAAAACGCACCGTCACAAGTAGCACAGTAGCTAACACCTTGTCCAATATAATCCTTCTCACCAGGACAACCAATTGGACGTGGGTTTGCTCCACTTGCCACCATTACGGTTTTCGCTTGATACGTCTGCCCGCCAGCAGTAACGGTTTTAACATCCCCATCCAACTGAACATCAGTAACGGTCGCCTTTAAGGTTTCCACACCAAACTTTTTGCATTGCTCTACCATGCGTGCAATCAAGTAAGGTCCAGAATCATGCTCCATACCACCCGGGTAATTTTCGATTTCATTAGTGGTTACAATCTGCCCGCCTTCGGTCAACTTCTCAATCATCAATGTGCTAAGCCTTGCACGCCCAGCATACAAACCCGCAGAAAGACCCGCAGGGCCACCACCAATAATAATTACATCATAAACTTTCGACATTTTGTCACTCTCCTAAAAATTATTTATGTTAAATTTGATTATTGCCCAAAATTACTTTTCGCCACGTATATAGCGAATAATAGACAGTCCGTCGCTATCCAACCCAACAAATATGCCAGAACGATATGTCACGGGGATTAGCGGAATAACAGCATTTGCAATATTTGCTATGAGAAATATGTTGGCGATGCGGTTAAGTAAGTCAGTTGTTTCACTTTCCACGGTATAGTCCATTCGGGTAAGCAACGACAACAATAATAACCCGCCAATGCAAAGTAAATTCGCTAAAGAACCTCCAGCCGAACGCATAATCTTACGCCACCTTGCATCAACAGTTTTGGTGAACCTAGCAAGCCCGCCCCAGAAAAACAAAGTGCGTATTTTCAAGCGTTCGCTGTTAAAAATCACTTTACCAGAACCAAGGTGTATAGACCAACCTTTGTCGCCATGCAACACCCTAGTCATCACCACGTGACCCGCTTCGTGGATGAAGGTAGCCACAGGCATAATCGTCAACCATAAAGCCGTGTTCACCAAAACATCCACAACGCCACATCCTCATTTTTGTCACTTTCCTAAAAACATCTATAATTAAATTGTTATTGCCTAATTTATTTACCACACATCATCTTAGAAAAACAATAGGAATGTCCTTCATACCCATGTTGCTCATAAAAAGTGTGGGCTTCTTTTCTCTGTTTGCCTGTGTTCAAAATCATTGAAAACACACCCTTTTCCATTGCGTGGTTTTCCAAATGCTCAAGCATAGCAGAGCCAATACCCTTGCCCTGCGAATTTTCCTGCACCGCCATACACTGAAGGTGCATATAACCTACCTCCCAACCAGGGGATAGGGCTGTAACGGCAGTTATAAAACCCACAACTTCGCCATCCACCACTGCCACAAAGGTATCATAATCCCGATTATCTTTTGTCTTGTCAAAATGCAGTTTAACAGCATCTTCTGTCGCCCATTTATTTCCGATAACCTCACTCCATAAATGGCACACGGTAGCATAGTCACTCTCGGCTATTTCACGAACAAGCACTCTAGCAACCCCCTCTTTTGCCCGAATTCTACACACATCATCATTATAACCTACACCACCAAAAAACACAAGATATATTTACCGAAAAACAAGCATATATTTGTTTCACAAAGCTTGTTTCAAGGAGTTGCCATGTCTGAACTTATACAAGTGATTCTTATAAATTTAATTGTATCGCTGGACAACATCGGGGTTATCGCCCTTGCCAGCCGACATTTAGAACCAAAAAAAGCCAATACAGCCCGCCTGTTCGGTGTCTGGCTATCTCTAGGCTTAAAATTGATATTCATTTTGTTAATCGGGCATTTGTTCACAATCACTTGGTTGCACATCCGCCTAATAGGCGGAGCAATGCTGATTTATGTTATTGTAGGTATGTTTCGTGGCAGCGGCGACACCCCTAAAAAACCCAGCAAAAGCGGTGGTTTTTGGAAAGCTATGCTGATTATCATTGCTGCCGACATTTCCATGTCTTTGGACAATGTAATCGCTGTGTTATCCGTTGTGGCGGATGATGCTGGCAACGTGTCCATGCAAGGTATGACAATGGCATTTCTGGGGCTTATCATTTCCGTGCCTGTCCTGTTAATTGGGTCGGAAGCCATTATAAAGCTAATAAACAAGTATAAGATTTTATTTGCCGTCGCAACGGGCTACCTAGGTTACATAGCCGCCAACATGATTTTTGAGGACCAATTGTTGGAGTCATTTTTTAACTTCTTGCAATTCCCCTTCGCCCCCCAACTTTCAATTGTACTTGGGCTGGCAGTAGCCGTAGCTTGTTGGTTGGTTTACAAAAACAAACCTGTAGCCCATTAAATCTAGACATTCATATCTGCTGGCAATATTCTTTGAAGCTTAACGCTATCGTCTGCACAAGTGGGACGGGCAATGCCCGCCCCTACCATGGTGTGTTTGTGCAGCGAATGAGTGGTATGTGGCGGGGTTAGAAGTGTTATTGCGAAAAGTTCCAATTATTTTCAAAAAAGGCTTGACAATTGCATAAACAGACTGTAAAATATAAATAAGGGCTAAGGCGATAGCCAAATCCCTACATATTACTTTGTAAATGACTTGTATAAAGTTGCCTGTCTGTCCATATTCTTGGCAGAATTCCAGACAGGCAACACCGTACAAGTCCCAAAAAGACCTGAGATAATTCTAACATCTATCAGGTCTCATTGTCAAGCACAATTTACCTTGACACAAGAGAGGAGAATTACACATGGAAACAATTCCAAGAAGATTGGACGATTTGGGCAAGCTAGTATTACCTAGTGAATTGAGAAGAAAACTAGGTCTAACACTAGACCCATCCCCAAAAGTAACCGTAACAAAATTGGATGATGAAACACTAGTAATCCAAAAAGCAAAAGAAGGTTGTCAGTCACCCAATACAAAAGAATTAGACGACTTGGGTCGTCTGCATCTAAACAAAGAATTAAGAGATAGCTTAAGGTGGAACGAAAACACCTACCTAGGTGTAAATGATGATGTTATGGTCATAAGACCATTGACGCCAGAACAGTTAGAACAAGTAAAGCAAAAGGAAGAAAAACATTAGGCTAAATAAATATAGGGTGGGGGCAAAAGCCCTCACCCTATTATTGTGCATTAATCGTTACGATTAAGGTTCTGTAATTCCTTCAATTCGGATAATTCAGCCAATTCTCCCAAATCCTCCAAATTCAAGCCCTCCACCACTGAAGACTTTATCTTACTAAAATGAGGGGTGTGCTTAAAAGTGGCAATATCCTCCGCATCCTCACATTCCGACAACGCAACAAAAGCATCCTTATGCTTTTTTGTGAAAGAAAGGACAATTTTGGAAATGAAGCCCCCAACACCCCGCATATCCTTCAAATTATCCAAATTATCCAGATGGCTCAAATTAGCAAGATGCGGTATTTTATCATGGTTTTCGGGTTTTTCCAATTCGTTCAACAATTGCTCTATGGTCATATCAACACCTACCTATCCATAAAGTTGATTTTCTTCAATAGCAAAACGAGCCGCTGCCTGTTCAGCTTCTTTTTTGTTGCGTCCAGTACCCTGCCCCAAAAAACGCCCCCCGTGGGTTAGCTCCACAGTGAAAGTCTTTTCATGCTCAGGCCCTTCTTCGCCGATAACCCTATACTCAATAAGGTCTTGGCTGTCCTTCTGCAACTGCTCTTGCAAATGCGTTTTGCAATCCGCCAACCACTTAAGCCCCTTAAGGGAGTGGATGTCATTTTCCAAATACGACAAAATAAACCTTTGAGCCGCTTCATAACCGCCATCTAAATAAATGGCACCTATAACCGCCTCAAAAGCATCGGCAAGGACAGAATCCCGCTCTCGTCCACCATTAAGCACTTCACCTTTACCCATTTTTAGAAAGCCACCCAAGCCAATTTTTCTGGCACAAATAGCTAGGGAAGGCTCACAAACCACACCTGCACGCAGGCGGGTCATGTCCCCTTCGCTCATAGACGGAAATTGGTGAAAAATATAAGCACTAACCACCAGCTCCAACACAGCGTCACCAAGATACTCTAACCGCTCGTTGTGTATCATGGGTATCGTCTTGTTTTCGTTTACATAGGAGCTGTGGGTTAGTGCTTCGTCTAAATTCTTAATGTTGTTAAATTTATAGTCGATTATCCTTTGTATGTCTTTCATGCTACTTCTTCAAAGATTCGATATAATTTACAGCATCTCCAACAGTAGCAATTTTTTCGCCTTCTTCTTGAGAAAATTCAATATCAAAAGCTTCTTCAAGCTCGGAAATAATTTGGAACAAATCTAAACTATCTGCACCTAAATCATCAGCAAAACTGGTTTCCATGGCAATGTCGCCTTCTTCTTTACCCAAATGTTCCGCCACAATACCTCTAATTTTTTCAAATACCATCTTACTCGTCCTCCTCTTTCAAATTTTGGCTAGACATGGCTCCTATTTTCGCCACAACCCCGCCCTCTATAAATTTTACACACTGCCTAATAGAATTTTTTATCGCCTTGGCATTGGATGAACCGTGAGCCTTAACAACCAAGCCATTAAGCCCAATAAATGGCGCACCACCAACTTCGGTATAATCGTAACGCTTACGCATCCTCTTAAATGCACCACGAGACAACAATGCCCCAAATCTTGACAGAAATTTAGAAACCAACTCGATTTTAAGGGTGGCAAATAAGCCCTTAGCATACCCTTCGGTATACTTTAGGATGATATTGCCCACAAAACCATCACAAACAGCCACATCAACAGCCCCGTTTGGAATATCACGTGCCTCCACATTACCCGTAAAGTTAAGTGTACCATTCTCCAAAAGCTCATAGGCGGCCTTAGCCACGCTATTGCCCTTTTCTCGCTCAGCACCAACATTTACTAAACCAATGCGTGGATTTTTAACACCAAGCACACTCTCCATATAAACAGAACCCATTTGGGCGAACTGCAACAAAAACTCTGGCTTAACATCCACATTTGCACCTGCATCAATCAAAAATGTGTGTCCGCCAGTGCTGTTGGGCAAAAGAACGCCCAAAGCAGGTCGCTTAATTCCTTTAATGCGACCTATGATGGTTGTCCCTCCCGCAAGTATAGCCCCAGTAGAACCAGCAGAAACAAAAGCTTCCGCCTGCCCTCTCTTAACAAGGTCAAGACCTACAACGATGGAAGAATTCTTTTTAGTTTTAATGGCTAATGTAGGGCTTTCTTCTACTTGGATAATTTCCTGTGCGTCAACCACTTCCAAACGGCTAGTATCATGGGAAATTTTACCAAGAATAGAACTAATCTCCGCTTGGCGACCCACAAGAGCAATTTTGGTAATTTTGCTACCAAACTCTTTGTCTTTAAGAGCCGCCACAGCCCCTTCCACAGCCACGATAGGACCAGCATCAGCCCCCATAGCGTCAACAGCAATCGTAATGTCCATTAGTCCTTCTTAATAACTTCAACTTTTTTATAATGCCCACAAGCCTTGCAAGCTCTGTGTGGCAACGCCAATTCGTTACAAGATGGGCAATTGATAAGGGTAGCCGTAGCAATTTTCCAACTTTGGGCCCGTCTTTTGTTTCTTCTTCCTCTGGAAGATTTATTTTTTGGACAAATCATGTTTTAACACCTCCTAATTTTACTTAAACTTAGCTAAAGCTTCTGCAAATGCCCCATCTGGCTCATCTCCACAGCCACATTTTTCTACATTTTGGTCACGACCGCAACGCATACAAATGCCTCCGCAAGTTTCACCGCAAACAAACTTCATGGGGATATTGTTAAATAAATTCCTTTCCAAAGCAGGCAAAATGTCGATAACATGGTCAGAATATTCAATTTCCCATCCATCAGGCAATTTTGAACCCTTCTCCACAAAATCTTCAGAAAACGAGAAAGTTATGGGAGTATGGCAGGTTTTTAGGCAGCGATTGCAATGGGCAGAAAGCACCGCATTTGCATCACCCTCCAACAAAAAACTGCTACCCATATTGATTAGTTCTCCTGTATATTGCAAAGGAACGTCGCCTTTCAAGCCAAAAACAACTGGTACAGAAATAGCAATTTCTCCTTCAACAGGAATATTTTCTCCTTCACCTATCTGTCGTATATCAAACACGGTTAGCCCTCCAATGGAAATTTAACCCTACTACTTTAACACAAAATTAAAGCCTTGTCAACACTTATTTTACTAAAGCTTTGGTTTCTCTTGCGATGACCAGTTCTTCGTTGGTAGGAATTACTAAAACACGCACTTTAGAATCTGCGGTGGTTACATCAATTTCTTTTCCACGCAGGGCATTCTTTTCGTCATCAAGTGTAATTCCCAGATAGCCCAAATACTTAGAAACGCCTTTACGGGTAATTGGACCATTTTCGCCAACACCAGCAGTAAAAATGATGGCATCCACGCCATTCATGGCGGCAGTATAAGCACCAATATACTTGGCAACACGATAATCGTACATATCTAGGGCAAGCTGGCAACGCTCGTCACCTTCAGCCGCACCCTTTTCCAAATCCCTAAAATCACTGGAAACACCAGAAATGCCGTGTACGCCAGACTTTTTGTTCATCAAATCGTCCATGCCAGCGGTGTCCAGCCCTTCCTTTTGCATGACGAAGGTTACAGCCGCTGGGTCCATGTCACCTGTGCGTGTACCCATAATCAAGCCTTCCAGTGGGGTTAGACCCATGGATGTATCCAGCACCTTGCCCTCTTTGATGGCACAAACACTTGCACCATTGCCCAAGTGGCAAGAAATAAGCTTCAGTTGGCTAATTGGCTTGCCAAGCATATCCGCCGCACGGTCAGACACATACTTGTGGCTGGTGCCATGAAAGCCATATCTGCGTACCTTGTATTTCCCATACAATTCATATGGCAAGCCGTACAAATAGGTCTTTTTAGGCATGGTCTGATGGAAAGCCGTGTCAAAAACAGCAACTTGAGGTACGCCCAAAAGTTTCTCGCAAACCTCAATCCCCACCAAATTGGCTGGATTGTGTAAAGGTGCAAGTGCAGCACACTCTTTAATTGCCGTCTTAACAGTATCACAAATCAAAGCTGCTTCGGCAAAATTCTCACCACCATGAACCACACGATGTCCAGCTGCACAAATCTCTTTAACATCAGAAATCACGCCATGTCCAGCGTCTATCAAGGCATCAATTGCCATTTGCACAGCCACAGTATGATTGGGAATATCAGCCTGAATCTTCACCTTGTCCATACCTTCTTTCTCATGTACAAGCTGAGAACCTTCAATGCCAATCCGCTCCACTATCCCTTTAGCCAAGGCGGTTTCGTTGGACATATCAACCAATTGATACTTCAACGACGACGAACCACAGTTCAAAACCAAAATCTTCATTACTAATCTCCTATACGAAAAGTATTTTTTCTAGGTCAAGAAGAAGCAATACGCCATCTTCTTTACGACCGATATTTTTAACAAATTGGTTTGCATAACTTAACTTGGCGTTTGGTGGTGCGGATATTTTGTCCACATCCAAATTGTAAACCCCGATAATACGGTCAACAATCAGACCCAAAATATACTCCCCATGCAAAACAACCACAATACAAGTTTCTGTGTCATAAGGAATTTCGGGTTTTCTAAAACGTCCACGCATATCAATAACAGGGATGATGTCGCCACGCAAGTTAATAATCCCTTTGATATAGTCCTCTGTCTGTGGCACAAGGGTAATCGGCACAACACCAATAATTTCCTTGATGCTGGTAACTTCCACGGCACATTGCTCATCATCAACAACAAAGGCCAAGTACAGATTTTTGACGGTGTCCGCCTCTTCCATGCGTCTATCCATCGTCAAATCGTTCTCAATCACATTGCTCATGTCTATCACTCCTTTGTTATTTATCTATCAAAAAAGCCTGCAACA
>Ga0123352_10001157_pt1 | contig 34418 bp, 20 predicted proteins | sample TergutLab28metaG_FD_89700 | JGI IMG/M metagenome (GOLD analysis project Ga0123352, IMG submission 89700) | Labiotermes labralis P1 segment gut microbial communities from Petit-Saut dam, French Guiana - Lab288 P1 | ecosystem: Host-associated > Arthropoda: Insects > Digestive system > Gut ...
CCAGCCCAACAAACCCCCCTATTACAAACGCCCATTCCCCCCCCCCCCCCCCACACACACACACACACCGCATGAAAGGACCAGTCGTGCTATAGCCTGCAGCCCGCACACTTATACAGCCTGCGTGCACCTAACTTCCAACCAACAGCAACCCCAGGTATGTACATTTCTGATTCACAACACTAATTAACGTACTAACAATACAGCGATTCACAAATCTGCTACCCTCAAAGAAACTCACCATACACAAGTGTACCCACCTACACTACGGCCACTACACACAAAAGATCACAGTTGTTAAAATAATATAAACCCGTTATTAACTGTGACCATGCGACCAAAAAAACTGCAAAAATTCGCACCTAACATACACCACAAACACCATAATTTACATTAATGCCACCTCATCCATCTTTACAGAACGGGACGGCCAATGTGATAATCAGCACCATAGTCGTGAGCTACTGATGATGGGCATAACAGTACCCGAAACATGTTGAACCTATCATAAGTATAATAAAACATTAAGTACGAGTAGCATCTAGTTGGTTCTTGTTATTCAGCTATAACAAATTCCATTCAATACCATAGGTAGGCAGTGAAATCAAGCATTGGACATACATTGCTCATGTCCTTCTTGAGACAGTTAAACAAACACAGTAATTCCTATTAAAATTTTGATAAACATATTTGTCACGTCCTTCAAAAAGATATGCGGAAAACATCAAACTGATGTGACGTGTTTCCTATTACGCTTTTTGTTTGTTAATGTTTTGTATCTCGGAAAATATCTATTGATTCTTTTCAATATTCTTCATAAGTCATTTTTGAAAAGATGTGTTGTCTATAAATACACATAAGAGAAGGAATTAATTATTGATCTAAAAGTGTTCCTTAATCAAAAAATTAAATTAAATGGCTAATTATTATGACAAATTTGCACTTACGTATCTGGGTGTTTAGAAAATTAAATTTACCTAATTTTCTGGGATGGAGTAAATTTCAATGCCATTTAGTGTTCACTTGCTAAAAGTGCTGAAGTCGGAACATTATGGTGTCAAACATGTAGTTAAGCTATCCAATTGTTCTTAATTCTTTGTTTAAATTGCAGTCAAGTGGTTATTCTACGAAATAAGCAGTTACATTTTAGAATGAACACTCATTCTAAGCCTTAACACAATCCAAATTCTTATTGTTTCAAATAGGTATAGATGTTGAGTGCTACGTCATTTGAACTTCAACTGCTTGGCTTTCCTTATTGTGTGCAATAACTAGTAAAAATATCGCATTATCTACGATTACCAGCGCTTTCTCACCATTTTATAGCATAAATAGTCAGTTCACCAAATGGTGGACTGTACACCTTAGCTGTAACATAGTCACATTGAACACTCGAACGTCTAGAAAGAAGCTAACCTGCTCCATGTAGTCAGTTGTCCAAACTGAGGCCTCCTAAAATGTCCTGTGATTGTTGTCGGGGTGACGATAATCCAAACTTCTTATATTTCTCTCCTATTCCTTACCTTCCACTCTGTCCTAAGTCAACAATCCGAAAAGCTTTTCATTAACGTATCACGTGATTATCGCCTCCAACACACAGACATAACCGGAACTAATAGCTAAAGGAACTTCTTTTCGTGGTCTCGGTATGTACTCTTCTGCCATGGAATTTGGCCCAGAACCGAAAGAACATTTCCTTTAGAGTGCCTCCTGGCACTGAAAAGCAGGATTTTGAGTCACCCCTACACATTCACACTGAACACCCTTTCGCCCCATCACTCGGGTCTAAGAGAAGCAATTTGAACTGGAAATCAGACATATCAAAGCTTCCAGACAGTGTCCAGCCTGAAAAATGTCAAAGGTAGGTTAGGGATAAAGCTTTGAGAAGGGAAGACAGACTGATAGGAAGTGGTTAAACATTACAGAAGGTAATTTAGCAGTTGCTGTTGTAGGCCAGACTGCTCATATTAAATTTCGGAGCGGCTCGTGTGATGAAATTTTAAAGTTACTTGTGAGAGCACCTCATGAGAAGCACGAAATTCATCCCTATAATCCACCAAAAGCAGTTCGTCTCCCCCCCCCCCCAAAAACACTGCCTCTCCACTATGAATTCCGACAATATAATGTTCTTTAGGGGAATAATTCCTATTTACTCTGACCATTATATGGGACAGATACATTTAGTTATAGGTAAAATGCAAAGCTACTCAGTGTCACAGCAAATGGCATAGACAATAAACTCTGTGCTTTAAAATACTAAGAGGCGGAGAAGAACATGTGTTTCTCTGGTTGAACTGAGACAAATCGTCACAGAAAATCGAGCTGAATTTCCATCAGGTGGCAATGGTAGTGGTTTGTGCTGCTATCTAGCTGGAAACCTTCAAGCTTTGGCGAAGTGGAGACAGCGAGGGGAATTCCCACCCATGGGAAATGGAGAGCAAATGCTTTGAACATATACGAATGTGATAGGAAATAGATTTTTCTTCCCCTCTGTCCCTCCAATACCTCCCGTTCCTCTATCAGCGTTGTCAATAAAGATCGCGAAATCCCATTCTACTCTACGCAGAATGCGAAAAAGGGAAGGATGAAGCAGAGAAATGCCATTATCGTCTCGATGCTGTTATTATCATTATTTTCTGGCCCACTGAGCATAAGTGAACGTGTTTATTTATTCATTTTGTTCCATCCGCAAAAGGAAAATTCTTTTGAAGTGGGGAGTGGGAAGTGTTGGCGAAAAAAGAGAAGGATAAAACCATATCAGCAACATCTATTGAAAGAGACCTGATACAATTTCTTATACGTATCGAAAAATTTCTCTTTTTTTAGATTGATGTCTTTAGAAGGAAAGAAGATGAAGTGCAGCATTTGCTGTCCGACGCGGCTTCTACTGTGTAAACTCTATCGGAATTCTCTCTACTGGATACCAAAATATTCTCTTTTCCGATAGCATTGCTCGAATAGGTAAAACGACCTATTGTCCTTACGTTTGGAGTCCGAGAACAGTGAGGGGCAGAAAGAAACCTACGAACAACTGGTAAGCAAAATAAGGCTCTGATGTGTTGGAAATACCACATGAAATTTAGACCTGAATTTTTCTGTCTGGCATTTTACAAAATCAAACAATTTTAGAAATTAGTTTAAACTAGCAGTCAATTATGAATACAATATCTCCAGCCTGTACAGACTATGAATCTCAGCTTTATTACAGTCTCTAATCTAGCATACCTTCATATGTTAGAACAATGGTAAGCCCTGCCTAAAAATTTACACTGCTGTGTGAGGCAGGCATGCTCAGCACTTTATGTTGTGCGGACAGCTTCGGCAAAATTTGGTTTTTATGACTTCAATATGAAATTCAACATGCAGAACGAAGAATGACAAAGTGTGTTCTAATTATTTATATAATTTAACCTGTGATTTTTTCTCTAAAACGTGTGCAATAAAACTGCTTAAAATAAGAAGAAACATTTATGAAAAATGCAATTCACAGCCTAGAGCGTGAAGTTGCTATTTTTAGTACAATTGTAAAAAATTTTAATGTGTGTAACTTTGAGGTGAGTCATCCCCGTTGTGTCGGTCTAATTAACCAAAAGGGATATAAGTAAGCTACGTGGTGAAAACACAACTATAATGTTACATAAAGTAGTACATAGGTTATACAACTACATGTTTCGGCCCTGGGTATTGGCCATCTTCAGATTGTTCGCAACTTATCGATCAGCTATACTATGTACTTAAGTTTTATTCTGGGGGGACGAGATCTCGTCTTGCCATATTTGGAGAGGGGGGGGGGCGTGGCCTTGTAATGCTTTAGACAAGTGTTTGAATAATCATAGTGTAAGTAGGCTTCCTACTAGGATTATGTTTTTGGTCCATTTATAACTTACGTATCTTTAGGTGTAATTTGCAGGTGGTACAGATAGAATCTTGTGCCAAGCATAATTCATTTTTGCTACGTTACAAGACCTAAACTAATGTTCTAAAAATGAAATGTATGTGTCCACAGAGAAAAAGCTCATAAATTTTTTTAATTATTTCGGACTTCTATATCGCCTTTGTTAGGGAAAGAATTAAAAGGCCTTCTCATTTCAAATGTCTCCGCGGGCAATATCTTGCCCACGAGCTACGGGTTGAGCGCTCCTAGCGCGAGTAATGAAAAAATAGCTGACAGCGCTTAGCCGGATATAAAATAAGAAGTGACATAACACGGTGATTGCACCAAACGTGATGTAAGTTAAGAAATGACCTAACTCGATGGTAGCACCAGGCAAGATGATAGCACTTACACGATGATAGCACCAAGCAAAATGATAGAACTAACAAAGTGATAGCACAAACAAGATGATAGAATTTACACGCTGATAGCACCCAGCAAGATGATAGACCTAACACGATGATGGCATCAGGCAAGATGATAGAACTAACAAAGTGTTAGCACCAAGAAGGATATAATTAACCCTTTAAACGCCGAGTTAAAACCCATCTGCCATTTGCTGGTATTATTAGGAGCTCACCATATTCTCCACGTTAGCAGGATAAGGGTTAAGTAATGAAATAACTATAATAGCGCCCAGTCAGTTGGTGCAGCTGTAATCTCTATAAATTTTGTCGGGAGGTGCGTAGTTCTGTTGTTGCCCGAAGCATCGGCCGCTGTCTGAATTTTCTCATTTTTTCTCAGAATTTCCACAGGCTTTCCGGCGTAGTGCATACATTCGGGCACGACCGCTTCCTTCAAAACTACATCCAATTCATTATCGATTAACCACCTCCTCTTTCGAGGCTATGTCTGCAGTCTGCCCTCCTGAGAGTGTGGCTATATACTGTCAGCCAAAGACTAAATAATCTTTTTGCAGAAATATAAACTTCGACATCTCCCTCAAGACTTGTCATTGGACACGATCCTGAGGATTATCAGTCCACATCCGACTATCACTGCTTAACCACCATAAGGCAGATCTTCGTGTTATGCTTCCGTGTTTCTGTCGGTATTCCAAGTGAACCAAATCATAAATTGCTCACTTTGAAAATGAAAACACTACGATCTCTTGGAAAGCAGAACAATTTAACCAAAGACATGGTGCAACCTTCCCCCATCTAAATCCAAAATCCCGCAATTTTCAATGAATCTTCTTTTCAGGCACTCGTATTTTATATTCCCTTTTAAATTGCGCATCTGAATCTTGTACGAACACAAAAAGCGACAGAATTATTGTTTTGTATAACCAGATCTTCAACAATTGGAATGTCACAGGAACCTGCCCTACATTTGGAAAACAAGAGAATTTGCCAGAATATTTTCTTCTTACAATTCCATTTTCAAACTCTTTTCCCATTTTCCCATACGTTTTCCAGGTGACTGAAATTTCTTAATGTTCTTGATATTCTGAAATTCTTTCTCACAGCCGTCTAGAATGCAACATCTTACACTTTGTATGTGTAGTCATCCTGTAGGAGCAATTTATTGTCACTGTCTTATAGGGCTCATTATCCTACCCTGAAGAAATTTAATGGGCAGGTTCTTCCAACGTTTTAGCACCAAACCACCAAAACACACGGCGTCAGAACAACAAGAAATATAACTTTGATGAGTCCGTTAATGGAGTAGCAATATTTCGTTGAATACGAGCATATTTTTTTACTTTATTTCTCGACAGTCCCTAGTGGAACAGGGTATCTTCGTTGTCGATGATTCATGATCACAATCAGAAGAACAGTACTCAGTAGAACTCCTCTGAATGAGTGATAAGCCCGTCGCAGAGGCCTCTACCTGACAACACACGATAATCACAAGAGACAGACATCCATGTCCCCGGGGATTTCAAAACCGCAATTCCAGCAAACCGATGGGCGGGGCATATAGAACGTATGGGGAAGAGGAAATGCGTATACAGTGTTTTGGTGGGGAAACTTGAAGGAAAGCGACCACTTGGGAGACTCAGGCGTGTTTGGGAGGAGTATATTAAGATGGATCTTCAAGAAGTGGGATGTAAGAGTAGGAAATGGATCGAGCTGATTCAGAATAGGGGCAGGTGGCGGGTACTTGTGAATGTGGAAATGAAACTTCGGGTTCCATAAAATATATAGGTGTATAAAAGTGTAGTTTCTTCTTCAAAGAAAACACATTCTACAATGGAAAGCCCGATCGCTCAATCCTCTATATGGAAAAACTCACTGTTATTAGAATTAGAAGAAACACACACACACACACAAACACACACACACACACACACACACATATATATATATATATATATATATATGCAATTTGTGGGGAAACTGCAGAATGTAAGCGTGTTAATGTGGTGGTACATTAGTGACCACTGAAGTTTAAAGTGTTAATTAGTAGTTTCCGTTTGTAAAGTAATTGAGAGTAATTGTCAGTTTTAAATTAGTGTTTCAGCAGTTAGCTTTCACTTGTCTGACTTGTACGTCTATTCCTTTGGTTAATTAATCAGTTTCCTTGGAACGGATTGATTCTAGCGAAGACTCCCTTTAATGAGGTCATTGTGTCTTTTCTTCTTTACACATAATCAACGCTATTGCTATCACAGAGTAAGCAGTGTAGCCTACTGAGCCTACAGGTTTAAGTAAAGCCATCTTTCCTTGGGTCTTCTCACACTTCTTTTTTTCTGGCCATTCCTGTTGCAGCAGTTTATATGACACAGCATGACGTGGTGTATAAAGTTTTTCATCATATAGTATTTCGAACAGAACACAAAGTTTCGGACACCGTATCTGCTTCGGTTTTCATGCGATAAAGCGGGGAGCCAGCTAAAGAGTTGCTTCCATTAAGAAGAGAGATCATTTCTAAAGAGGAAGTTGAACAGCTCAGGTGGTAGGGTCATTTAGATTGCCATCTTCTTGTAGGTTTATGATTCTAGTACTTTATGTGTGACCCGGTCTATATTTATTCATAGGAAACTCTCCAAAAAGCAGGTTTTTTTAAAGAATCGATATTCTTAAAGAGAGATGTCCACGTCTGATGGGATAAACCTCTGGGCCAATTGCTAAGCAGTTACGGACGTTTTGGACGAACCTGCTGCCACCATTGTTAGCTTAGAAGCTGTAAAAACTTAGACTCTGAAAATAGAGGCAGGAAAATATTCCGAACAGTTGGAAAATATTACTAAAAGACAAGATGTAACATTCTGTTGTTTTTTAACGATAGCGCGATAAAAAACAAAAATTTCTTTTTCTTAGCAACGTCCGTTGCACCTACGTTAAATTATTCTCTTACAGTTTGTTCGTTACCTGCAATATGTACACTCTCCGTGATCCTGACATTCATCTCGGCAAATTCAGTTATTATCAGTGTCCGATATTTTGCCACAACCTAGAACTTAGACCTTCAAGGTATACTAGATTCAGACCAGTCACTCTTGTGCTGATATACAGAGTACTCTACATAAATCATACCAAAAGTCAGGACATTACTGTCCAAATCACTATAACAACATATGACCAATTGTTAACGGTTACATATATTTTAATACATGTACACGGTGGTAAACGGAAAATTTGCTTTCTACTACACTGCGAAAATTAAAGAAAAATTATGCACCAGATAATCACAGAAGTTTATTGTGACGTGACTCATCCCTTCGTAGTAGCAAGTAAAAAACCGATAAACAAATCAACCAAACACAACTTACATTTCGAAACCAAACAAGACAAGCAACGTACGTCTATTGAGGCCCTTTTGTGCAACCACTTTTCGGGCTGAAAAAGAAATAATTATTGCATATACTGAAAGTGTGTTCCTACCTTTAGCTATCCAGCATGCAATGCGCATGCACCATATTTTCATCTGTGACCTGGCCGGCTTTACAGTATTTTTCCACATTATGTCATAAATTACACGGTTTTCGAAAAGAAGTTATTAAACCCAAAATTAGTGTTTTGATTTTTTCTACAAAATTTGTCTGAAATATTTCTCATTCAAAGAAAAAATGAGCGACTTGTGATCAAAAATGTTTATTGTTCTACATGTAAAGTACCCATTATTATTTTACAATTTTAATGAAACTTGAATTTTCTTGAGAAATTTTCGAAAGATACTAAAATATCAAATTTAATTAGAATCCTTGCAGTGGGAACCGAGTTTTTCATGCGGACAGACGGACTAGCTACATGTTTCTCCTTTGTAGCAGGCTGATAAGATGTTGGTCTTATACGAATCTATCGGTTGTATCTGACATATTTGCTAGTTTATATTATGCTTACTGTTTGACAAAATTTGAGAAATATTTCTTTGTCCATTTCTCTTTATATGTTCTGGCTTGTTATAACTTCGAGCAGTTGGAATCTGCCTTCTTTGACTTCTATATAAATATATCAATTAAATAGTCTAATATAGAATGTAGTACAGCCTAAGCTATTACTTGCAACCCTTTCAACAATTGTTATTTCTTTCTGTAATATTCTCTCTGTTATGTTCTTGTTGAACATCAGTAAAAGATCAAATTGAGAGTGTCAAAGAAGAATGTCCGTTCAATGGACACTGGCGTTATTTCATGACACAGTATCAGTTGAGGCATTTATTAAGGGATGGTGATTTCATTTGGTTAATCTGAGAGAACTGGGGATGAGCCTTCCCTGAAAAAAATGTACTGTCCCGAAAATTCCTGCATAAAGAGAAAAACCACTAAAATTTAGTCACAAAATTTAGTCTCCAGGCAAAACATTAGGTACGGAACGTCTTCAGTGCGTAGCGAAGCAAAAGTGCAAAGCTGTGCACTCAACCGCAAAGAACGACGAAACAAAGATTTTGTTCGTTAGGTTTCTTTGCATTTTTTAAAGGCTCTACAGTCCCAGTGCGTCTAGGCATCCTCATTGTTGAGGTTTCAAGATCATGTTCAGTTAGACAGGCTACACTCAGTAGGGTTCCTCTGGACGAGTGACCGGCCTGTCGCAGAGACCTCTACCTGAAAACCCACAACACTCCCAAGAGACAGACAGCCATGGGCGGAATTAAAACCTGCAATCCCAGCAGGCGACAGATCGCAGGCCCACACCTTAGACCGCGCGGCCACCGCTATCGGCTTGTTTGCTTGTTACTGTGTTTTAACAACTCTGTCAGTGACTCAGATTAGACGTATAGAGCCTTAAATTTGAAGTATGTATTTTTTTTTTTAAATAACGTGGAAAGCTGTTTCTTCTTGCCTAAAATCACAAAAAATATTATTCTGTTTACTTCGTGTCCTGGCCGAGATATAAACCGGGCACCGCTCGAATAGGAGAAACAAGCGTTACCGACTAAGCCAAACTACTGGATAAAGTTTTGGCACAATGTTTCTCTTCAGAGACACCTAATGCGCAGTAGAAATGCGCCATGCGAAAGCCTGCACCACAGTGTGTGGTCTTGGTGAAGTGAATCAACGCTAAAATGGGGACGAGCATCATTGGGGCAACGAACCTGATGGAGATAAGAAACAGTGGCCCGAGGTGCTAAACCCGGGTGCAACTTGGTAAGCCAGTACTGTAGTTGGTGGGATGGTGACAGCTCGAGAGCTGAGCTCAAACCTTGTCCGCTCTAAACAATCCACACGTGCGAGGTTTTAGTGTTCCCGCAAGAGACGTTCAATTAGCTTCTACGGGCATTCTCACCGACATAAGTCATTTCAGTTTAGGTCCTATGAGACGACATTAAGACGTGCTGATTCAGTTGCTCCTTCTCTGCAGATATCTAGATATTAAATTTAAAAAATAACCAAAGAACATGGCAGATTTCAGGTAACGACCATTTGGTTACTTGTAAAAGAAGTTTTTAAGCTCGGAAGTCGCAATCAATATAATCATTATGTTACGGGTTAGAAGTCAGGGTTTCAATTCCCCACAGGTGCAACGATTTTTCTCTCCTCCCCCGAGCCCATACCGACACAAAATTCAACCAAACTTCCTAGCAGGTGGATTGTCTGGGACTTTTGTAGCAACTTGGCAAGCTTTGGCACGTTTAGTTATATTGGTCTGCATTAAGCTGCATTACAATGGGCCTACTCGGGTTTCTACAATCTTCTTCCCCAAAGGTACCCGATACTCACTTTCGTGAATGAATAGACTTGCGTTTCGATCAGCGTGCTAACAAAAGTTACGTTACAGATATTCTTGTAAGCAGGCGACTACGGTTGAAATTAAAGCTGCATGAACCATTTCTGAAGGTAACTTGTTGATAAGTATAATTTTTTTATATCCGAGACATTGTTGTCAATTCTGCACCCTATTAAATCTGGGGAAACATCCTTTCATCATCTCGTGGTTCGAGCTGAAAAGAGGCTTGACTAGCAGAAAGAGTTCTGGGTATTTTAATAGACATAGAAGGGGGTTTAACAACACCTTTTCTGACTCCATGTGTGCTGCTTTTTTCAGACATGGGTTTGGCTACACCAGTGTCCAGTGTATTAGTGCTACCTTGGAGGGCCGCGTGGGCACGGTGAAACTTAAAGGGTCATTCGTGAGGGCTGCTGTACCAGGGTGTTGCCCGCAGACAGGCGTATTGTCGCCGCTCTTGTGGTGTCTCTTTGTTGATGATCTTATAGCGAGACTCAACAAGGATGGCGTAAATACTCATTTTTATGCTGATGACATTAGGGGGGGGGGGAACAAGGCCGGAGTCTATGGGCAATCTTCGAGAAGAAGGCTCAATATCTCTGCAGGTAAATAAGTTACTGTTCACGAGTCCGAGATATATGCTTTCTTGTTCTGTGCACATGAAATTCATACAGACGTTACACCAGTGAAAAAGTTAGTATTTGGTCTGATAATCAGGCGGCTTTGTAAACTCTTCAGGCTAGCAAAACAACGTCCCCATTGGTACAGCAGTGCCCAAGGGCGTTGATTGACATCTCCACGCACCATTCTGTGGGACTGTTTTGGGTCCCCGGACATTCTGGAGTGCGTAGAAATGAAATTGCCGGTGAGCTCCCAACGGATGAAACTGTTTACTAGTGTGCTGGACCAGAACCGGCCTTGGGGGGTCTCTAGATAGAATATAACAATATATATATATATATATATATATATATATATATATAAATCGGGATGGAAAACCAGCATATGGCAATGTAACGGGGTCTTACAGGCACTCAGAGACAAGCTCCAGAACTGATCTAGACCAGTCGCTAAGTTTAGGCTACTCTCCTCTAACAGGATGCAATCCAGGGTAGTTACCGGTCTTCTCACTGGACATAACACCCTGAGAAGACATTTCGACATAAGGGGACTGATTGACACCCTTGCATAAGAGGTGTGGAGCACAGGAGGTAACCTCAGATCATGTTTTGTATGAGTGTGAGGTTTTGGCTTCACACAGACACACCCATCTGGGTTCTTTTTCTTAAACCCAGAGAAAGTTAGAAACCTAAGTTTGGGGCAATCTGGAACTTTAGTAAAGGAAGAGGACATTAGATTTTGGGGCACAAAGGGCTTTTCATAAAGGTCTACGTGCATCGGGACCGAATATGTTCGAACCCACTTTCTATTCCATTCCATTCTATTCGCGCTATTAACACGTAGCAGATTGTGGTGTTAGGGGTCACATCCTGAGGTAACATGTGAAATTTATTATTATTATTGTCGTCATTGTTGTTTATGTTGTTGTTGTTGTTGTTTTGCAGAGGCCTGTAGCACGCACTGCCGAGAGACTTTGTTCCGTACCTTAGAACATCATAATGGATACAACGTACTTGAAAAAAATTCTGGATCTAATTGGTGTTTCGAAGAACTACAAGACGGGGTAATTAAAATTCTTTGCGGGGGAACCCAATTTTAAATTTAAAATGCAGGCAAGCCTGTTGGTTTCAGCTGGCACAGTAAAATACCAATTTATATTAATTATAATGTCATAAATGGCACAAGATAGTAGCATAAGCACGTGTAATCCAGTACATTTCAATTATTTTCACGACATGAAATATACAATAATTTAACACACGGGTTCAGTATTTTCCCAGAAGACAAATCGGTCAAGACGTGTCCTGACCACTCATTCCCATCTACTGCCTTGACTTTGAGCAAATTTCCATCCCTGAATTATACCAACAGGTGATAAAGAATAATTCCGTCTTCTAAAGAATGAGGCCGTGTAGATTGGTATACATACGCCAGTGTTTCGAAGGATATTATTGGCTCCCATTTCGTTCATGCCGAAACTAAGTGACGATAGAAGCAGGCGTGTTATCATTTCATTCAAACAATTTTACCAGACTGCATGAGGTTTATTTAAATACAAAAGTTAAAGTCTTTTGGGACGTGACCTCATGCAGTTTGATACATAGGGGTACGTTTCGGAGGAACCTGCTGCATCTATTCTCAATGTCGAATTATGAAAAAAATAGAGTGCCGTATGCTACAACGAACAGATTTTATCAATAAAATCAGGATGCTATAACGAACACAAATGCTAAAAACGAAAGCGGAGGACTACTATCGGCCGACGTAGCACGCGCGTGCGCTTTACGTGTCGGGCCTTCCCGCTTTGATTAGAACGTCACTCATCATCTTTGTGATCGTTTGTAAGGCTCAATTTTCAGTTTAGTCCAGTTATCTGCTTATTTGCCCCTTTAGCAATGAAAATATTTTTTATTAGGGAAAGTTTGTATATAATTTCACTGGGGAAGGTTTTTTGTGCTTTTATTATGGAAAGTTTGTTCATAATTTTTACTAAGGAAAATTGTTTATGTTTTTCAAATCTACATGTAGAGTGTATACAATTTAAATAAATCAATTTTATATTATTTTTACACATTTTTTATTTTGTAGTATATTTTTCCTGTTTAAATGGATATGTTAGATGGTTACTTTGCTCTAGGCTGTGAGCCTGGATCAGATTACCCCAAATACATATATTTCAATGTATGCTATAACGAACAGATGCTATAACGAACGGGGTATGCTAGAACCAATTACGTTCGTTCTAGCATTCCCCACTGTATTTTGCAGTGAAAGCGAGCTGGCAGATTCTTCATAATTCTTGGTACCTCCGTAGAAAATACACGGCTTTAACATGGAAGATATTTATCCTTATTTCTTCTTTTTATATCATCGTCCGAGTTTTTCATGTAAATTTCTGTGACCCGTGTCTTTCTTTTCTTGTCACGTTTAATTATTAAATTTTAAGCTTTTCATTCTCTTCATCACATCAGTGACCACGTCGTTACAAAAATCACAGGTCAAGTTAACCGCTGATGGGAAAAGAGTGACTGATGAAGGACAAAATCACGCCCCGCCATCTTCGTAACTATTCGAAAATCAGTGGCGCCTCTTCCCAAAGAGTCTGACGTAACGTATATTTTCTTCTTCATGTTGAGCCTGATTTTGGTTTTCTTTCCTGTTGTATGGAAGCGAGCTGTGCTGTTAATATTTCGGTTGAAATTGTTACCTACATCTGCGTGGTTGAAATTAGTACAGACTATCCAAGTATATTTCGAGACCAAAGCGAAACATTAAAAATATCTCAAGGCGAAAAAAACAATATTTTCAGCGGGCCTTTAGTGCAGCAGTAGCATTACGGAACTGCAACCAGCTTTCGTTTTGTTGTTGTCGCTGGATTTCCAGTTCCAGAATAATTTAAAGAACAAACGACACTACAAACGAAGTACTCTAAATGTACCTCTCCATATTTTAAAATGTACCAGTAGGTGTTCATTATCTTAGCGACAGCATTTCATTTTTTCACACGCCGCTGTAATGTTATTGCTTGAATGTGGTGTGTATTTGTGTTTGTGTGTCTGTGTGTATTTGAGTGTATGGTTGAGTGTATGTGTGTGTGATTGTGTGTTTGTGTGTATTTGAGTGTATAAACTGAGTGTCTGTGTGTGTGATTGTGTGTTTGTATGTATTTGAGTGTATAAACTGAGTGTCTGTGTGTGTGATTGTGTGTATTTGAGTGTATAAACTGAGTGTCTGCGTGTGTGATTGTGTGTTTGTGTGTATTTGAGTGTCTGTGTGTGAGATTGTGTGTTTGTGTGTCTCTGCTTACGTTTGTGTGTCTGTGTTTTTCTGTGTGTGGTTGTGAGTCTGAATGTGTTTATGAGTCTGTGTATGTGTTTGTGTATGTGCTTATGTGTTTCTGTGTGTGTTCATGTGTCTGCTTGATTTTTGTGACTCTGTGTGTATGTTTCTATGTCTGTGTGTACGTTTGTCTGTCTGAATGTGTGACTTTTAAGTCTGTTTATGTGTTTGTGAGACTGTATTTTTGTGTATCTGTGTTTAAAGTCGTGTGTCTGAGTGTGTGAGTTTGTAAGTCTGTGTGTGTGTTTGTGTCTGTACGTGTGTTTGTGTTTGTGTGTACTGTCACTAGTCACCTCGCTGGTACTACGTAACACACAGGGAATTATTCCATTTGCCACACCAGTAAGCGTATTCACCAAAAGTTCAAATATAATGTTGCGTTTTAACAGAACGATATGTTAAAATAAACCGTGCAAGCACATTCATATAAAATGTTACAAACTTTACGACTAGAAGGTCCACTGCTTCCCTGGTCTGGTTGTCTATGCTGTATTTATTTTATTTAGACGCCCAGTGGCAAAGATTTGTTATTCTGCACCAATGCGTGCGTCTGTAGTGCCTGTTGCATTTACTCGATTTTAAAGAGAAGAAAATAAAATGATAAATTTAGTCAGAACACTCAGTGCAAAACTTCAGGAAAATATGTCGAATGGAAACTGAGCCTCTCAAAGGGGATCGAAAAATTTATGAACGGATATACATGAGCAAGCCATAAGTCGTTGTTCGCAACTGCTTATCGAACAAGCCCAAAAACGCTGTGGCTGAAAGGCGGGAAAGAAGGAATGGCGGTCCTACCCTAGCCTATAGGAACGGTGAAAGAAGAATGAAATAAAAATTCCCAATTTCTGGGTCCAATTCAGATCCAAAACCAAAGGCACAACGTGTAAAAAAAATAATCTAGTAACTTCATTTTCCTATTCATTTCAACGAAGAATATGGAAGAAAAAATTTCTCCAAACGTCAGAAACAACTTATCAAAGTATGTTGCAAACTTCCAGATGCAGCTTCAAAATTAACAACTAATTTTATGATAAATAAAAAATTTTTGTAAAAATTATAAATTTAATGCAGTACGTTAATACCAATATTGCACCAGGGTTCTGATATAAAAAACATAGGAAATGGGGGAATTTTATTCATGTAAAATCATTAAGTATTTAACCCATGTGTATCCACTATCACTGGCAGAAAAGAATAAAATTTTTCCGTTGGTGCAAGGAGCGCTACAGAAGTTGCCCTTTCCACAGTTACAGTAATTTCTGCTTTCAAATACTCAGTCTGTCAGGTGCTACTACTGACCCATAGTAAACTTTAAACTCTTTCGTTTTCTGTGACCACAGACCCATTAATTTCACTCAATGACCGCGCCTTGTAACTTCGCAGAGATGGGATACAGAGTACACATGGCAACTAGCGAATCATATTCCACGCTGATACCCTACAGCCACTGCTGGTTCTAGAAAGGCCAAGATAGCCTCGTGGGTCTTGTATGAGATTTCCATTCTAATTAAGTGAAGCCCTTATGAAGTACTACAAAATCTGCTATGCCGGCCTGATCATCCATCCCCTCGGATTACAGAGAATTGCGAGAAAGAAGGGAGACCATAGTGTATAAACCTTATAGCAACTTAATCAAGTCCATTTTACTGTGAGACCAATTAAAGCCTTTCGGGGGCATCGATGGACGCTCTGGGCTTGTGGCCAAAGTGCGACAAAGCAGATTCTCCATGCACTCCAAGAGCAAACTGTAATTTTTTGGGAGGAAATTGCCGTTGAGAGGAGGGGCATCAGAGACGCAGCAGCATTTCGAGATAAGTGATCGTCTGCTTAAATCCATGGGTGTTCATGTGGATTACAAGGCTCGGCTCTTAGCGTGCATGCCATCTGTTTGTGTCAGTGCTGCTGTTATGGTCAAAATAAGAGAGGGTTTAAAAAGTTTATTGGCTTCTACTACAGACTGCTGCACCGTCTGTCTCTCTGTCTGTCTGTCTGTCTGTTGTAAATATCAGCTCTTCTTTTTCTCTCTGCAGCGCCATAAAGAGTTCACTTTAAAATAAAGGATTAACATCTGACGCCAACTTCGCCTGCACTTCCGAGAAAGCTGTTGCTGTTTGCACTTTATTGTCCATTAAAGTGTTAATTCCAGCCGCCAGTCGTCTAAAGCTCACTGGTTACTAGGTGCACAATTTTATGTACCACTCAAAATAACAGCATTTTGCCCACAGACTCCATTTATTTGTTACCACGGTTCTCAGAATAAATTAAAGAATCTATCCCAGCACATAACGAAAACGTATTGGCTTTTGTAATGGAGATTCAGTGTTTACATAGTAGATAACAATGAAACTATCAGAACACAATTTCAAATATGTTAATGGAACATCTCTACGTGTTTATCCCTCTATATATTGGTTTAATATTACGTATCAGTGTAAATTCTTTCCAAAACTAATGCGAATATAAAGAATGAACGGGGACTTATTTTTTGTATCGAAATCTGGGGTCTGGAATTTACAGAAAACTTAGCTAAGGTTTAAACTTAAGGGTTTGCGATTTCCCGGATTATTAGTCGCCGGCGTCATTCCACTGAAAATCGGATTCAGTACCGGACCAGTCCGTGTGGGATTTATGGTAAAGAAAAGAGGCACTATGACAAGTTTTTCTCCAAGAAATTCGATTTAGCCGGTTCAGAAACATTCCATCATTGCTCCATAAGCATATTGATCCACATACTGTTATTTTCAGAATGACAAGCGGGAGAAGTCTCCGAAACTTCCAACACAAGTGGCTGTCTTTCGAAAAATGAAAAATTTCAAGAAAAACAACGTTCCCTTTGTTTAAGATTCCATGCATCTAATTATTCTAATTATTCTTTGAATATTTTGCCAGTTTATTAATCAGTCAATATTGTAACTATTTTCTGAACTGATTTTTACAAAGTGGTGAGACACAGAGTAAAGTTACATGTCAACGTCGACGTTTCGGAGTAACATGTTGCTTCCTTCTTAAATGTCGAATTTACCCTGCAAAAGCAACATGTTTGACAAGAAGTTTGCTAAGAAATCTCCTGTAAAATGAGCACAGGGTCTTTTTCGGGGGTAAAGTGCGGCCGGGGCGTGCTGCTGACCACTCACCCCCTTCTAGTGCCGCGGTCATGGAATAGTAGAGCTATAACTCTACCCACCCTCTTGGTCACACCGGGCCTGTAACGGGATCACTTTATCTGATATATATATATATATATATAATGTGCCTACAAAACTGCACGGTGTTACAGCCAAGAAGACGAAGTATCACCATCAACAACATCATTTAATGAAAATAAAGAAAGTGACATAAGAGCTTCTGCGTCATTAACAGGAAATCACAAGTCACAATATTTTCCTTAAAATTTTTCTCCGTTTGTACTTTTATCTCTCAGAATTCCATGTATTTAGAGTTGGATTATTGACAGAGATAGGGACCTGAACAGGTAACAAAGAGAAGAACTCGGGATTGTGCTGACATTTCTAAAAGAGTGGAATTGAGTTACACGTTTCAACAACAGAGCAGGTAACGGGGCTGGATGTCATTAATTTAGTCAGATGTGCCTCTTTCATTTTCGCAACTCAACTGCTTTTGTCATTCGTAACGCCGGGTGTAATACTTGCGCAAATTCCTTTTTTGTTTAAAGGAAGAAATTACTAATTTGACTGTGAGTGTTATCCTGGAGGTCGGTCGGTCGGTCGACTGGAATTTTCAGAACGTTGGTATATCATATAATAGGGTTGATTCCTTAATTTTCGATTTCAAAACATTCGAGCTAGTTAATATGCAACTAGCTGTTACATTTATATATTCCCCATTTTGCACTAAAGATAAGCGCGCGAGCTTCATGTGAGTCACTATTAAGATACTTGATGTAACTGTCTTTAACAACTGATCCTATTATTGAAGACACAATTTCTTTCTTAACTTTCTGGCAAAAATTTGATGTTTTCATACTGTTCAGATTTAATTCCTACTTCAAAGGATTAAATCACGATTGTAACTACTCTTATCACTTCCAGCTGCATTCAAAGACACTGCGTTTTGCACACGTAATATATTTAACAAAACTTTCGTAAGATTTTCAGACTGAACAGCTTCTATTTCCTAAAAAATAAAAAGCTAGAATATTTAGCAAATGGTAGGTAATGATTTTTTCAATGACCAACCAATGCACAATTAATTGAAAAATTACTATACTGCTCCTACATGTTTCGACACTATTGTGTCATCCTCAGGGAGCTCGTAGTTAGTACCTTGCCAAGTTACATAAGAATGTCAAATGCAGTTTTTGGTATTAAAATTTAAGATTTCACATATGTGAAATTTTAAATTCTTGTGCGTGAGAAAAAAGATAAAATCAGCGAATATTACGTTCTAAGAAGAAAACTTACTCTATGGATCATGACCCGTATATATTAATTTCTATATTTATTAATTTTATTTCATACTTTTGCTACGTATTTTCGAATCGTAGGTTACGCAGTGAATATTGAATTTGTAGGGTAGTGGGAGGAATTGGCCGTGGTCTACTTTATAAATACAGTTGTAGAAAGTGAGGCAAACCACACAAGACCTCAGCCAATACAGCCGTTCTCTGGTGGCAAGTCTCGAAATAGACCCTCCCTTGAATAAAGTTGCAAACGTCACAGCTTGAGCGAAATTCATGGTAAGCTATAAAAATCAGAAAGACCACTTTTGGTATCAAAGAAACATTTAACGCTTTATATGTCGTCAGTAGGTCCGGAGGAGCCGCTATTTATTAAGCAGTGTAATGATTTGGCCACAGGCTGAACAACCGACAGAGACCATGAGATTTTTTATATTCTCCACAACTTCACACTGGCTCTAAATCACACTCAGTCTCCTATTCACTGGTAAAGTGAAGCCTTTTCCTGGGATTAAACTGGCCGGAACGTCATTCTTACAACTCATCACAGGCAAGAAAGATGGGAGTGCACAGGTCAAGAAGCTATACCTCCACATATCTTTATGCCTTCACGGCTCCATGACTTGCATATAGAAAAATTCACTGTTATTTTAGGCCTCTTCATGACTTTCCACAGGACCTCCAAGCAAAGCCAGTAATAGACGTTACATTAGGTTAGGAACGCTTTCTTTCACACCCTTTCCAATTCATGACTGTAATCAGCCAGTCACCTGAAGCTGCATAAACTGAGCTACTGCTCGAGTAATTAAATAAACCATACGTAATAATAAATACAAATTAATTTGTCATAAAATCGCATACAGTAATGAAAATATAATTTATTTGTATGACAGGGCAATGTAAGTAATGGAGTTCCATTTAACAGTGGGCCGTTGCTAAGCGAATCCCTTTCCGGTGGTGTACTGTGAAAACCTGATATGTGTTTGACATTTTAAAATCTGACCAGTCAGAAATCAAAACAAAACTGATGTAGAAACTATCGCGAAACTTTGTTTTATGAATATTTCGCTCGAAACGCGAAACAGAGAATATAATTTTGAAATAGCGATAGCTTGGGTATTATGGGCAATTCTATCCCGCATCACCCTAATGAAGTTTCATCACTTCACATTATACAAAAGAGGATATATATATACCCATATTGAAACCTTCGATAATTTTTATTTGTCCATATTTATTATGGTACATTTTGACGAAGATTAATTAGATCGCTTCGGAGATTATTTACCAAAAATGCCTGAATAAAATGAGGTAGATACAAAGAATTACTGAATGCAACCTTCACCTGCCTGCTGTTTCATAAATCCCAACTGCAAATCTGGACCCAGAGACCCATTGTTCTCGATGTGAAGATTCTTATGTCTTCCCTCATTGAGAATGGAATAGCTATGTCGGTACAGCAAATAGGTACGGAATGGAGAGTAGGGGGTTCGAACCAAGTTGGAGGCGAGATTTTCTACGCCTGTCCAAAAGGGCCAGGGGGCACACCAAACCTCTAAAATGGGTACTGTGGTTCTTTCTCGAGGGTAAAGCGGCTGGGGTGTGGCACTGACCACCCACCCCCTTCTATCGTCAAAAGCGATACCTCTACCTCCCATCCGTTCTTGCTTGGCGTGTAACGCGACAAGCTTTACCTGTGTTCTCTGTTTCCACACAAATAAATGGACAGTAATTTGATTTCTGGCTCGAAAGCTGCTTTCAAATCCACTCAAATTCACAGTCACTGACCTAATATTCGAAGGTAAGTAGATCTAGCAATTGAAAGCATTATTAAATAAAACAAGAATTATTATTATTTAGCAGTTCGTACAATGTTTCCACACCTTCCTGCGCCCATTTGACAATTTTATTATATTCTTCCTCCAGTTGCCTCTGTCATTCCAGTCTTCTTCTGTTAATCCCTTTTCTCCCATCAGTACGCTAATCCCTTCCGCCCAGGTAAGTTTAGGTCTACCTCGTTTTCTTCTTCCTGGTAGGCTCCATTTCATAACTTCTTTTGGCAATCTTACCTCTGCCATTCTTTGAACATGTCCATACCATTGAAGTTGTTTGGTTTTAATGTCATCTAAAAGAGACCTTGCTACATTCATTTTTTGTTTAATAATAGTAGAATAAATAACTTATAATTCAGATGCCCGTAATAAACTTCAGTTATTTTGCAATTATTCCTTCATACAGATTAATACTCTATTAACTTCTCTAAGAATTACCTTGCTTTCTCTCATTTTTTATAACCTTACGTTGGTACCTACCCCTCTACTCAGACTGCAATACTGAGGTTTCTACTGCAGTGAAAGCATGCATCATGGCACTCCACCTTGCATCTTCTAATCCACTAGGCGTGTGCAAACGTTTCAACAGCACCTGCTAACATAGCGTTAGAGGTAGAATTTTCCTCTAAAGTTTTGGCAATTAGCAACCACATATAAGGTGTAATAATTTAGATTTAAATTTGGCGACTTAACATAGTGCCCACACCCAGGAATTTTAAAACAAGGCGACTTACCCAAGTGCTATTTGAGAGTGTTCATTGTGCACCATAACTACTTCTGATTTGGGAGTTTAGGTCTCCAATCTCAGCTCAGCAGTTACACACATTCAAGTTATTCGTAATTTGACTCTGTCCTTACAAACACTGTACAGCTCTCTGGAGTTAAAAATTTATCATTTTCCTTTGCATCTTATTAAGTTCGTTTTCTAATTGCCATCCTAACTTTCGACGCCAAGTTGCCTGAGCTACTCACGGGGGTTTTAAGACGACAAAGACTAATAAATAACAAAAAAAATTGTGCCCGAAAAAACCCACCACAAAATTCATATGGTAAATTCTATGTCCTCGCTATTTAAAGCGACGAATTACTTGTTTTTACAACATAAATGTATGACCCCTGATTAAATTAATAATTTGACGTATTCCACAGGAATTTTCCTCGTCTCAAGATGGTAAATTATAACAGGCCGTGTTGTGTTTAAATATTTTGCTTTTTCCTATAAAAATTATAATTTATAATCTATTTAAAGACACTGTTATTAGCACGGTATTTATAGCTTCGAATTTAAGGTAGTAATGAAAGATGAAATGGAAGCGATAACGGAAACCGTCGTGATTTAATTGGAAGAACCGTTCCGGAATTTGTTTAGAAGTGCTGAGGGTAAGCAGATTTTTTTTTCACTACACTGCTTATATTCATCATGTATACTGTTAACATTACGCTGAACATTAAAGTACACTGTTCAATAATTACACCAGTTGCTCAATATGGAAAATTTCTTTCCATTTTTCCCCACACTTACTTACTTATCCACTTACTTACTTACTTACTTACTAACTTACTCACTCACTCACTTACTTACTTACTTACTAACTTACTCACTCACTCACTTACTTACTTATTTACTTACTTACTTACCCCGTGGAGCAGAGTCCTTCTTGAGAAGCTAGCCGTTTTTGGGCTAGTCAAGAAATCCCCCGCATTTTATGGAACCCGAATGTTCAGTACCGCATTCACAAGTGCCCGCCACCTGTCCATTTTTCCCCACAAATAAATTATTTTTTCGCATGATTCTCACAAACAAGAGGAATTAAATCCATTCGTGGATTCGATTTTCAGGGTTACGTCTGATTCCAGAAGCTGGTTTCGTTCTTTGGACTACAGTCGCATAAGGCGAGCACTAGAACAATCACTTCCCTTAACAGCACTGATGGTTTGGTTTTTGTAATGCGAAGCGGAAGTTTTCTGTGAGGCAGGAATCAAAAGTTGTTAGATAAAATACGTATACAACACGAGATGTCAACTTTAATTGCTATGTCATTACTGAGCCGTTTAACTATGTGTTCAGACAAAATCTGCATATAGGATATGGTGAAAGGTGAGTGATAATGGTAAAGGTAAAGTTTTCCTTAACAAGTCACGGAGACTCAGAGGGAGATAGAATGTTGGGCTTCCATCCTTACTTTGACATTCGGCAAAAATAGGATTGCAGAGTTGTTAACTTTAACTTTCGGCCTCACTTTACCCGCCAAGAAATTTCCTTGGCACTCTTTTCTATTCGAGGCTGAGTGAACCCCAAGGCTACTGAATGCGGACAAACGGTAAAAGTAACATGAACATTTCCAACGACCCTACCGTAAATCGAACCCAGAATCTACCGTGTTCTGGCGTAATGCCTCAACCAACTGCACCGCTCGCCCCACTTGGGGAGTCACAGAACACTAATTTGACCTTCTACCTTGGAACTGTCAAGAGTAGGTTCGTTTGAAAATTTCTTACCTATAAACCAAAAAGCGTTGCGTTACTTAAGGGTAACAAATGCCGTAATAGTAAGGAAATCGGGTCGTAATTCACACCTACGATGGGCTGTAAGACAGGATTAAGCTTACTCATTAACCATCACGATTTAATTCCAAGACTTTTGACGGTCCACAAGGCAAAGAAAGAGTTATGTTCAATAAGCGGCTAAGCATTCTGATCCGTCGCAGTGGGAGTGTGCAAGAATGTCTTATTTTTGCGATACAAATAAGCTGCAAAAATTATGAATGAATATTTTGTTACATGTAACCTCTAAGATTTGTCTTAGAATATTCGAAAACTTCAATTCCAAACAGATGTATTAGAAGACTAACTAATTATCTAAATGATGACTAATTCCATATAGCAGAGTCATTCTTGGGAAGTTAATATGTCCGTAGATTGAGAAGAAAGCTCTCGCATTTTACGGACACCAGATTCATTAAAGTGTTCACAAGATCCAGTTACTCGACTCTGTCTTGAACCAGGCGACATATTATCCTGAAAGAAAATAATGAAACTTAATTAACTATGTGGAAAGAGAAAGAGCAAGAGCCGCGGAAGAAGATGAACAGACTGTCAAAACGTCGCAATTGGTCCCACTGGCCGTTTTTCATACCTAATAAATATTTATAACGATTTAAGTCGAAATCTAAATGTGTTTCACATGCCATTACCCGGTCCTTATATTAGTTACAAGGATTTTATGAGGCAGGCCTCTATATGACAAATATTCACGTAAGCCTTGAGCAGTAAACGAAAAGACGGCTCCTTGAAAAAGCAGAAATAGTCTGTTCGGTCCTACGATCCCTTTATTCGGAAAGGAATTCATTCATTTTGTATTCTGCCTTAAGACATGTCCACAGCCTTTTCCAAAGTGAGTTCTCTACAGGGTAAAATATAGCACTTTCTATTTTCAATTCCAGCATCCTTTCTTTTCCTCAACGTCATCCAGTAACTACTTACGTCTTCTTCCTTGTCTTCCCGTCACGTCTATCCTTCCCTCTATCTTTCCTCCAATTCGGAAAGAAATATTTCTACTTTTTATGAAAATTAAACAAAAAATGTCAGGCAAACATATGCGCTAGAAGGTGTACCGCCCAACACCACGATATATAGCCCCTAGCCCAAACAAGCTCCATGCATTCTTCAAATATATACTAGGGCCTATGTTCGGTATGTCCATAAAATATATTCGCTTATTTAGAGTGTTATATTTTAGTAATAGTGACGTCTAAATTATTGAATAAAAAGGAAAGTGACTAAGACACATATAGAATTAACATCAGCGTCACATGTACAACGATTTGAAGCCGCAAAAGTGGGCACGATATTCACATTACAATATTTACCATGTAATGGTGTCTATAGTTTCCGCGAACTCCTTAAATTCTGAACATTTACTACGTGTCCAGCAGCTTCACGAACCATACTTGTTATGTACTCCGCCCATTTCTACCCCACCCTAAAAAAATATTCATCAAACGTTAAAAATCACTGACGTATGAAGCAGGGCCAGAGCAACGTTCCACTGTGAGCACCTCGACAGAAGTTGCTGTAAGTAGGGAGTGCAACATCTTGTTGGAAAACTTCAACTTCTTTTCCTTCTCCTTACTCTTCTTCCAATTGCGGAATAGACTAAGTTTTGGAACATATCAAGGTTAATGGTCCGCTTACTCTGCTCTCAGAAAAAGAAAATATTTTTTTTTTTAGTCTCAGAAAGAAAGTACGTCACACAAGCTGACATATTACAATAAAGGGACATGTGGATTTACACCGAAAAATACTGTGTACCACTTATGTTTCAAGCAATTACGTAGCATGATAACGAACCTATATCTCGCCTTGAAACAGAGTATATGTTTGCAGGACATTGTATATATTGCAATTTTCCCAGCATCGAGGATTGGCGACAGAATTAGTTTAGCTCAACCCACCGTGTTGCTCTCACCAAAATACACCCTTCATGCACAACTACAAATACGTTTCAGTATTTAATCGTGTTTATCTGACTGACAGATATTATTAGGACTTTGCTAATCACAAACTTTGATCGATGATAGGCGGTGTTTAGTGCAAGCAGCGTGAAGAGCTTGCTGATGTTACAGCGCTCTGTTGTATCGCCAAGAGCGCAGTAATATCTACAGGCTGGTTCAGATCAAAAAGGAATTAACGTAACACTAGTAACACAGAGTGACAGTGTTGAGAGTGGCTGAGCTTGGAGCTCAGTGGCGACGTAATGTTCTGTAGGAAACTGGCTCACCATACTTCTTCATCTCTTTATCCCATAAGAATTACATTACACTACTAGTCAGAATAAGTTTATCCCTGTACGAGCCACAAGCAAGATTGGAGGTATGGTTCCATTCATTCTGAAGTTCGAAACTAGAAGCAGATGAGTGGTTACATACATGTTCCGGCCACTTTAGGCTTGGGGAAATCGACCCCGTTATCCATAAACTGTAAACGGTAACGTTAACTCTATAACAGGCTAGAAGGCACAGAGGCGAATTGCAATAAATCTTCTATTCTTTGCTTAACGTCAGCGTTAGATGGGGAGCGTGGTCGGCGCCATGCCCCGACGGCTTTACCCCGAGAAAAATAACACGTACGAATCGTGTAGCAGGCTCAGTGAGCTTCAGGCGCAGCCTGGACCATACGTAAAGTTTCACCGAAACCGGGATTCAACCCCCGGATCTACCAGCTCGTAACGAGTCGATATACCAAGTTCACTATCCCGACACACCCTGGTGTCTGTAAAGCAAGATTTTTTGTGGGTCCCAAAGGTGGTGTGCACAATTCGAGACGAAGAAAGTGTGTTGCCTTGCTGAGCGGCGCACAACGAAACCTGCAGGTTGCTATTGTGACTAAGCCACTTCATCCCCCTTGTGTATCGCACAAAACTTTGAAATGTGTAAGTGCTTAAGATATTTAATGTTGCTCATTAGAGTAATCATGAACTATACAGTCTTCTGAAACATCTCTTCCTGCATTCTAATAGACGTAAACAGGCAAATCAGAGGAAACTTAATAATGGTAAGAGGAACCTCTGGAATGACTGTACACATCCACCAGACTACACTTCGTCACGTGCCGAAAGAAAGAAATCTTGCCATCTCGTCAGTGTAAGACAGTGTTCCTTAGAATGAAAACACAGCTTTAATATTAACAGTCTGAGCTACTTTGGTTAGGTAATTTGTAGCGAATTCGAAGTATCGCTAAGAAGTAATGTTGCCTTAATCATAGGCCGGCGAGTATATAAATATTCAGTTTGAGCCTCATGCATATTGAAATCAATGTCCATTATAAAAAGCAATCATTTGATATTGTATAGGAAAAATTCTCTGGTTATACCAAGAAAAGTTTAAACACACAAGAAGGGGTGAAGGAAAAGTCAGATTGTTTAATGTTATAGAAGGTGGTATGTATAGTTACTACTGACATTTTAGTGATTAATGTTCTAATTTTTAATTTTTAATAAGCGAAATTATTTTTACGAAATATAGATGAAAATTATATCAGTGTAAGGCAGCCCAAGGCATTACTACTTAATTTCTCATGACCCATAATATCAACTAAGTGACTGTGCGAAACAGTGATATCCTAGCGATATTAGCGCAATCTTCTTTACAGCCATGAATTATAGATAATGACTCTTGAAAGAGTATGTGACTTTATTGAAGGTAATAACTTTCTACAGTGTAAAGAAGTCAGATATTTTAGGTATAAGCGTAACAGCAATTCGCGTTCAGGCAATGATTCTTGCCATGGAAAAGCAGTAAATATTAAATATTCTGAATGTGTGTCTGTAACCTCAGTCTTTCAGCACACAAAGCTCATGCGCCGGATTATATTGTTATCTGTGGCCTGTCCGGCTGTACATTATTTTTTCACATTTCTTAAAAACGTTAGAATTTTCAGAAAGAAGTTAGTGTGTTTTGATTTTCTCTTCTCCAAAACAGTTCTCATTATATGAACAATTAAGCTAGCAACCATCATAAATGTACACAGGTGTTCAGGTGAAGTGCCTGTTATTATTGTCAGATTTTAATGAAACTTGAATTTTTTAAGGGATTTTGGGTAAGTATTTTAATATCAAATTTCATTAAAATCCTTCCAGTGGAAGCCGAGTTGTTCCATTTGAACGGACAGAGAGACAAAATGGAGTTAATAGTGGCTTTACGCGATTTTGCGAAAGCGCCTATTAAAACAAAGTTGTCGTGCAAAAGTATTCTTTCATTTATAACTTCATAGTGAAAACTCAGCGGAAGGCACGACACATTAAGTTCGGAAATAGATCACAAATATACCTACGTATTCTCTGCATATATTTTCTCCTGCAAATTAATATTATTGCCGCAATAACGATGAGAGGCCCTTACAATGTAACCTCAGAGTCCTCGGCACGAGGTTTGGGCAACGGAAGTAGGAAAATAAGGCGGGATGTATCCCCAGGACCGTTATGGTAGCCGAGAAGGCCTATTAAGAATTCTGAAAATGCATAATGAGGGTTAGGTAAAGGCCGGAGGGGTGAAACCAACTCGCCTAAGAGACTCAACTCTTTGACACCTGAGGGCGAATCTCCTAATATCCGAAATTTAAGATGATTACAAGAAAGCGAAGCGAAGAACCGTTGAGTCTATAGGCTAAAAAATTTAAGATATAACGAATTATTTATTTTAGTAGAAACTTATTAAGAAAAACAAAGTAAACACACTATGTAATAATAATAATAATAACTCAAGGGATATATGAGAAGTAGCATCTTTGTATGGGGTTGACTCTGCACTGGTCCTCACCAAACCAGGTGTGTAATAGCGGAACGTGAGGCACAAGCCATCCACTTCTTTGCAAATAAGACCATCTGTGCGTAGTGAATGACTACACCCGAAAAGAGGTGGGCCTGTTTAAACGGAACACGGCGGATCTACAGGAGTAAATCTTGAAAAAAATTCCTGACTCTAAGGTGTAAATAAACGTGCCGAAGGACTCCAGAAACATCTGAGGTTGAAGGTTAGAAGCCATGAACTGTGAACTCTGGGCACGTGGCACGCCCAGTTTCACAAAGCCTTTTTGTGGCAAGTGGGGCTCTGCTGAAATGGACCCTATCATCCCTAGCTACTTGTGGGACAGCGATGAAGGAACAGAGCAATCAACAGAGCCCAAAAACGCGAATGAAGAGCAGCTATTCTTTGAGACCAGAAAAGGAAACATCAGGAGTAGCGGGAAACCAAGTACTCCTAAGGCTGAGGAAGGTTACTGCAACGAGGCAACTCAAAGCGGACCACCCACTCACAGTCAAAGGCACCTAGCCCAAAATACAGTGGAACATACAGAGGTAAAAAAAAAAGAAGGGCATGGACAAAAAGGAAATAAGAGAAGTGGTATGGTGCTATATGTAATGCAGACAGTATTTTACAGAAAATTACAAAAGCCCAGTACGTGAAAAAGACGTTGCAGATGCACTAAGAACAACGATAAACTGGAAAGCTCCTGGAAGAGACCAAATAGCAAATTTTGGCTTAAGCAATTTACAGCAACACACAAGCATATAGCTGCACTTGTTAACAAATTTATTGAATAAGATCAAATACCGGAGTGGTTAAAGGCAGGAGTAACATTCCTTATTCCAAAAACCGGAAATACTGAAAATCCAAAGAATTACAGACCTGTGACCTGTTTGCCTACAATATAAATACTTATGACATCTATTATAAGCAGGCGTGTGCAAAAATATATGGATGATGAAAATTTGATGCCAAATGAGCAGAAAGGGTGCTGCAGAGAGTCAAAAGAATGCAAATATCAGTTGCTAATTTCAAAAGCAATACTACAAGAATGTAAACGCAGGAAAAAAATTGTGTATGGCGTGGATTTATTATCAGAAAGCTTTCAACAGGGTGCCACACCGCTGGATAATCAAATCCCTAGAGTCAGTTTGGATCAATAATAAATTTATATCATTCACCAATAAGGTCATGAGCTACTGGAGAACAGGTATGCGCCTACACACAGAAAATAAGCTAATAGAAATAGAGGACATAAAAATACAATGTGGAATATTTCAAAGAAACTCACTATCACCACTGTTATTTTGCATTTGCTTAATCACTCTCACTGAACAACTAAATAGGTTGAACACAGGATAAGAAGAGCACACAACAAAGACAAAAATATCACACTTACTTTACATGGATGATTTGAAGATGGTCGTTAAATCAGACGAAGAGCTCCAAAAACAGATACAAATAGTTAAAACCTTCAGTGACTATATCCATATGGAATTTGAACTTGAAAAATGTGCCAAATTGCGTTTAAAAGAGGCAAAAAATTTCACTCGCAAAATTTAGTGATCGACTTCATCAGAAAAATACAAGAGCTAGAAAAAGGAAAAACGTACAAGTACCTTGGGAGTGAGGAAAGTGAAGGCATACAACATCAACAAATGAAAGGAAGATTGAAGCAGGAATACAGTAGGAGATTAAAAATGATACTGAAATCTGAACTGAACGCCAGGAATAAAATTACAGCAATTGGAGCACTAGCTGTCCAGCGATGAGTTACAGTTTTGGTATAATTAACTGGAGAACCGAAGAAATAAAAAAGATTGACAGGAAAACTAGAAAGATGCTAACAATGTATAAAATTCATCACCCAAAAGCTGACATAGACAGGAAAGGAGGGAGAGGTGCAAATCAAAGCGGCATATAAAGCAGAAATAATTAATATTACAGAATACCTTAACACAAATCATAAAGAAGACCAGTTTGTAAATATTGTTAAAAGCCACGAAAGCATTCAACCAAATGTGAACTCAATAATTAAGACAGCAGCAAAGATTACAGAAGAATTAAGTCAAACAAATGAGAAGAGCGACGCGAAACAGGAAGGAATACAGCAGACAGAGGCAATATTGTGAGAGTCCCTAAAGGAAAATTGGAAAAACAAAGTAATGCATGGGCAGTACATTAGAAATATAGATAGACAGTTTATTAGTGAAGAAGACACGTTCTTCTGGCTATCGAATGGAGATCTAAAAGCAGAAACTGAAAGTGAAATAGTGGCAGCACAAGACCAGGCGCTACAAACAAAATATTATGCAACAAAAATATTGAACGCAGAGACAGATAGCAAGTGCAGACTTTGCCAACAATTTGACGAGACAATAGACAACATAATATCAGCATTCTCAATACTGGCAAAAGAACACTACATAAAAAGACATGATAGTGTGTGCACAACTACACTTCAACGTATGCAAGGAAACGGGGGTACAATTGGACAAAAAACACTGATATGAACACGTGCCGAAATCAGTAGAAACAAGTCAAGGAGGTAAGGTAACCTTATTGTGGAACCAACAAGTACAAACTGACAGAACTATTCCCAACAACAAACCAGACATTATAATCCGTGATAATGAAAAGGGAACATATATGTTAATAGACGTTGCAATCTCAGGAGACGGAAATGCGATTAAAAAGGAAGCCGAGAAGATTCTAAAATATAAATATCTTACAGTAGACATACAGCACATGTGGAATGTAAAACCAAAGGCGATACCAGTAATAATAGGGGCGGCTGGAACTATTTCAAAGTCACTTAGAAAATACGTGAGCAACATACCAGGAAAGAATGAAGTCAAGGAACTCCAGAAAACAGCCATATTGGGCACTGCACACATACTTCGGAAAGTACTAATGTAAAAGTGCAATAGATTCAGCATTGGAACTAATGATATAAGCAGCATGAAAAATAACAACAGAATAGCTGCAACACTGTATTTCCTAGAGACATGGTTTGTCTCAGGAATATAAGTATAAATACCCGTATAAAGTAGATGATGATGATGATGATGATGATAATAATAATAATAATAATAATAATAATAATGTAAAAAGAGGAAACTGAGCAATAACAAAATAAATTTTAGTTCTTTTCGTAACTCTGTTCTTTTCCTTTATAACAGAGGAAGGTCGGTACGTAAATAATGCCTCATTCTTATATCTTTTAAATGTGGCGCCAGGTTTCTGGCCTTACCCACCGGATAGCGACACTTTCCTTCTCCACCAGGATCATCGGTGATCCAGTCAGCCACGTGCGTTCAAAACAGTAGCGGCGCAAAATGGCTGATGATATGGAAGTACGTACTAAGTAGATGTAGGTGGTTGAATTTCTTACTGCGGAAAGCTACTGTCCGATATAGATTCACAGACGTCTGAGAAACGTTTATGGTGAGGATGCCACGGATATTAGCTCAGTTGGACTCTGAGTACGTTGCTTTAATAGCAGTGAAAAAAAGATCTGGCAATAGGTCCTGCAGCGCCGCAGCAAAGGGTTTCAAGTTACCGGCAAACATCTTTACACGCAAGAGGGGAACAAATGTGTTTATAATAGAGCAGAATTTGTGGCAAAATAACCTAAACTTTTGACGTTCAGGTGACCGTGCATCGTGATCAATTGTTACAATAAGACCAACTAGATGCACCAATTTCACAAATTTATTTTTGGAATAAAATTCTACATCTTTCGAGTAGGTTCTCTGTCCATTATCAGGAGTTTTTCACTGTACACACAGCAACGGTATATGTCATAGAGGTTCGCTGTCAGCAAACCTGTATGACATATACCGTTGCTGTGTGTACAGTGAAAAACTCCTGATAATGGACAGAGAACCTGCTCGAAACATGTAGAGTTTTATTCCCAAAATAAATTTGTGAAATTAATACATCTAGTTGGTTTTATTATAAGAACCTACAATTTGTAAAAGATGTGCCCATGGTGCATGTAAATATCATTTACAATTGCAGGTATGGTTTCTGTGAAAAAAGCAACAGGTTTTACTTTCGTACCGCCCAATGTATTAGGACCTACGGTGAAAACAAACCAATAATTTTTGCAGAAGACACCCCATTGTGTTATTAAACTAAAATTAAACAAATAGTTGCAGTCAACAACAACAATAATTTTTTTATTTTGTTTCTAACTTGACAACATATTTAGGTCAGTTGACCATCATCACGCCATCTTTATAAAACTTAGAATTAGTTGTGCACATGCACCTTATTCTAAGGTTTGTAAATGTGACCTGATGATGGTCAACTGACCGAAACATGTTGTCAAGGTAAAAACAAAGAAAAATATTCTTTTGTTTTACTTAAAACTGAAACTATTTGTTTTAATTTAAAGTCAATAATCCTTACTACAAACAATTAATTACTCTGAAATGTAAAATTATTATCTGCGATTGGTTAAAAAGTGGGAATTCTAATATCCTTTTAATACAGTATTAAAAAGATATTATATGGAGTTTCGTATCCGATGGTTACACAACAAAGTCACCCTGCAAAACATCTTCATAATTTAACAATTCATATCTTCATACAAGACGCAAAATAATAGAATATACAATTGTAGAAAAGTTTTTGAAAATTGTATTCTTAATTGTCTTGGAAACAGACAAAAGGGTGTTTAAATTGCGTTAGAATGGTTTTGTTATGTTCAGCCAATTACTGTTATAGGGGATTATATTATACGTAGAACCAGCTGTGACACGACCTACGCAATGTTGACATTACAAGATGCAAAACAGAGGTCTCTGTGAACAAATAAATGCGCTGTTGCCAGGGGCAGCATTAGACCGTGCGTTTGTATAGAACGGAGCAAGAAACCATGAACAGTTTGATATCTGCTGTTCTCACGGTTTTTTATGCTGGCATTACAGTCGAGGTGTTGGTCACACTGCGATGTGGCCTAGCCTCACTTGATGGAAGATGGCCGACGTTTCAAGACAGCATGGTGTTCTCATCTTGAAGGGTACTAATACCCTTGATAAGATTACTGTGTTCTGGGATGTGTCGTCTTGTAGTTTATTATATATACTCTCAAATTTTGGGAAGACCTACAGCCTCCCTTTGAGGAAATAAGGTCATGTATTTTCTGCCTTCTATATGGAGTCGGAATTTTCCTCCAGGCTACATGAATACACGGCACCACACAACGCCTCAATACTTTGCGGGGTAATTTAGTTTTGTTATATAAAATTAATTGTTGCCGTGAAATCTGGGATACTTAACTTCCTGGAACCCTCTGGGCCAATCCAGGCCTGTAATGGGATTTCTTTACCTTTACGTTTACCTTTACATATAATTAATTAACGGCACTTGATATTTAGTATTTTCCATGGTCTCACATACAAAAAATATGAAGTTTCAGGAACTCGTCTCCTTCCCACTCCAGGTGAAAAGTTGAGGAGGCAATAAAGCTATTCTAAATCGATGTCGGAACCAAATCAGAACTGCATGCCTCCACGACACAGCACTATAACAGATCCAGTTTCCGAAAAGTGAGACCTCACGATCATTTTTAATATTTCACGACAAACAAATTCCAGAAAACCAGTAATACGAAATGTAACATACCACCATTAGAACCTTTAGACATCACATTTTAATGGCGCTGGCAACAGTTCTGCCACCTCTTTTAACGTTAACAGAACTCTAAACTTTCCGCAGATTATATTCATTACTTTAAATTCGTTCTCAGAAAATGGAACCATAAACTTCTCGAATATCACTGACTGAATTAACTGTTTAATGAATATGCTCTATTTTCCCTGTGCAGTAGGACCCAAATTTCATATAATGTCCTAATCAACTTCTCCTCTTTAAGGGGTAACTGATATAGACTGCATGTCGATTACAACTAACTAATTTATTCTTTCACTTCTCTCATGGTTTGAGTTTAAATTGAATAACTTCAAGAGACTCTCACGTCCATACAGTAGCTGAATTCGCTCAGTCATCACAGTAACTAGAAACTGGGTTGGGCAACGGAGTTTCAATACTTAATGACGACAGAGGTTCTGTCTTTTAAACTGCGTCCATGCATGTTGTGGGGCCCACCTGCTCTAAAACTAAGGGCTCCTTTTCCAAGGATAAAGCAGGCATAGGTTAAAGATTACACTGGTCAACACACAAAATGTATCCGTAACCAAAATAGTTGATTCCTCTTCAATTCAATGTGCTGAAACCAAATATGGCATTAGAATTCAATTCTTGGCTCTAGTTTTCATGATATATGAAGTGTGGTTTAATGCGTAAAATAGTTACTTGTGAAGGGATATATGTGTCATCACTGCGCTCCCAGGTGACGAGTAATGATTTCTATGTATCGTAAAAGACACGAAGATCTAGTTCATTTTTTTTAAATGGAAAGGGGCCTTGTTGCTTGCAATGATATTGATAGCCTGATGTAAACACTCAATATTAATCACAATCCTCTGGACTGGCAACTCTTTACAGACTCGTCTTTGAGTCTCAAAGCAGTTCTCCTTCACAATGGCAACACCCTACCATCTATTTCTGTTGGTCATTCAATGCATAATAAGAGTCATATGAGAACATAAACTTTCTGAGGGACGCCATTAATTACGATAAATCAAATGGCAAATCTGTGGTGACCTAAAAGTGATTGCCTTACTAATTGGACTACAACAAGGATTCACAAAATATTGCTGCTTCATTTGTGAATGGGACAGCAGATCTCGGTCTCTTCATTACTCAAGAAAGGATTGGCCTGCCAGAAAATCTCTGGAACCAGGAATCATCAATGTGGAAAATCAACCACTAGTGGAACCGAGTAAA
>Ga0123352_10001158_pt1 | contig 34404 bp, 21 predicted proteins | sample TergutLab28metaG_FD_89700 | JGI IMG/M metagenome (GOLD analysis project Ga0123352, IMG submission 89700) | Labiotermes labralis P1 segment gut microbial communities from Petit-Saut dam, French Guiana - Lab288 P1 | ecosystem: Host-associated > Arthropoda: Insects > Digestive system > Gut ...
GTGTTCTGTTCAGTATTAATCTCTCCCACCTTTTGTTTTTTTTTTTTTTTTCTGAAAATATAAATTTAATTTTTTTTGGCCCCACCCTCCTGGTGTATCAAAGGGTATATTTAGTGGGGGGGGGGGGGGGGGGGGGGGGGGGGGAGGAAGAGGGATGTGTTATGGCGTAAGTGGCATAACAGCACTCAAACATTCTGTGTGCACAGTCTGTATAACAGTCTTCCTGTACATAATACCCTTGTGTGACTGAATGAATCACACTCTGGTTCCCTGTGTGGTGCACATTGAAGCTTAAAAAACCAGTTGAATATTGAATGTACAATACAATATAGTGTACTCTGTATGATGTATGAACTGAGGCTGAAGAAACAGTTGATTGTCTAGTATATAATAGAATATATCACAAGCAAATGGCAGTACTGAGATAGATGAAGCCAATGCTAGGGTAGCTGTAAGAATAAAGAGATGAGCAGTGAAAGACTGTGGAGTAGAGCATGAATTTTATGATAGCCTGTCATAAAAATAATCACCCTATTTTATATATATATATATATAATCTTATGTACATGAGTGAGTCATGCCCCATTTGCCATGATTGCCACTGTGCTGTGGTTCTCATGTGCTGAGGCACCAAAAAAAAACTTTTGTAGTTGAGACTGAGTGTGTTCTGTGTGAGGTACAAGATGTGGTTGATAACACAATTGAGCATTGGGCATGCAATACAGCATAGTACAACCAGATGCCAGCACTCTATTAGATGAAATTAACACCTGGTTTGCTTTAAGAATAAAGAAACATCTGATGAAAGAGGCCATGGAGTAACACATGAATATTATGGCATCCTGTCATGATGGGTATGTGGCTAATATTTATCTTAATAAAAGAATATGACATGGTGATTAAGTATGCTGCACTCAAACTTATACTCCCTGTATAAACCCTGACAATCTAGCTACTTGATAGCAATTTCTTTGAACCACTAATCAGCTGCTGTGTCCAGCCATAGTTATAAGCTGTAGTCATTGGCATTCCTAATGCCCTATATCGATCAGCAAGAGTGTGCACTGGAGCTTGAGGTACATGGCTCCAGGGTTCTTTGTCGATGAGTTGACAGCACCGTTGATTGCAGGTGCACAGGCTACATGCTGTAGGCTTCCCTGTACTAATTATACTGACAGTAATAAACATTTTCCAAAGTTGTTTTTTCTTCTAAAGTGCAGTGTTGCTGACTTTGCATCCTCCTGACTTAATCTTTCTGCAGTTGCACTAGTCTGGCAACATCTCAGGCGTGCTATTGAACTCTATTATGTGTGACAAAATAGTAATGTAGGCATCTCACCTTACTGTCTGGGTTGTTTTGTTACTCTGAACTGTTAGTGCTACATTAAGCTGTGGCTAGTGACCCTACAAGTATGCATTGATCATTCTGTTACCTCTGTTATTGGACTTTTAAAAAATGTGACCTCACATTTTGATATTACCAATAACAAAATGACCATCCCATCTAAACAGTTCCTTTATCTTCTCATAGTTAAATGAAATGTTTACTCTTCATCTGCCATAAATTTAAATAATCATTGGATGAGCAGGTTTGTTAGCGTGATTCCATCAATGACACTTTAGTAAGTAGATTACCTTGTAACCATCTATATATGATAAATCATGTCCATATTTTAAGATGGGAAATATTACTTATATAAATCAGACTGTCACTGCATATTTGTGGGGCATAATTACATAATATTAATATATATCATTAAATATTTTTCTGTTCTGGTAAAATTGGAATTAGATACGATGCCCAAGAACTTACAAAATAGAATTTCCCCTTCTTGAATCGGGATATTAGAATGTTTTCAAGAATTTGTAATTACTACATAATTGTGTAAAGTCTGAGTCTCCCTAATCCGGTATTCCGTGGTAGGGCACGTCCTCTGCTCTGGCGCGATGTGACGAAAACCACAAAGAATTCTGTGATGATCTGCATCATTTCGCGCGGTTTTCTTGTAATTTACATTGCTTTCTTTTCATTTGTTCACTTAAGTTGCATGTTTATTGTTAATTTAATAAATAATAATGTGTTTTGGTCGTGCACAGTGAATTTTGGGTGAGTGAGTTGGCACTGCTTGCGCAAGAGTTTGTTTACGTGTAGCTGTCCGAGGGGATGGGGATGTTGATTCCCTGTTTTGTGCTAGAACTTATTACTTTATTTACTGCTAAATATTTATCGCAAAAAGCCAGCAAACAGTGTAGGTGTTGATAGTGCGTGTAAACTTAAACATGTTTCGTCATCAAAACAACGAAAAAAATCGTGGGATTGGAACAGAGACGGGACAGTGCAGGTGACTACATTTACCGTATTCATTGGGTTTTTTGCTTTATTTGCGTAGTTCCTTGTTCATTTACATTAAAAGGAAATTTAAGTATTTGTTATGCTTCTTTTTATGTCTCATATACTAATTGCCTTGTGCCAGTGCGTTAAAATTGTGTACGACACTAACAGTTATTTTTACGAAGTCGTATACTAACCACCCTTGAGTTGGAAAATTTCCAGCTCTGGCGCCAATCGGGTCCCGAGAGACCGGATTAGGCAGGTGTGATCTGTAAAGTATGTAATTGGAATTCCTCACATAGGTATAGCTATTGTTTCATATGTCATTTTACAGAATAGTGAACCATAGTTGTCAAGTTGCAATTTCGAATTTATAAAATGCATTATGTTGCTAGTAACAAAAAATTAACTCAGAAGTATTTTCGAGATTTTATTCTTGCACAACCACTCATAGTTTTCAACATTCTGTTCCAAATTCTTTGACCTTTGTGAGAGTTTGTACTGAGCAACATTGTTCATTAAGTTGGTAATATTACTGTGTCATACCCATTCACTACAGGGCTTTAGCTATGCAGCAGAAAACATATAATTAAGTTATACACGGTAAGGGTTATGAGTTCAGAATTTTTCACTGGTTGGTAATTATTAGGATCTGGCCATTCACCATCCTGTAGTGCCATTATTAAGAAAGAACTGAACTAATACCTCCACTACACCATATAATATTTTGGCATTGTGTTGAATTAAGCACAGTGGCAACTTTGCTTTACTTGTATTTGGTTTTAAAATCTTTTTATTTGCTCTGAAACAAACTTTTTCAAAAAACTTTTAAATAATAGGTGGCAGTGTATATGTGAAGCTGTGTGTTTAAATTTATTTTAGAAACAGCCATTACTTTTTGGATAAATATGCCAGTAATATTTGTTTGCCACCAGAAGAAAAGAACTGAACATGACCGTGTTTTGTATTTTTCTGTAGACACCATTCATTCCCCATCTGAAGGTCAATCCTACCAAGGTAATCCATGGGACAAATGCACATTGCACATTAATGTGAGGTCTAATATTTGGATCTGCCCTTCCACTTTGGAGTGTCATGCTCTGCAGTTTCTCTTGGTGACAGTAACTGCAAGAATACATTTTTTAATAGCTTACATAATAATTGTTACTCGATGTCAGGTGGGACTCAGTTTCATCTAATGAACATATCAGAATTTATTTCCTGTATTATTAAATTGTTGTCATATTTGTAAAGGCTAATTGTACGGAAAGAATAGATGGGAAATACGTGACATATGATATAAGTAAAGGGGTGAAAGATTGCAGGGTGGCTGCTGTTATTGTTCCTATACTCTGTATGTATTGTTCTTAGATCCTTGTTAATTTTGTGTTCTTTTCCTTGCTTTCAGAAATTCAAAGGAATCGAGAGTTCTACAAGAATGCAGATGTGAGGCCTCCATTCACCTATGCATCCTTAATACGGCAGGTATGTTTACATTAATATCTGTTATCTGCAGACAAAATTCAAGGAATTCTTGCAGCATGTAATTTACAGAGGTTGCCCAAAAAGTAATGCCCCACAATTTTTTTTTCTCAGTGAGTAACAGAGCTATAAAGCTGTAATTTAAGGTAGTACATGTGTGAACTTCTGTCATTCTGTGTACAAATTTGCAAAGGTTCCCAACACATGACACCTCTGCTCCAGCTTTTCCAAAAGGGGTCTACCAGTTATAGTTATTACAATCAACATGCTGTGTTAGTGTTTCTTGTTGCAGTGAAAGAAATGATGGGAAACATCCATAAATGGCTCAGCATTATTTATGGAATTGTTGCAGTCATTAGTAGCACTATAGGTCACTGGCCAAAAAGAGTGAGGGATGTAGAAGTAAGAAAAATGCAGCTCCTTGACTTTTCTCCATCAGCCGGAAAAGTGATGGTCACAATATTCTGGAGCTGTGAAGGATTGATTCTTCTTGATGTGATGCAGAGGGAAATGACAGTTAACTCAGACACTAAGCCAGCATACCAAAAAAGTGAGGAAGTGTTTCCAGTGTGTTTGGCATGACAAGAACCCATACGAAATATTGCTTCAGCACAATAGCACAAGACCTCACACCAGCATCAAGACTCAGGAAGCCATCACACAACTTGATGGATGGAGTTACCTCATCCACCCTACAGCCCTGACTTAGCATCCTCAGATTTTCACCTCTTTGGACCTCTGAAGGATGTTGCCTGTGGAAGGAAGTTTGAGAAGATTGATGATGTGGTCAGCACCATCAGAACTTTGATCCGTCAACAGGACAAGGAATGGTACCAGTTGAGCATACATGCCCATGTTCCATGCTGGTGCATAGCTGTAGAACTTCATGGAGAGTTTGTAGAAAATTAGGATATATATATATAAACTAAGGTTCAATCAACATTGTGTATTATTGTCAAAATTCTTCAATAAATATTTTGCAAGAAAAAATGTGGGGCATGACTTCTTGGGCATCCCTCATAGACTTATCATATGATATAAAATTGAAAAACGTACGATTTAAATACTATATACAAAACTACAATTTTGCAACCTATGTATCAGATGGAATAATTTGTATTCCACGCATCAGAAACCAGTATTTACATGATTACCATTTAATTATATTGTCATTTGAGGAGTTCTTTCAATTTCATTTTGCAAGAGGCAATTTTGTATGATTTGTTTTATGCAAGTAGTAATTTTGTCACAAAATTTCAGCCAGCATTTGTGAGTAACTGTTCACAGACTTCAAGCTTATGCTTGTGTTGAAGGCAGTCAGAGCTACTTCCTGTGTCATAATGTCCTTTATGTACTTACCCTATTCCTTTACACACAGACTTGTTTCTTATGTGGGATGTTCCTGAAAAAAATGCACATCACCACCTTAGTGGCATGTTCAATGAACATAAAGTAGTCTTTGTAACCACGGGTCATTAGGTGCTTTATCTTTGCATTATGGCCCATTCCATTGACAGGAGGAAGATAAAAAGAGTATGAACCTGTCCACAGGATTTGTTTATTTAGGGATTACTGATTTCATGATACTTATAAAGATATAATTAGCCTAAGTTAATCACCATGTGCATGACTGAACATCATGCACATCCCAGCCACCTCCATGAATGTGTGTTTGCAAACTGTGTTTTGAACAGAACAATGACTGGACTGATGCAGCAACATTTCATAGTCTATTTAAACATGAGATGGGAGGGAGACACATATTTGCATGAGCAACTGACTGAATAATTAACTCCATGGGGCAAAGTCCTGTTTGTTAAGCTAACAGTTCCTAGGTAGTCACAAAACTCCCGGACTTTGATGGAACCAGTGACTTGTCCATGTCCTGTACTATGTGAATCCAGTCTCTGCTCTCCTTACTATTTCGTAGAGATTTTTAAAAATTTTATTCTCCCATCTCTGTGTAAGTCTTCCAAGTGGTCTCTTTCCTTCACGTTTCCCCACTAAAACCCTTTATGCATATATCTCCCCCATATGTGCCATGTTCTGCACCCATCCCATCCTCTGTGATTAGATCACTCAGATTGTATTCCATGAGAAATGCAAATCTTAAAATTCCTCATGCAGCTTCCTTCAATCTGTTCTTCCTTTAATTTGGGCAACCAAGTTTTACCCACATACACAACCAGAGGCTAAATTTTATTTTTGTATGTTGTAATATTTATATTCTGAGGTAGTAAATGGGAAGAAAAAAATCCTTCATTAACTGGTAGTAGGCATTCCCTGATATAATCAGCTCTTTATTGCTTTATACATCCCATTGTAATTTGTTAATGTTTTTGCCAAACATATGGACTTTGCCACAAGTGTATAAGATTGGTCAGTTTTATTTATGTTGTGATTTTGTCCTGCATTCAGTTCACAGGTACCTTGGTATCCTGTTTGTAAGGTTGCTATGTTAATTTATGAGTTTTTAGGATATCACTGATATCTTGTTGGGCTGCCAGCATTGTCAGTGGTTTAGTTAAACTAGTGTATCAGAGACCAATTCCATCTCCACGAGCATGGTTGTGATATATCAGGACAAACTGTTTGATGAAGAAGTCAGAATCAGTCTCAGGAACCATATTTACAGATGTGATTATGGGGATCCTGGTGTATCAAACGCTTGATGATGGAGATAGAGTTTGTTTAATGATACACTTATTTTCTTGAACCACCTGACATTGCTGTCAGCCTAAGAAGTTTTTGTGTATTTCACTAAAGGCCATATGTTGATGTAGCCACCTTGTAAAAGAGATATCAACTACTGCATCATACAGAAATAGTATCAGGTAGTAAGATGTAATGTATTTCAAGGCATGATAGAATAGACAGGTAATTAATATATAACATACACATATGCCCAATGTATAGACAACTGTACTTTATTTTGTAATGAACATTTCAACAAACAAAATTTATGTGCTGCTCTCTTGTAGAGAAAGAACAGTATGGGGTGATAAAGGACAATGAATATTTCTTACGTTGGTATTCAAGGTAATGACTGAAATAAATTGACATTTAGCACAAGCACATAATAAAATGGACTGTGAGCTTAAATATTCACTGCCAACATTTATGCTATTGGAATAACTTGTAGCCAGTTTATTATTACAAAAAAAATGGTTGCTTATAATTATTTTTAGAGAAAGTTTTTTTTGGTCATAAAACCATGTGGTGTATAGTCTTGTGGTTAATGTTTTAGTGTGGATATTTTTATTGAAGGTTTTGTTATATGTAAGTTACTGTTGGATATGTATGTCAAAGTAACACCTTCAGTTCTTTCCAGCGTCCTCCAATACAAGTTCCCAATGATGGCCAAGGACTGAAATATGTAGGATACTTGCAGTAATAAAGAACTGTTTTGTAAGGTGTAATATGATGTTATGATTTTTAGTTCATTTACAACTCTAATGCATGGTAAATAGTGATTATATTTAAAAGTGGAAACAGTTGTGTCATTTAATGCAGTAGACCACACAAGTACGAGGGTGGAGGCGGCAGTGATGTTGCAGTTAAGTGTTTGTATGTTAAGGAACTTAACATTAGCGTGTGCTTATCACTCCTGTCTCATTTTCACCAGGTGACTGGTTCACATCAGCTGAACTGGCCATCTTGGTTTCATGGTTTTCTTCAGTTCCTCTTGGTGAATGCCAAGCTGGATTTCAATGTGGATCGTCATCAATTCCTGCCCCATTTTTCATTCACAGTCATGCATAAACTTCTCTCATGAGCCAGATTAGGGATTAGACTGCATATGGAATGAATGGCCAGAATTTGATTTTTGTTAGGAACAAGGAATTTTCTGTTTTGAACCACTCTCTGGCCAACTGAAGAGCCCACAAACACTTTTATCCCATGGCTATCAGGGGCTCTTTCAATAATGTAAACCATCCAGAGAATGAAGTATACTACTTAACCTCCATGTAGTTGCAAGATTATTAATACATAGAGTGTTGCTTCCACTGCTCCTTATTATTTTCTTAGCTTGGTGTTTAGTAACTATGTACTAGAATTATCTGTCTGTCAGTTCTACAGAAAGTTGACATCTGAAATGATGTTATTAAATAACTTTCAAAAGAATTTGTATATTTTTCCCAGGGCAGGTTACACCTGACTCAGGAGAATTACACAGAATTGGTAATGCATCTTTTTCTGTTTCAGTCCATCATCGAGTCACCTGATAAGCAGCTCACTCTCAACGAGATATACAACTGGTTCCAAAACACTTTCTGTTACTTCCGTCGAAATGCAGCAACATGGAAGGTACAGTGCCTTATAAAATGATTCGAAGGGTTGGTGAAGGACTGGATGTTTTTGTTTTGTCATATTATACGTAACATACCTGGGGGGAGGTCACATTTTATCATTGAAAACATAATTTTTCTGGCACAGTTTATGTGTGGGCTATATTATTTGATCAGTACTGATATATTATAAAAGACAAGTAAACGTAGTGTTTGTATCCACTGGCAGCCTGCAGATAATTAGCCTGTGGTATACAGAACACTTGTAAAATTTGTTCCACATAAGAGTGCTAGTGTCCTTATTCATGTGTATCCTGAACTTCCTGTCTGTCCATATATTTATGTTGCATTATTAATATGCTAGTATTTGTTTTTAATTAAGATGTATTACTAACCTGAGGCTTTACTCTAATAATGCAGCATTGTGTTTGCAAATAGTAAATTAGTCATCATATATATTCTCGTTATAAAGTATTACAACTTTCCAGATAACTGTCTAATTTGTATTTCTTCTTCAGCTATATTGAAATTGCAGCGTAACTCTTTTTTCGTCTTGCATGGTATCATTGCAAGTCATCTGTTGGTGTGGGCATTATGTGTAATGTGGAACTATTCTAATAAGAATAAACTCAGGATTATGAATGACACACACATCAGAAATAAGAAAATTCTTTCAAACATATGTCAATAAGAGAGTTATTTCATATAAAGGAAAATGCCATCACAGTAATTTGCTTACATTATGTTTACCCCTATTATTGGAAGTAATTAATTTTAAGTAACAGAAGAATAGATAACTTAACCTGTTAATATCTCAGTTTTTAATTACCATGTAATGAATCGGGGGGGTTGGGGGGGGACATTATTTCTTTCAACATTTGGTGCTATTTTTGTTGATCATTTGGTAATTACATACTATTTACTAAAAAGTGAAGAAAATTCTGTACTTTTATAAAATTTTCATCTGAATTTGTTCAAAGTTAATAAAACAGAGTTCTACAGGGTGTATCTTTCATTGCTGACCTGAGCACCACAGCTGTCACTGAATATCTTGGGTGAGTGCAGGCTTTGTATGCAATAAAGCTGCCATGTTGTGGTGGGCAATGAACTAAAGACTCTGTAAATTATAATTTAGAACCATTTCTGTATACATACTGTAATTTTCTTTCATTTAAAAAGTTGTTTATAAATATATTTTCCTCTTGCTTAAAAATTAATGGCACTGTGAATTGCTGCAGTTGTATAACAAATACAAATATCACAAGTTTCAAATGGGTTTATTAGCTTGGATAACGGAATTTGAAATGAACCTGAAGACAGTACTTTAACAGAAGAGAATTCTTTTGTGTGATATCATTAATCAAACATGTTAGAAACATATGACAGACACTTATATTAAAAAAAAAACTTCTGGTGCTAGTGTATTGATATAATTAGGTGAATTTAATATGAAGGGCCATTATTTTAAATGACCCCCCTAATGCTAGGGCCTTGTGGTTGGCTCATGGTATACTATATGCTCATGAAGCCCTCTTGCTTGTTGGCTTCTGCAATGCTTATTGGAGAATTTTTGGGGTTCCCTGTGATTCATCTGCAGTTGCAGTGCAGGTTTTTTGTATGATACCTACATACATATGCCATTCACAGTTGGTACAGGAAGTGTCATTGTAAACTCAAATTGAAACGTCCAGTTATGGGAGTTCTACATAGGAAAACAAATTACAGACGACAACAACAGGTTCCACTTTAGACATGGAAAGAACTTGCAGAAGACCTTTACTGACTGAAGAAAATTGGACAGAATTTGTGGTAAATGGGGATATTCCCAAGAAAATTCTGGCACAACTTGCACAGGTGTGGGTGCATCATTCCCACAAAATGTAACAAAAGTGCTGGATTTTCATCTGCATAGGACAACTGTGATTCACAAAGTCTGCAATGCAATTTGTGAACCAAGACTGAATTTTATGAACTAGTACCTTCACAGAATGTATGCTGAAGAAATTGGCCACACATTCAGTCTGTTTGTTGATGAGGATTGGTATCATCTACGTGGATATATGAACTCCCAGAATAACAGGTATTTGTTTGCAGAAAATCCCATGATAGTCCGGAGAGTGCCGTTATGTGATATTTAAATTTATGTGTGGTGTGTTATGAGTGCAACTAGGATAACTGTGCCCATTGTTTCTGAGACCATAGATACACACAGATATGTGCAAGATATTTTGCTGCCATTTTTAAACACGTGTCTGACTGTAAGAGAATCTATGCCTTTTTTCATCAAGACACTGCAATTGCTGATAGAGCAAACCACTTCCAGCACCTTTAAATATAGTGAGTAAGAATCTAATAGTAACTCCCACACATAAAAGCAAAATGTATGGACTGCCTGTCACTGCAGTTTGGAATAGCAGTGATTACTGCCCTGGCTGCTGGTATGCAGAATGATCCTCATGTAGGGTGATGCATGAGGCCGTTGAAAGTATGTCCCTGTATGACTGAAAGTGGAATGTACTATGCAGAAGTAATATACAGATCCACAATCATTAATTTTATCTGTTAAAAAGAACCATAAGCCCACTAAACAGTTTTCTTTATTTGCAATGACCCTTGAAGTTCACTTGGTGAAGTGGGAGAAAGGTAGAGATGAACTGAGAAAGTAAAAGGCTTGAGCACTCCACTCATCTGTGATCACTGAGAACATCTTAATGTAGTGTGATGAGTAAGTGACGTTATTCTGCAAGAGTCTTTATGCTGCTAACAAATGTGTGTTCTGACTCTGACTTGTGATGTTCATCACAACTCAATAACTTATGGCTTTTAAGCAGTGAGCCCCAGACATCTCTTAAAGAATGATACTGAATATAAATTATTATACTACTAACACACTTCACTTGCTTTTATGCCAGCAAAACTCAGTAACAGATGGCAATGATAAATGTTATTATTTGTGTACAGTAAAATGTAACGTACCATTTTTTTTTAATTTTGTAGTTTTAAGTGCTGGGATTCTTTCCTGGGGTAAAGCAGCCAAGGCATGTAGTTAACCACTCACCTCCGTCTAGTGCTGAGGTAAAGAATGAGTGGAAATATACTTGTCCTGTACTTCCCCCTTATGCCTTCATGGTGTCGACAGGGAGGTCTTTACTTTTGCTTGTATTTGAAAGTGCTGAACAGAGATATTCAAAACATGAGACATTAATATTAAATTTAAACATTAAAAGGGAAATTCTTATATATATTTCAAACTTCCTCTTCATGCCTCAAAACAACGTAAATAAAAGAGTGGAAACATCTGTGATGACTTTTGTTTTCCTTTTGAGTCCTCAGGATAGAGTGTTTATAGTAGATGAGATGCGATTTAGATTTATTGAAATATGGAAGCATACAGAATGAGAAATTAAAGGCAACACCATTGTATGAAGTAAAGAGTGCAACAAGGAGCAGTTCTCACCCTTTTTGGGGGGATTAACACTGTTCCAGAACATTAATCACTGCTTAGAAGAATTCCTGACAGTTACTCTTTCTCCATCTTGGATGATAATCGATAATGACATCGAAGGATGAAGTAAATGATAACCAAGAACTAGGGTTATTGCATTTAGATATCTATTTTGGATTAGGTAATTTCTCTTAGTGGTATATGACATCAATATTGAGAGTACCAGATGAAATATATTATAAACTCCTACTTTAGTAAGTCACAGTTACTGCCATGCAAACAGAGAGGTGGATGAAAGGCTGTATGAGTCCAAACAAGTGAACACATACACTTCAGATCCTTTGATCTCCTGAAGGCTTTGTTCCTGTAGAGCATTGGAACTGATTTCAGGTGTCCGTTGAGGTGTAAATTAGGTCTTTGCTCTCCTGGAATGTAACACAGCATAGTTTGATAGTTAGTTACCAACATTTTGGGAAAACCTATTGGTCTCATCAAGGGCCAAGCAGTCCAGTAAGAATGCCGGCATTATTCTTGGACTGCTTCACCTTTGAGGATGGGACTGATAAGTTGTCCTGCACCGTCAATAACTAACTACCAATCTACACCCTTCATCATCCAAGAAGAGCAAGGCTTTCATAATTAGAGCTATTAGGAATGTTTCTGAATGTCCTTAATTTATAGAATAACCCTGTAAATCTATATCTAAATATAATGTACATTTTCTCAGGGTCATCAAAATATATTACACGCTAATTAAAATATAACCCAACTATTGTGAGATTTTCCATTTACTTTATTTTTATTTTTGTTATTTTCTCTTTAACTCTTCAATGATAATGGGATTTAAATTTCAGGTACTGTCCAGGACAGAGGCTTTTAAATTTACAGTACCTTGAAATGCCTTCACAGCCATACAATGCATAGGCCAACAGTATGTTGAGAATTGAACTTCCATAAAGTGTGTAAGGCTAGCATCAAGGGGTTAATTCTTCTTCAGCATTTTATTTCTTTGTATGAGCAAATCCAGACATACGAATTGAGTTGATTACTTGTCACAGTATCCAACAGTTGTGGGGAATGAAAACCACTGACTTCCATCCATGTATGACTGTTTTAGTAAATTTTTCTTCTTTCTTTAAAATATTTTTTATGTGACAAGAGAATGTTACCTATTAAGGCACTTTACTTTGGAGGGTGTTTACTGGCTTTCATGAGAAAGAAAATGGGGAATTCATTTCTCCTGTAATTCTATACACAGGTACTGAAGTGTTTCCTTCATTAAGTCCGTGAAGTAAGACAACCAAGAGCACGATATTGATTGAGAGATAATTGGAATTAATACAGATTCATGGGTCTTTCTGTCGAGTCAAATACTGTCCAACCAGCTACAAGGTGGTGGAAATTATTAAATCATTTTAAATCTAAATTTTCTACATTAGTCTCTTTTTTGACTTTATTGACATCGCCTGGTTGATTTCTGTTTAGTCTCATGACATTACTTGTAAATTTCATGCTGTTGATCATTTTAATGCAACTTTACAATACATCTCTGTACAGTTGCATCTGCAATGATGGAAGACAATGAGTATATCCATTTTGAGATAAAAGTAAACTGGTAACATTTAGATTTTGAGGTATGATACATGCTCCAGCATTATCTGTTGAGTCCATATTCTTATGTGTACAGTTATTTGTTAGAGGGAGTCTTTTGAAATGTCATTATTGTTAATGTGGACAGCTGTTGGAAGAATTTACAACTTTATATTGTTGCTGTACTTGTAATTTGTAAAATGCCAGTATGTGTGTGTGTGTGTGTGGATGTTTTCATGACCTTTGTGACATAGCAGTACCCATTATCACAGTTGTTAATGCACAATGAAACATAAAACTTAACCATGTTTATTAAATGGTTGAGTTATATAGGGTTCAGTTTTATGTGTGGAAAATGCGAACACTTAGTATTACTGTACTTATTCCTAATTAACAAATGTCATAGCACTGCTTCTTTTTCTGTGGTTTTCATACCCCCCTCAACCAGGAAGAGTGAAGTTTTAAAATGTCTGGTCATTGCTGTCAAAGTATAATGTTTCATTGTCTTAAAAAAATGACTGCACAAACTCTCCATTATTATATTGAGTGCAGTGTTGCAGATTATGCAATATCTGGGAATTATAAATAACACACACCTTAAACAATTGTTGCTTAACATGTGAGAAGGGCATTTTGTTATATTTCAGGCAGACAGTGCTTCTCATTTCCATGTTATTGTGACATATTGTGTTTGTTCAGGATTTATGTGTAGTTTTTAGATGGGTATAATGTATCCTGCGCATAACATGTGCTAGTTCATTACTGCTGACAGCGATAGTGTTTTCTGACATTTATAGCTTATACGTTAATTGGGGACCTTTTGGTTCCTATGCTGTGTAGGACAAATTTATTTGGATGTTTCAGAGAGCTGTGCCACCTCCATCTTCAGAGGTAAGTCAAGTGGTTCAGGTGGATGCTGAATTGATTGGGAGGAGGAAACGTGCGGAAGGTTGCAAGGATTTCAGCCGATCAGAACTGCAGAAAGGGAAGGGGGGACATCTTGTACTGAGACATTAGATCTAATTGGCCACAGTCATTGCAACCTTCCTATACAGAGTGTTTAAGGAGGAGTCTGCCATGCTTCCGGCAAACGTTTCGTAGTTTAAATTAAATTGATACAACCAAAAATACTGATATATGAGATTGAAGGTTGTGGAGTTGATGTGAAATAAGTTTTAAAGAATGAAAACTGTTGTACATTTGTTATTACCAAATATGTTTTAAAACAATGAGGAATTTGTAGTTGCTATAGTGTTAACACCTATACACAACATCTAATTAATATCTGAGCAATATAGAGCCATAAATTAAATAAGAAAAAGTTGCACTGATTTTGTAAAAGTTGTCCGTACAGTTCGAAGTACTTTATGTAACACATTGACCTCACATGTTTGGGCTTGGCCACTGGCCAAAGGACAGACCTGTGTGGTGTAGTATAACACGTCTTATTCAACAGGTACAGTATGTGGAACTGCAAGAATACTACTTTTTCTAGCATTCAACTTCAGATATAGGTGTTTTTAGTAATATCAATGTTAATTAACCCAAGGAATGTTCTCCCAAATTATGGCAGATTCCTCATGGAAAACCCTGTATAATCAACACATTTCCTTCTCTCAGTCATTTGGCATCCATCTGAAACAAATATTGTCACCTTGAAGATTGTTGCAACAGTTCTCTGAAATGTTTGAAAGAACTCATTTTCCTATACTGTATAGGTACCTTAACGATTGACATGTGAGCAACATCCACTATGAAAACCTGAAAGATGAAAACAGTCTATTCTGTGCTTATAATACATTCTGTTACAGCTGTAGAAATGCCCTGAACCAGTAAAACCAGAAACTCTCAGAATTTCTGTATTTTACAGTTCCTTATGAGAATGGTTTCAAATTTTAAGGTCCATAAAAGGATTTTTTTTTTTAACTTAGACCTGCAGAGCAGTGTGCAAAAACACACTGCGAACTCCGCAAAACTAAACCATGTTACTTTTTTTTAATGTTCACTTCATTCAAGCCTGAAGCAGTTGCATGTAAACCATTTGTGATTTCACTCATTGCATCCAGCAGCAATTATGGTTGTTCATAACCACAGTATGAAGCACTTCCCATGCACAGACACCTACCATGTCTGCCATACTAAGGGCTTCCTTTGAGTCATTACTGTTTACACATAAGTCACCCTCAATACACTGTGTTTCGTTTTGCCATGGTGACATCAGCACCTGGTGGCAGTAGTCATGTTTCAATTTCACTCCAACTGTACCTTCACTTGTCAGTCATTCTGTATCTTAAGTGAGCTGTCTGCAGTGAGGTTACTTTTAAGTTGAAGTGTCACAAGACTTCTGTGTCTGTATCTGTAGGATAATGCGCACTGTGAACATTGTTACATCTTCATCTTCATGTGTAATAGTGTCAGATTCCACTTGTTTTCATGGCACCTGTTACATTTTGTGGCCCTTCAAGCACCAGGAAGCTGCTGGGACATGACTCAGTATTTGGTGATGAAATAAGCCACAAACCTAGCTTGCAGAATTCAGGGGCTGAGAATTACTGTACATTTGATGAAATATTTTACAGTTTTTTTTTTATTTATTTATTTATTTATTTATGGCAAAAATTTTAACAGATGTTTACCTAGGTAAATATTGATTTGACAACCTTAGTGTTCCAACCATTATAACAAAGAAGCAAGTTCTTGCAACATTATTTGTAACTCATCTTATAACACTTATATTTTACTAATTATATATATTATGGTTACTGTAGTGACTGTGGATTCAGTACTGCAGGAATATGTTTTTTTTGGTCTGACAGAACTTTTGGATTTTGTAGAACCTCATTCTTCCTTTGATATTCATACATTCACAAAAGATGGCTGGTTAGATAAAAATGGTTTACGTTTCACCATATGCAAACTGCACATCCATTTATGTACTGTCTTAAAAGTTATTAACTTAGTAACAAGCAGTGATTATGCTTTATGCTTTGTGGTTTAACATTAAAGAAGTGGATATTTCTCGAAGAGAATGTATCTTGGTTTAAATTGTTCTCAAAGTAATGACACTAATATTCTGAGAATTATTAGCCAAATTCAGTCATGTGATCACTTTTGTTGATGGCAAGAACATAAATATTGTATGTGTTGTTGAGATCAGCTTCAGAGTGTTAGTATACATAGAATTAACTAGAATGTTTGTTATTTCAGATATCCTATTTGTATTATTTTTTATGATGTTGTATAGGATGCAAATGTAGGATTATTGGAAGTAGGTAAAATTAAATGTGATATTTTAGGACCAATTGCTCAATAATATGTTTGTTTTTAATTTTATTCAGCTTTCATTTTCATATGAGACTGACTTTGTGTTTAGTTACTCAGGTGATGTTTCTGAACAGTCAGACACATTCACCCATTTTGTCACATTTTCTATTATTTCTCTTGGAACAGTGTGCCAGAGAGGCCCATTTTTAAAACAACACGCTTCGGATTGGTGGTTACTGTTTGTTGTCTTTTAGGAGCAAAGGATATTTGTGTAGCTCTATGTTCAGCATGACTTCAGGGTCTACACATCCTCCCATCCATTTCTCTATGCAGTAGAGATGACCAGAGTGCGATAGTGTTGGTTACCTCCTAGCAATGAGGTCATGAACAGATATGGTTCTGAATCTTGTATTGTATTGCATTTATTTGCATCCGTAGAGTCACATTACATAGCATTGAACAAGTCGGAACAATATACAAACCACGCACAGATCAAACATGAACATTCCACACACAAAGGCCACCACGTGACTAAACTAAAACAATATATAAAATTATGCGCATGTAGGTAATTATAGTTATTTACCCCATTTCTGTGTCATATATTTCATGTCTTGTATTCATGAACATCTATCATTAACAGTAATGGTTGTATTCACTAGCCGAGGCTTTGTTGTGATAAACAGGTCTACCTTTAATTCCTAATATCATAATGTTAACATACTTAGCTGTACTTAGCTTTTGTAGTTTTAATTGAACCAACTATATTTTTTTATATTATGTAACAACAAATGCACATCAATAAAATATATTTTATTTTATCATATAGTTGGTATATACTATAAATGTTAAAATTGGAAATAGAATATCAGCAGGCTTTAAAACAATTAAAGCATTACAACATGGATGTGGATTGTTGCCAGCCTTATTAAAGGTTTACTTAGAAAGTGTACTGTATGATGGGAACAAGAAGTGCAAAAGTATGGGACTGCTGGGAGGGAATGAAACAGTACATCATCATCTTGGTGTGAATGACCAGGATAAAGATGATGCAGAATATATGACAAAAAAATTAATAGAAGAATATCAGAACTGGGGCTTAAATATAAATATTCTTAAATCAGAGTATTTAAATGTAGGAAGTGATATACAGAATATAAAGCTTGAATGTAACATTGTAAGTAAGGGCAATAGATCAGTTTGGTACTTAGTATCCCCGTCTTTATGAACTCTACAAATGCAGTTTACACACTCTGGAAAATGCAATGAAGAAGTGTTAAACAGAATTGAGGAAGCCATGCAAGCAACAAGAGTGAATGTATTTTGGTGAATACAAAGAAATTAATATTTTACACAGTGATAGAAAGCAGTTTAAGTTACGGTTGGGAAGTATGGACACTGGATTACAAGTGAAAGAAAATCTTTTCAGTACAGAAATGGATTTTTGGAGAAGAGCTGCAAGGAAGAACCCCAGACTATCAGAAATGAGAAAGGAAGTAATTAGAGAAAAAATGGGGGTAACACAAACAATTTCTGAAAGACTGGAAAACAACATGTTGAAATGGTGTGGATACGTAGCACATATGGAGGATAACAGAGGGCCTAAAAGTGAATAATGACATGGTTACCAGAAGGAAGACAATGGTAAGGACCACTCAGAGTAAAGTGGGAAAAGGAGTTTTGCATAATAAAGACCAACAAGATGCACTTTTCTTTCTTAATTTATTTCAATAATCTATCCTCTACATGTTTCAAGAAGAGTGACTATTCATCATCGGGAGGTATTTACTGTATGTGCAGCATATGGTAATTACCATGCATCTATGTTGACTAGCTGCTAACACGATCAGATTGTGTTAGCAGCTAGTCAACATAATGCCGCACATACAGTAAATACCTCCCGATGATGAATAGTAACTCTTCTTGGAAGATGTAGAGGATAGATTATTGAAATAAATTAAAAAAGGAAAGTGCATCTTGTTTGTCTTTATTATGCAAGTATATCATGATGCACAGTCCACAGAATGTGAAATTTGGGAATAGGAGGTTAACAGGGCTATACAGCAGCAGAATTTAACATCCGATGATGCAGTAAACTGAAAATTATGGGAACTGGAAACCATTAACCAGTGGACCACTGGAAAACTGATAAATATATGATATATATTATTGATGTGCATTTGTTGGTTTGTTCCATGATATAAATACTCTTCAATTTATGGATACGTAACACTTAAAGTTCCTTGACCAATTACAGTTTTACTGTACAATGTTGTTTTAAACTCAGCTTACTTGTCATGTTCGCCTTCATCTTAAGTACCCATTTCAGGATGTTTACCATGAAGTGGAGTGATTTCTGTTGCAAATAACCACCTACTACAAGTCTGTTGTACATGTAAGACTTCTGAAAGGTGATTCTGTGTAGCACCTTGACCATTTTAAGTACCAGTTGCCACCACTGTTTGGAGGGCTGAGAAGTACTTATGATACATTGGAGCCACAACAAGATTTAACACTAATTTTCTCTCTCTTTCTCTTCAACTATGGGTGTACATGTACTGGAGGAGTGGGAAAGAGTAATAATTGCCTATAATATGCTTCCTGAGTATTGGTGATAGCTTGTTGCATACTACCTGCTGGTCCATTTGAACTAGTAAAAAGTTCAAGGTCTGCTTGTGGGTTTCTATGCCATGTAGTAGGCAAGTGTTCTGGCATTTTGGAGCAGCACTCATCTAGCTACTACATGGTGCAGAAATGCTAAAGAAAGTCAACAGCTGATGAGCAACTGCTGTGAGAAATTCATTAATTCATTCATTCATTCATCCATTCATTCATTCATTCATCCATTCATTCATTCATTCATCCTTCCATCCATCCATCCTTTAATTCATTCATTCATTCACTGTTCCATAGTCTATGTTGTGATAGGTACAAGCTTGTTCCAAAGCTAGTATTCCACAGAATGCAATCTTGTGCTTCCTGTTTCAGCTTCCAATACCTCTGCATTTCCTTAAGGTTATCCATTAGCTGCTTATGTCATCTTCCTTGTCTTCTTATCACTTCTGTCATTATTTGTATCTTACCTTCCATAATGTGTTTTAGAAGGCAGTTCCTACACAAGATGTAACCCATCTAGGTAGCCTTCCTTCTGTTTATTGTATGTTACATATTCCTTTCCTCCTTGACTCTGTGTAATAGTTCTTTATTTTGCACATGATCAGTCCAACTGACATGAAAACTTACAGTACAAAATTTTGTTGTCCCCCACCTTCACCACTGCCCACCTTCCATAGTGGGTGAAGTAGTGTATGGAATCCTGTTTGTTCACGTTACATCACATTGTACACAATCAAGTGTGTAGGGCAGTGGTTATGACAACATTTATTATCAAGATGGTGTTTTTTCATGATAGTAATATTATTTTTCTTCTCTCTTAGCTTGTTTATAGAGTTTGATGTTCCATAAATTCAGTGTAAGGCTTTCCTGATAAAGGGATGAGGAAACTCAAATTTGCAGGGTTCATCCAAAGGAGCAACAAGACGCCTTGCAACTTTGCTTCACCCTGTCTCTCCCACACCTTCTTGAAAATTTAAACCTGCTTATAGCTTGTTTGACATCAGTCTTTATGCCCAACATACAACATTTTTGTTAATGATGTGCTTCCTGAGATTGATTAATATAAACAATTTAACTTCTGCACTGTCAGTACCAGTTTCATAACATATAATTAAGAGTTTCATTTTACATTATGCATGTTAATCTTGTCAGATTTCTTCCTATTCTGTTTTTCGAAGTAACTGCATTTCACATCACCAAACATAATTTCTTCATGAAGAAATTAACAAATCCACAGGTTCTAATACTTGAGCTTTTGCTGCTGACATTCAGTGTGCTGGATTGGCTTGTGGAATTAGGCTGTGTAAAGAAATGGAAATTTCCCCATGTTTTGACAAACATTACGGTTAAATCATCTGCGGGATGAGTGAGTTCCGGGGTTACCAGAGACCTGTTATAGGTCTTGCAGTGAGTGATGTGTGGGAGGGGCATTCTGGTTGTTCAGGGCACATAACTGCAATTCTAACCCATAAGGGTATCTTCCCTGTTGTAGTAAAGAGGCAATGAAGTTGATTTTTGGGGGGGAAGCTGGGGCAGGGTTTTGGCAAACACATGAATAAAGGATTTGAAGCAGATGGGGGAATTGAGTAAAAAAGGTGATTGAAAGCATTTTGGAATCTGGCAGATATGAGAAGGGGGATGGAGTGTGGAGAGGTGAAGGTGGTTTCTCTTGTTGTCAGAGGATCTGTGTGTGTGGTCTTCATAGGATGTATTAAGCTGCTGTGCAAAGGAGATGGGTATGCGGCTGTTGAGAAGGGAGGGAAAAAGCTGGGGCCAGGCCTTGCTTTATATTGGTCCAACTCGAGGCTGTGTCTCATCTCTTTGAGTGTGTGGTTGTTGCTGTTCGCTTGCTTTCCAGATTCCTTCACCCTGAAGATGGTAACTGTAATGTTTGATAAGTGTCAGGAAATCTTGACTCCTCTACACAGCCCAATCCCAAAAGCCAGTCCAACTTAAAACAGCGTGTTTTTACACAACAGTTATGTCTTTCATTTCTGCATGTCAATAAACTAAAAGCTACCTTCATTTTGGATTCAACAGCAAACTCCACCTTCCGGGTAGAATTCAATGATTTTTTAAATGTTGGTAACTTCAATTTATTGACATGAGACAAACCAAGTAAACTGCTTCATTGTATTTTGACTATAAAAGGCTTCCATCACCATTTCTCATTTGTTTAGTACCCTTAAGTTTATATTTAATAAGTCTTGTGTGTATTTAAATATCAGCAGTGATGCTTTATATCATTCTGACTCTTTGTATTTTACTGTTTTTCAGTTTGTTGGAAGGTGTTTGAAAGTGACAGACAAATTAGTTTTAATATGGTCAGCCATTATGTGAGACTGAATTTTTTTAAAAATGTATACTCTACTCGAAGGATAAAAATTGCTTTTCTCACCAGTCTGTTTTATGGTTGACTATATTCCACATCCAACCCTACTCATTCGTCTTGTAAAATTACTGTCATCATTACCATAATTTTCATCATCATAATCATCATCAGCTACAATGGCAAATAAGTAGTATATAGAGGGCTGACTAATAGAAATTGCTTTCTTTGAAGATGGATACGAAAACAAGTAACTATTTCTTTGTTTTGTGACCTGTGATGCTTTTGTTGCTAAAGTTGAAAATAATGATCTTATAATAGACTAGTACTGTTCCAGGAAATTGTTTGAAAGTCAACAAGACGCTCACCAAACACTGAGAAAACCCCGTTTCTGCTTGCTTGTTGATTGATTGTCTGTAGATTAGAGCATTGCTTGAAACAGTATTGACACATTTTATGTTAAACAGTTTCTTTTGTTCACAGAAAGGTTGTAACTAATTTCTATGTAGATCTGTAGAATTTGAGAATAATCTGTATGTTAAAAGTTGGTAGAATAAATTAAGTTAGCAGAAATGTTTATAGTTAGCATGGCCCTATCTTGTATTTCTGTTATTTCACTAAATTTGCACCATTGTAAAATCTTTAGAGTGACTGCATCTGCATTTCAAGGAGCTTCAGCTTGCATGAAATTTGATTCTTTACAATTTAAATTATGTTTCTTAGTTACATAAACAGAGGAAAGACATTGTCAAAGAAGATTTCATGCATGCATTAGTACAGAATGCTCTATTGTCTTGGCTTTTTTTTTTACAGTATTTGTTAATATTACACTTCAGTAATAGAAAGGAATTGTAGCTGCAAGACTCATTTGCCAACTTGTGTTGACAAAGCTTTGGTTTCTCTCCTTTTTGTATTCTGCCCAGTTTTTTTGGTTTGCGTTGCTTACTTGTATGTGTATTATTTTGTATAGAATGCAGTGCGACACAACCTGTCTCTCCACAAATGTTTCATGAGGGTGGAGAACGTGAAAGGTGCCGTGTGGACAGTGGACGAAGTGGAATTTTACAAGCGCCGGCCCCAACGGTGCACAACTGGGTATGTCACATCGCAGCCGAGCCGGACACGCAAGTTGGTCTCGGACTCCTCTAGTCTCTAGCTCCTTCTAGCAAACATTTGGATTTGAATTTTTTCCCATTTCTTCCATTCTCATCTTATTCCATTTACATGTTTTTATATGTGTTTTTCCACTTTTTCTGTCTCGCTTGTGTTTGTGTGTGCGTAACCAGCATGAGGAAGCTTTAACAACTTAGCACGGAGCAAGGAGGGTGGACAAGACAGACGACGGAAGGTATTTCAAATCGAATATGTCTTGCTGAGAAGGCAGCTAGAAATGAGACTTTACCATTTTCTCTACTTTTTTTTTCTCTTAAACTTTGTCTTTTACTCTCTTTTCTCTTTCTTGGTGGTCTGTGTATACAGAACGCGATCCGCACCAATCTGTCACTGCACAAGTGTTTTGTGCGCTATGAAGACGACTTTGGCTCCTTCTGGATGGTGGATGATGCAGAGTTTGTCAAGCGACGCCATCTTTCTCGTGGTCGTCCCCGGAAATATGACCCCACCCCATCACCCACTCCACCCCACCTCTCCGCACAGTAAGCACTGACTTTTTGGAAACTTTGCTGCTGCTGGCGCTGCTACAGTTCATTGCTTTAGTGATTGATGTTTGTGCCATGCCAAGCTTCAAGAGGGACAGGAATGGAGGTGCGACGGAAAGCATGAACTTTAACACAATTCAGGTCAGATCAGTCACATCCACTGCTGTCCCTCATATGCATACAATGCCTAAACATCACACGAACACTACCCCACACATGCCTTGCACTGCTCCTTGCTGCCTGTCTTATCTGCTTTGGCTGTGCACTTTCCAGAATGGAGGGCTGGGATCAATTGTGTAGTTCTGTAGGGTGCAGTGCTTTGTAGATGCATTAAACCTGTTCATTAAGGTGGAAATTTCCTGTTTGTCATCTAGAAATTTTTAAATTTGACAAGGATTAAAACTGATCTGTAGCTATAGACATTTACATTCTTTATTGTGCCAGTTTGTGTGTGCTTATGTTGTTGTACTGCATGGTTAGGTAAGGGAGTGGATGCAGTTTCTACTGGGTAGTGGGTTTTGAAATCCACACTGCAGAGGATAGCACAACCTGAATGAAAAGCATTTAGTTACACAATCTCCTCGTTCAGAGTAAAATGAAGTTAGGTTATGATTACTAATCTCTCAGCAGGAATAGCTGATGAGTACTTCAGTAAAATTGGCTTGAACCTGTGAATGATTCGAATGCATTCATCATATATGCTGCACAGTTGTTACATAGTCTTTGCTTAATGTCTTCTGAAATAGGTGTAACAGACTGTGCAAATCAATTTCAACACTTTACTTTGCTCATACAATTCCAAACAAATATTTGGAATGAAAACTGGTATGAACTTCTGGAATGTATTAAGGAATTTTTGCACACATTTTGTTACTTAATGAGTATGATTTTGTTGGGTATGTGTGTTTTTTTAATGAAACACAACATAACTTTTGAAGGGAAACATAAAAATAAATTATGTAACATTGGCACTACTTCTAGAAACTTTGGTTTTATTAATTATAATAGCCGCTGTATCTTCACTCGATGGTTAAGAAGCACATTCATTATGTTTGCTAGCTAATATGGGAAATGGTGTGGGGGTTGAAAATAATTACTGGTACCATACAGCTGCCTAGGATACATGGAAACAACATTTGGCCGATATTGTATAATCATAAGATTTTTGCTGGAATGTTTTTAGGGTTGAGAATTGATCTTAAATTATGTTTGCAGTATGTGTTTGAACTGAGAAGACATAACATTCTCTCATAATATATTATAATATGTACAAAAAAGAGCATAGATCGTTAGAGTAACACCATTGAAATATAGTTATATTATTTGTCTGCTTAGAATACATTTCATTAAATAATGCAATCACTTGATGAAGTGATATTCATGGACAGGATAACTGATCTCATTTATTTCAGGACTCAAATGTATATTCTGTTTTAAAGTAAATTACTAAGTTTAAGTATTTGTTAGTATATTATTTTTTCACAGAATGTATATTCCTAGCTTTGTATATCATATCAGCTATTTGTACACTGGGTCATGGACCATGTAATACCAAGATTTTTTTAAACCAGATTGTGGGAGAAAACGTGAATTCACATTAATTTGCGCACCATTTCTTCATAGCACTAGTCACACATTTCTGATTTTTGTAAATACTCTGCTGAAGCTCCCTGCCATTTGATTCAGGAGGAATAAAACTGCTGCAGCAAAACACTGTTTCAGGGACTACAGAATTTACAAACATTTGATTTCTTTGTGTTTCACTTTGAACAAATCTCTTCAGTTACCTTGTACAATGTATGAAGATTCTTTCCAAGACATAAGTATAGTGTAATTACATGCCCTTTATTGTGCTTGTAATTCATAACAACAAGCCTGGAGTTGATTACAGTTCTTGAGTAGAACATTCTGCCGGTGAAATTTAGAAAGAAGTGATCATGGAATATTGTGTAGGTGTTTGATCCAAATTAAAATTTTTTGTTGTACAGAACAAAAATTTCTGGATGTCCTGAAGTTGTTGGTATTTGTAACAACATAGACTGCGTACATTTGAAGAAGTAAAGTTAGAAGGGCTGGATTGTGAGTGGAAGGAAATGTTCCGTGTTTCCAGACGCTTTGCATTGTAGTTGCACATACCATGTGTGGAGAGAGTGGGTGAGTTAATCCAGTAATGTGTGAGTGACTGTCTATGTAGCTGTAAGTACAGATCAGTTGAAGCACTGCACCATTAACAGTAGTGTGTCTTCTTCCTTTAATGTCACATGAAACCCTCCATATCCTCTTCAGAAGTTCCAGCATGGATGAATTGTTAATGGAATCCATGTACAGTTCCTCTCCCACATTATATTTTCGAACAGTCGATCTGATGGCTTTTGTGTGTGCCCGTGCCGTTGTTGTAAACAGATAGATAGTACAACTTAATAGAAAATAACCATTCATCATGCCCATAGGAATTTCCCAGAACGGATGCAGTTAGGTACTCTCATCACAGACAAGGTACATTCTGTCTTTTATCTTATAATACACGTTTTCCTCCTTTTTCTCTCAATATGTGTTTTTCTACCTCTTTCTTATATTTCTTATATTTGTATTTTCTTATCTTAGTGTACTTTGGACACCATTCTTATATTCTTATCACATTTTGTATACTTTTACTGTTTAATATTTTCAATGTTTTCCAAGTGACTGAAACTTTTTAGAAAATATCTAAGTGTTTCTTTTTTCATTACTTATGGATACCACAGACAAAGAATCTAACTGTGCCATGCCATGGAATGGAGCAGCTTCTCTCCCGTGTATTCAGGTACCATGGTCACTTGGTGCATTGAATAACTCTTGTTTCAGATCATCAAGTATACTTTCATATCAGAAATTTCATATTTAATTGTAACTCCTTAATATTCTGTAGTGCAGTAAATGACTGCCAGAAGCATTATATTTAGTTTCACAACTTTGAAAATGAAGGTACTGGCTGGGTGGGCCACGTGATTTGAAACAAGTGTCTTTTTTCTCTTTTCGATTTTTATCTCTTGGTCTTGTAATGTCTGTGGCTTGATGGAAGCCCCAGTTAAGTGGTGAGTCATTTATTACTTTGTATAATTTTATCTTTTTCTATTCCATTTTTCTCTACATATAGATGTTTTTATCTGCTTTTTCTATTTTATCATATTCTTATGATGTAATTGATCACCTTTCAGGAATATCTGCTGAATGAAGTTTATATTGCTTATGTAGGTTAAAAACATTTATAATAATGTATACTCTCTGAATTACTAGGGGAGTCCAGTCTAAAAGCCCCACCTTGACACACAGCCCCACTTTGTATGGAGATGCACTGAATGCCAGCCTACAGGTAAGAGTTTGTATTAATGAGGAATATTAAAGTTGTTTGCACTAACAAATATATGTTTGTATGTGCATGGGGTTGCAATTTATATGGCCATCAATATGTATCCGTTTGTCAACCACATATTTTGTTAGGGCAAAGCCGTTACTCTAACATGTTGAGAGAGACTTAAATTTGGCTGATATTATAACAAATAATTCATTTAATAAACTGATTATTAATGCCATAGATATGTAGGAATATTTAATTAACCCTTGGCCCTAGAGCTTGACATTTATATTTTAGCTCACCTTTTATGTAAAATGTGAATATTTTATGTACCAAAAATATTTTGCGGAGAAAAAAACGGAGCTTGTGCAGCATGTTTTAAAAAAAATTTGGTAAGTATATTTATTGACTAAATATATGACATACAGTCTTTGGGTGGTAGCAGTATTAGCATCCTATATATAGAACAGGCAGTGGCCAAAGGTTAAATTACATTGTTGTATATTCAGATAAAACATATTTATTTTGTCATGCACCTCACATTTATGTGGGTGGGTGTCTGTCTGGCTCTCTCTCTCTCTCTCTCTCTCTTTCTCCCTCTATATGTATAGAACCCATCCACTCATGTGCACACACAAGAGCATGTCCAAAAGTTCCCAGATTGAGTTGATAACAAAATATACACTTATACCTTTGTTATTGGTTGTTGTTATCCCCTTCAGAGTGGTCCTCTTCTGAGTTTTATGACAGGTCCAGTGTTTCTGTGAACTGAATGTAAAGTAGCGACCAATCTACTATTTGCTTCAGAGTACTCAAAAAATGCAGGTAAAATATATGATTTCTCACCCCACAGTGATTCAAATTGTAAGTTAAAATACAGAAATATAGGGATTTTTATTGCATCAGGTTTTGCTCACAGAATAATTTTTTTATTCTTTTTTATGGGGGGGGGGGTTGTGGGTGGGTAAATGTGTTCATATGTACATTCTTGTGTGAATGGTTTAATTGTTTTGCAGTTCAGGTATGTTCCAAGAATGAATGTAAGAAACATAGCTGAATCCTTGTATAATTTTCAGTCATTTGAAATTAACATTTCTTTCAGGTGACATAAATATGAAAATGTCCTGCCAATACCTTGAGCCCGTTACAATTTTAGCATATAATGCCTAATAATATGTATGTATGAGACAATTTTTTGACTTCGTTCTTGTTTATTTTTCAAGAATTCCCATTGTGAGAGTTATTCTGAGGTAAAGTACTTCAATTATTTTCCTTACAGCTATAAACATTGACTACATTTATTACAACATTCTGTTGTTGTCAGAACAATTAATGCTCTGTTAATGCAGCACTAACCCTTTCATTGTCATTCTAAGCAGCTTTCTCATAACCAGTATTCACTCAGCTATCAGAAGTTGTACGTAAATGTAATATTTCATTTCCCTGTGATAAAAAATAGCTTGTGTTCTGTGCATTTATTAAAATTCAGATTATATTACAATCATTAGTTTATTATGTTTCTTTTTCTTACTCTGAAATTTCTTCAAATAAGTTTTGATGTTACCAGACTTCACATTCGGCAGTTCTGCAACATTGGTAATCCACTTCATGCTTTTGCTTGGAGTGGAACTTCTGTGCTAACAGCAGTGACGAGGTTAAACACTGTCATTTTTGGCTTCTGATGCATGATTTGATAGTCTTGTATTATGACTACGAGAGAAAGAGAAAGCTAAAAGTTATAAAGCGACTAACAAAGTGAAATAACATACTGTAATTTTCAACCCGATATTATAGAGTATTTTGTCTAGAAGAAAGTATGGCATGTTGCAGGCTGCACTTGGAGACAGCAGCATAGCATTTCTCAACAATTCTATGAGCACTTCCACAACAACAAGTCCAGAAAAGGTACCTTCTCCACCAACAGAGCACAGGTAATTTACATTAAAAAATTTGACTCAACCATATGTGTCTGAATATTCCTGAGACTTTTTAAAATAAACTGAAAATATAGGTAACTGTTTGCATTAATGTGAACAGTTCAGTTTATCCAGCAAAAATAAGAAATGTTACTCGTTCATTGTATGTTAATGATTTGATTCAGCTGCATTGGCATACGTATGTATGTACTGCACAGCATTTGAGACAGGCTGCCAGGAACAACTGAAAGTTTAACAAATTGTTTGTGTATAATTTCCACTGCTGACAGTGATGGGCACTGGTAGTGATGTGCAATTTTTGCACACTATGATGAAGTCCTCTTGTAGCTGTGAGAATTTGTGACAATTCAGTATCATTGCATGTTTTAGTAACATGTGTGGCACTGTTGGGTGAAGTATGATCTGCAGCAACAGCAGACTGCTTGACCATGAAGATGTAAGGCACTGTGGTGCTTAAGAATGTCAGGGACTGCTATTACAACACATCATCCCATCCCTGAATTGGGTCTTCAGAATTCTAGATGTTCAAGGTTATCCGTTTTTAATTTTTTAATAGTGTAATATTGTTTACTTACTCTGTGTAATTGTTTCAGATCATCAATGGAACTACCCATGATGCACATCAAACAGGAAGCTGTACCTCCTCTCCCTCCACCTGCAGTGGCAGCTGAGAATGAGGGTCTGGTGCATCTGATAAAGCGAGAGGTGTTAGAACAGGGAATGGATGGAGAGGAGACAGAGGGTGTGGGAGTTGAAGTTGGTGAAGAAAGAGATTATGGACCTGGAGCTTCAGTAGGCATGCCCATGGATCAGAGCCACGAGTTAGAAGAAGGGGACGAGATGGCCGAAGACCTCTCAATGGTCCCGGATGTAGTAGAGGAAACGCTTGAGGCATAGTATGAGCACCGTCCCCAGGTCAAAGTGTTTACCATATCCTGTGTTTAATGTTCGGTTACAAATAACAGTGTCGGGAATTGAACAAGTGAACCACTCTTTTCCCCTTGGAGCAAGAAGATGCCAAATGTAATCCATATCTCCTCAGAAGCAATTGCAGACTTAACTGAGTTGGATTGTTTGCAGTTATCTGTTGCTGCCATTGCAAGTTAATGTCAATCAACAAATGTTAGCTGAATTGCAGGCTGTGTGTATGAATGCTTGAATGTGTATTTCATGCGTGTGTCTGTGTGCGTGTCACATGGACATAAGTGTGGACACCATCAATGAATAGTAGCATATGAAAATTTTGTGATGACTGCATAGTGAATGACTGGTGCATATTTATATATATATATATATATTTATATTTATATATATATAAGTATATTTAAAGAGTGTATAATGTATAATTGGTAGGCCTTTAGAGTTGTTCTGTTGTAAGATTCTGTATCAATAGCGCTAAGAATTCCTAATGAGATGCGTACTACAGTGACATGAATAAAGTGAAAGGTGGTGCAAGTGTCCAGGTGTTGATGGCAGCCTAAACTAGAGGTATACATGTCAAAGTGTCATGATGTCACATTGGCTCACAGCGGCTGAAGCTGCGCCTAGTCCTGACGTATAAGTTGGATACCTGCTGTATGTGGCATTGTAGTGTGTAATAGTGTATCTTACACGTGCATTATTTATTTTCTTTGTTAACATCCAAGTACAATACTGTACCTCAACATGCGTGTTCTTGTCTGAGAAAACATCCATGATGGAGAGCTCTTGCTAGGGATCATGTGTTAATGTTGATATGAACATAGCCTTTGGTTTCAGGATTGAAGTATCAAGAGAGTACTGTGGACAGGAAATCATTTCCTAAATTATTTTATTTATATTTAGAAGTTCCTTTTTTTTTTTTAATTTTTTTTTTTTCTTTTTAATTTTTATTGTAAGATTGAAACTCAAAAACAGATTGCTCTCTGGGTTCATCTGTAGGACAAGCGGATGTATATTTTGTGCTAATTCTTGTCATTAATTGTGTTATTTTAACCAGTTTATTTTAGTCAAAGAATCTGGTGTGTCCATGTCAAATATGGTGGAACTCTTGTCTCCATTGCTGCCTAACTAGGTCCCTTTCAATTTCAGTCTGTTTTAAAGTTTCAAGTACAGGGTAAGTTGGCAACCTCAAAATGTAGAGAGTTCCTGTAATTTGGTTATTTTCAACAGCAAACAGTGAAAACAAGCACATTGGGAAGCCATGAATTAATTAATGTTGTGAAATTAAAGGTACTGCAGTAATTCCTGGCATGCTAGAATGCCATCAGACACATCAGTAGTTTAGGTACTTGATTGCAGGTATAGTTGACGGTTTGTGTGCAGAAAAGGAACAGGACAATAGTGTTGCGTAGAAGTCACTGCTTAGATGCTTGGTTGATGTTAGAATTCTTATATACAAAACTGAGGGAAACTTCCATATCATTGCTAGTCCTTGTGTAGTAGTTTGGTACGAGATGCCAAAAAAAAAAAGTGACTGGAATATCAGGAGCCAACAGAGGTACTGATGAGGAGTCAGATTTTATACATCCTACAAAGTACTGTATTACATTATTTATATACAGATGATCAAGAATGTGCAAAATTATTTTTTATGTTATAAATCTAATAACTTGAGTTGAAAACTCTTTTTCATTCTGCACATCTCCTTTTCTCTTATAATGTAAATTATTCAATAATTGCTTGTACAGTTTATAGTCAGAGTGGACTTTATGCATTCCTAGTTTCCTTGTTTCTATTTGCAATGTGTGTAATGTTAATTACAGCAAACCAGTTACCCAGAATTCAGTGGCCATGTAGGTGATTTCTGTGTCACATGTCTTGGTCAGTAATTAACAAAAATCTAATATAAACTGAAATATCTGTATTTGTTTGGGCTGAAAATTGCAGTTTAATACTATGACATAAACCATCTTATTATAATGAATTGGTATAAGACTGTTGTGTAGTGGTACCCCCCAGCAAATGCAGTTCTTTGGCACATGATTTTGCCCTGGTGTCACTTGCATTTTGAATATTCAAGTGAATGCTTCAAAATGCACCTTCTCTCAAATACCTGTATCTGTACTTTCATAATGTAGAGTATACTGTTGTAGAATTTGTCATGTTTTTAGGATATTGTAAAATTATACAGAAAGCGTTAATTTTGGCTGTGGTGTACAGTTGTTAATAGAGACAGCCTTTATTATGTACTGTATATACACTGTATATTATAGCTGTTATGTTTCCCTGTTTTTTTTTTTTTGATGTGATGTGAGGGAAATTAGGTTTTCAGTTAGTCCTTTTGTAAGTAAGATACAGTATGTGGTACAACATGGCAGTCTAATGTGAAAGGAATAGCAGTTAATGCAATGTCTGCACATAAGCGGAAGGAACACTGTTCAAATGTAGGCTTCCATACGCAGGTCAGAATCTGAACATACGTTAAACTCAGGCAAACACCTCCGTCCATCAAACATTTTAACTGTCTTCACCAAACGTATTCTAATCCTGAAGAATGTAACAGTAGATACTTCTATAGTATTCAGTTTTATTGCACTGTATGCTCTCTCCTTGTTTGATTCTAAGGTCTTGTAATCTCTTCAGCAAAAATAAATTTCTCTTCAGGCGCACTATACTGAACTGACAGAGTACTAGTTTTATCATCTGTGTTTTCAAATACACAATTCAGTTAGTTTTCCAGCAGTAGGCATACAGATCATACATGAAGTAATATCCATTCTTAGGCATGGGATAAGTTGGGAACAGTGCCTCTTAGCTTCAGTGTGTCTGTCTGTCCATCCATCTGTCTGCATGTATCAGCTTGGCCTCCATTGAACAGATTTTCATGAAATTTTATTGAAATGTCACAAAAATCCAAATTTGTGCAAAATCAGAGAAACGTATCAGGCATTTTACATGATGACCTAGGTATGTTTGTACTGTTGACAGCAATATGAAATATTTTTTAGCACAGCAGCAGTGTAGAAGGAACCAACAGTTATGTTGTCAAGGTCACACTTAGCATTTGTATATTGTTAGCAGTGGCATGTGGCTCAGCAATAAAAGGGAAACACATTGTTGCATTTTCATGGCAACACTTTCAATATTTTTATATCCAGTGACATGTAGTTCAACAATACACAACATGTTGTGTGCCCACGGCAACAGTGATTACCTGAACGTGCCACAACATTATATTATACATACATTGCCTATCTTGTTAGAAATACTCGTTTTTTTCACCAGGCTCTGAACCCACTGTTGGTTGCCCTGACTTCAAAGACATTTGGGTTGTTTGGGGTCAGATGACTTTTCTTGGATTGCTGTCGCAGTTGGAGTCTGGACTAGAACAGCTTGTTCAGTTATTCTGCCTTCCTCTTCTGGCTCCCATTTCCTTTGCTCCTGTTTTGACATGCCACATTTATCTGCCTCCACTTCGAATGAAGCTGGTTCTGTTGGCAGAAGTGATTCCTTGTTCATTGTGTTTGCAGACTAATGGGTTAGTCTTCTATGGCTCCAGGTACTTTTAAATATTGATAGGTTCTTGTTTCTTGTTGAACAGCTGTCTGTCCTCCCTCCCCTTCACCAAAAGTAATTAGTTTGACATTAGTTTTGTGTCTACTTTGCAGCCGCGAGTGGAAGACTTCAACAGTGATGAACTTCTATTTCTGTGATGCACTTTCTGCCACAATTCATGCCTAAAGATGTAACATACATTTGCGATTTTTTAAGCTTTTCCCATGAACCTGGAGAAGTTAAATACTAAATGTTTGCATCATGGTATGTCTGAAGTAACAGTATACAGCTCCATCTACTTTTACCACATCATAATATTTGGTACAGCCAAAGGTAATTCTTTCTTTGTAAAATAGGCATCCAAAACTGCCTTCATAAATGGCTTTGACATAAACATGTATACTGATAAATCCATAGTTTTCTTTCTCACTATTTCTGTAAGTTTGAAAGACACTGGAAATGTTGGTGATTGACATTTGTTTGTAATGCTTTCATTCATTTTGCTCTCTTTTTTCTTCCCTTTTGCCATTTAGTGGGCTGGAAAAATTGTAACTGTTATCTTTTAAATCAGAGAAGTCGAGTACTTGAACTCATCAGTACAATGCACAGTCATCAAAGTACAATCATCATTTACAAAAACTAAATGTACCCCTGCACATAATTTACATGTGGAAACAGTAAAATACTTAAGCAACAAAAATTACAGCATCATAACTTAATCAACTTATCATAAGCATCGTGTAAATAAGAATCAAAGCTTTCTAAAATGTGTCAATATGAACTAAAACACTGAAATCAAAAGTCCAGCCTCAAGTGAAGGCCAAGGGAAGTACTTAAAATATGTTAGCTTCAATGTTAATAAAAATCCAACCAGATGCAACAGTATGCAGATATTTATTTACTGCAAAGTCACTCTACATATTTCGGGTGTCACAGCACCCATCACCTTGAGTAACAAAAACTGTAACCGCAGCCTCCGGTACAGGTCATAATACTGGTATGGCTACTTCCCTCCAACGTGGCCTGATTGGGACTGCACAAACCAGTCCCAATCAGGCCACGTTGGAGGGAAGTAGCTGTACCGATATTATGACCTGTACCAGAGGTTGTGGTTACAGTTTTTAGTACTCCTGATGATGGGTGCTGTGACACTCAAAACATGTAGAGTGACTTTGCAGTGAATAAATATCTGCATACTGTTGCATCTGGTTGGATTTTTATTAACATTGAATTATGATGCATGGAACCTAGAGCTTGAAAAAAAATGTTAGTTTCTCTGCATTATCTTGAAGGTAATTTATTTAATAAACATAAATATTTGTTGTATAATTGTTTATACAATTATATATCAGTTTGTTGTTTGGAAACATTTTGGGATTTTGACAGTAAATTGTTTATGTGAATTTTGTTGTGCTTTGATGGTTGTAAATTGAATTCATGATAAAAGTACAGGGGTATGGAATACAATGTGCAAATGAACTTGAACTCAGAATTAAGTGATCTAGAGCAACTGTCTTTGCAGATCTATATATATATATATATATAAACCACATTTGTGTGTGGGGGGGGGGGGGGGGACAAGAACAAAAAAAATTTTAACCTTGGGGTAAAAACACAACTTAATATTTTAAAAAAAAACTGATAACCACAAA
>Ga0123352_10001160_pt1 | contig 34379 bp, 10 predicted proteins | sample TergutLab28metaG_FD_89700 | JGI IMG/M metagenome (GOLD analysis project Ga0123352, IMG submission 89700) | Labiotermes labralis P1 segment gut microbial communities from Petit-Saut dam, French Guiana - Lab288 P1 | ecosystem: Host-associated > Arthropoda: Insects > Digestive system > Gut ...
CCCAGAAAAAAAAAGAACTCTTCAAATTGTGGTACACTAGACGGCACAAAAGTGCTGACTACTGATGCAGTAGTATCATGCAGAATACTCTATACTTGTATGTTCGGATTATGCATTCTTTAACACATATTCTTAGGACGATTCAGCAAGTTGAGCCAAGCCCGGTTGTAACGACATCGGTTTATGCGACACCTCGCCTATAGCGTCAGATATTCTGTGCTACAAATTAATTCTACGCTGCTAACCCTAACATTATACTACTCGGTCAGAGCAACTCTCGTCTATAAGGACACGAAATTTCCTTTCAAGACGTTATAACCGAGTTCGACTAAATAATGAGATAGGCGGGACACCTAGCAGGCTGGAGTGTGGTGACATGTGCACACAGCATTTAAGTCTTGACTCCAGACGACTGCCCGCTTTTCGTAGATCTGAAAATAAATGTACGATATTAAATTCACCTTAAAGACACGCTAAAGCAGGATCTGCGATAGATTTTTCAGGCGTAGACAGTTCTTATGAAGAAAAAATAATAAACCCACGGTTTCCATAATACATTTAAATTTAGAAGCAACTTACTTCGCAAAATTTACGTACTCGCTGTTCAGCCTCCGCCAAGGGTGTTATCCGTAACAAACTTCGTAACATGGGACAAACCCACGGAACAGAGAAGCTTAACATCTCGTCATATTGTTCCAGAGATAACGAAGATGAACGATGACTGATTGGATGAAATAGTACTGGACGATGCCGATCCCAGCGGCCGTGCGGTCTAAGGGGCTTGCGGCTTCGCGATTGTTGGGATGGCGGGTTCCAATAACCGCTGAGAGAGCACACACACACACACACACACGCAAATATATATATATATATATATATATATATATATACAAGCCTTTTATTTCTTGTGTGTTGTGTAGGTAGCGGTCTCTGCGACGAGCTGATCATTCGTTCGGGTGAGTCCTGCTAAGTGTGTTTGTGTGTGTGTGTTTTGGTGTTTGTGTGATCTATAAACCTCAACAATGAGGCAGCCTAGGCCCGATTTAGGCTGAATGAATTTCTGTGACTTCCGGGTCTCATTATTATGCTACATTTATACAACTACGTCAATTTAATATGGGTCGGGTAGCTCAGTCGGTATAGCGACTGACTACGGGCTGGACGGTCCGGGATAGAATCCCGGTGAGGACGAGATTTTCCGCCCGTCCAGACCGGCCCTGGGGCCCACCCAGCCTCCTATAAAATGGGTACCGGGTCTGTCCCGGGGGTAAAGTGCGGCCGGGGCGTGCTGCTGACCACTCACTCCCTTCTAGTGCCGCGGTCATGGAAGAGTAGAGCTATACCTCTACCCACCCTCCGGACCACACCGGGCCTTTAACGGGATCACTTTACCTTTTACGTCAATTTAATGCGTAACAAGCTCTAACGAAGGCTGCTTATCTGTAGAGAGTAAAACGCTCGCGACGTTGTGATCTTGGTATGTAAAAAAAAAAAACCATAATTTGCTTCCCATCCTGCTTTGGAAGGACATATGTGACGTCAATGCATAAGAGGAAAGTAATAATAGTTATGTTTCACGTCACCAGCAAATTAGCTGACTTCGAAACTTCTGGAATCGGTAGGCTACACTAAACGTTCGGTGAGTTAGGCCAGTTCGTAAAGGTTTAGAATGGAAGGCAACGCGGCCTCTCAAGAGTAAACATTTGCATACAAATATGCAAATTGTGCTAAAGCGTGAAATCTAACGTACCTTAACCTGCGTGTAAGACATTTCAAGTTAGGCACGCGTTATGCGGATTGAGAGGAACTCATAATTAAATTTGTTATTGACTTAGTGTTTCCAAATTTTACGTCTGCCATCCTGCTGGGCTAGATACAATAACAAGAGAAATAAACTGCAGTCAGCACAACTACCGAGTGTTATACCTCTAATTTTCCAAAATGTTTCGACTTCAGAGGACCATCTTCAGGTCACTGTTATAAAATACACGAAAGGAAATGTTTAGAGCTTAATTGAGTTTTAAAATGACATCTCAAGTTGACAGTTGGAGAGAATACATGTTGCTTTGTCAAATCCGTTATATGCAAGAAAAGGTTGAGAGGTTAAAGTGATAGGTTAAGGGGTCAAAATGATTTAATGACTTATATTATGACCCTTTAACGTGTTGTTACACATAACTGATTTGACAAAGCAACACGTATTCTATCAAAACTGTAAAACTGAATTCTCAATTCACAACTTAATGTAATTAAACCGAATTCCTTTGAAGTATTTTATTAAAAGTGGCCTGAAAATGACTCTCGGAAGTCGAAATATGTTGTCAAATTAGAGATATAACACTCACTAGTTTGTTAACGGCAATGTATTTCTCGTGTTTACTGTTCCCGACGTTTCGAAAGAACGTAATGACTTCATCTGCTATGGTTTGCCCCCCCCCCCCCTCAACACTTGCAAATAAGGGCAGTGCCTGCGTTTCAAACGTCAGAAAAACACACAGTCAAGGGCAATGTAACACAGCTCTAAAGACATGAATACTCCAGACAGTGCGCGCAACATGCACGGTGGTCCATACATCGCTCGTTGTTTATAGCAGAGTGTCTGTTACGTACGTGTACGTAACGACCAAAAAGATAGTGAAGCCTATCACGTCACTCATAAAATGAATGGGCAAATTTGATGTTCAGTTTTCATATATATATATATATATATATATCGACTAAAACACACCAGTCACTTATATCAATCTACAGGGGCCACTTCAGAAAATGACTGTTTCGAATTGCAGGTTATCACCAACCTGTAATAGATATTTACGACTAAAACAATCAAAACTTCAAAACTGAAAATATAAATCATGGATTCTGGCTGTTTATGACAAGAGAATTTGGCACGACGTAATTGGAAATGTTAGGAAAGTTGGTGACTTTCCGTTTTCTATATATACACGCACACACACACACACACATATGTACATATACCCTGCGGTTAAAAAAATCCCCCCTCCCCAGAGTCAAAGTCTTTCGCTAAAGAAACATCTGTTTCGTATAAACTTAACAACCCGACCATAACAACAACAAATTATCATGTATCAAAAACAGAATTCTTGGGTTGGCACTGTTACAATCAGGGGTGTAAGCGGCTATTCATACTTAGCAGTCGCTCCAGACTCGAAGAACAGCCAGAGGGAATGAGCATTGCACAAAACTTATGATGTATGTTAGGCGATTTATTTCAACTTGTTACCATAATTGAGAATTACTTCTTTCTTGTCGTAACAGAATAATGGCCTTTAAAATAATCACACTGTAACTAAAGAGATGGCATCTGAGCCAATTCACAACCTTTGCCACGATTTAAGTCCTGCTGGCTCGCACGACGAGTGATTATTTCATTACTTGCGCACACTGAGAATTGTTTGAAAGCTACAATATCATTCAGTTCAGAGTACCTACACTTTTAAACGTTGCAAATTCTGCGTCTGGATTTATGTCACGTTTATACCCTTTCCGTGTATGTGACTCATGTTCTATTGCTGCCGAAGTGTTAGCACGACAATGCTTATTATGATTTAGGCTAGGCGCGCACTGGCAACTAAATTGTTGCGGTGCTAAAACAGTTGCTGTGAACGTGCGCGCACTGCAACGGAACAGCTGCTTGTACTGGCAACTTTTTTCTTTCATTACAGAATGGACTTCACAGAGACGGCATGTGTGTGTGTGTGTGCTCTTCTGTTTGGCATAAAGAAAGATCGACGCAAAAAGCGACATTGGGTACATCCAGTGGTCAGTAAAAACTTTTAATTGGGCAGATTTATAAATTGAATTCTGCACCGAATAATAGCAGGCATTAAGGTTGTTCCCAAATATCTGAAGTGTTCCACCTTTTCAAAGCAACTTTTATCAATCTGTATATTGTGACTTCGTCCTGCATTCTGATCTCGAGACATGATCACGTACTTAGTTTTATCAGCAGTTACTTCTAGATCAATCTCCTTACTAGCAATTACTACAGCCTCTGTGTTTTTCTTTATAGTATGTACGTTCTGCCCAATGTATTAGCATCATTAGCATGATCTCCAGTAATATGAACAAGAAAATTAACATACATTTTACTGAGTTCTGTTCAGCTGGAAGCTCACTCCAGTTCGTGATGACTGACATCTTAACTTCGTACAACAATTTATCCTTCAGATTTCTATCACTGTATTCTTTCAATTTTTTTTACACAAAGGTGGCCTTCTCTCCACTTCCCACATTAACTTCTCTACGTCTTCGACGATAAACATAGCCGTATGACGCAAGACACAAGGTTTGAGCACACTTCTGCAGCTAGCAAGCAACTGTTTAGTCGCCAGTACGCGCGGACACACTGAAACATGTGCGTCCTATCGTTATCAGCAACATTTCTGTTGCTTCGAGAATGAGTCAGGCCGCAACAAGCTTCATCTTTTCTGTTTCCGCAAAAGAAAATTTGCCAGTGCGCGCGCTCCCGTATAAAGCAGTGTTCTCCATCCGGGTAACTAAACAGTTGAGCAAGTAAAGTTGCCAGTGCGCGCCTAGCCTTAGGTTTTGCATTTTTGTTAAATTCGAGTTCCATTTCAATTGGTAAATTTTGGCGGATGTTGTTAAATTCATTACAATTAATGCCCATGTTGGCTTTAATTTTCTCAAAAACTATGTGGACGTGGTCACAACACTGAAAGAACAAATGCCAAACAGCGTAATCATTATGCCCAAACCGAAATATTGACCCGGCCTTTGCCCGGAAGCAATGGGTGAAGCAAGAGAAACTTGTGTTAAGTGTGAAAAACGTGAACATTACTATCGTTCAGACACACTAGCGACATCAATTGTGACCTGTGGAAGGGCAGTTGAATTCCAAAGGGCCATGGTTTATTTCGTACCTTCTTTAACCTCACACTGCCTTCAATGCCCTTTACATCTTTCGTACTTCGCCTCCTGGCACAACTCCGAAACATACCAAGTTAAACGAGTGAATTCTGTCACACATGTATCCTCCAAGTGGCACAATTACAAACGCAAAGCTAACAGCTGTGTAAATACGTAAATATGCCAAAAACGCAGAGTTGTGGGAACTACGCGAGAATAACTTCGCATGTATATAGTGAGCCATAAACGGTCACATATATTTCGAGTACATAACACTAGACAAAAGAAACGCCCCCTTACAATTACGACATAAGGGGAAGGAGGAGTGGCAGGCAGATGCTGAAAATAACTGCGAACATATTCAATAAGCAGCCACGCACAAGATGGTCTGCAAGTGTGCACTGACTGACAAATAGATAAGGCAGAGTATTGAAGTCTCGTCACCAGCACAAAAGATGCCACTGTAGAGAATAGCAGTGTGTAATAAGAGTAATATTTTCAAAGTACAGTAAATTTCTCCCCATAACAGGCCGTGAAGGCCTGGAGGGACGGTGCAGGAGTAGCTCCAGTCTTTCTTTGGTCTCGTCGTTAGATGGGAGTTGGAAATCAACGCCACATCCTGGCCAGATTAATATTAGGAAAAAGATCAAGTACTCATTGTGTAGGACGATGGATGTGACTCGGGGTCACTCTGGATAAGCATGGAAAATCTCGCCCCACTGGGGTTCGAATCCCAGACCATCCAGCCCACAGCGAGTAATGTTTTGGAGTACCAGAATGAGATTAAAACAAAATTCACGAAGACACTGAGAAGGGATACAACTTCGGAAATTCTTGGTAACTTCCCGCCAGTCATCCTGTTTCCTTTACAAAAATATAAAGTTTGGGATATATACTTCCAAGTCGATAACGTTACATGTCACTTCAGTTACACAGGGTGACTGTCAAGTAAATACATAAGGTTAAGTGGCTGCATTTTCTAAATGGAATGCCACAGTTACAGCCTTACTTCACACTCAGATAAAAACACATTTACCTCAAACTACACTCATAATATCTCCTTTAGTAACAAGAAAGATATGCTAATATCGCGCCATTAAGAAACCTTTATTGTATGCAAAGGAACTATCGATTTTATCACATTTTACTGAGTAACGAATTCACAAACTTTTCGAAGGGTTACGTCAGCATACTTAACAAAAGAAATAACTTCTAAATATAGGTAGGTGATATCGATTGTACAAACGTGCTTAGCAAACTGACGTTCCCTCCAATAAGCGACAGCGAAATGACTGTGAACTATAGGTTCTTATGTTCTTGCACTAATGCTGCTGCGACTAACATCGTAGAAATATAAAAACGTAGGCAAGAAATTAAAAATCTTCCTTACAAACCCGTACAACGTAATCCTACAGCGGTTAGAAGTTCCCTGACAACAAAAGATTCCTGTTGAACATAAAACCATTATTAGAGCAGTTTTTTTTCCCCCACAGTTTGGTGGTTTCATATGAGATGTTATCAACGCTAATTCTTTCGTTGTACCTGACACGCTGATGATAATGATCCTTAACCCCCATATTTTAAAGTCGCTCACAATGAACACCAGCAACACTCGCCACCTGGCATTTCAATATGTGCAACCGTTCATATAGCCATACAGGTGTCGTGACATTGAAATATAAACGCTCCGTAAATACCACTAGTGTTCACATCCTCTGAGCATAAAGTTCGGAATCTTAGAACGCTGTTGGCTTTTATGTCATTCTATCCGCATAAGAGCAGAATTAAACTACCGCGTATCTGCGTATGTCAAAACAGTTCCTATTTTAAAAACAGTACGCTAATGGAACAGCTTCAGAATACTATCTACTGTTCACAATATTCGAAACACGTCCCTCTTTTCATTAATGAGACATTAAAACATAAATTTTGGAAATATTTATGAATATGTTTTAGCACCAGTATATTGTGGTTCTAAAGACGTCGCGTACGAAATTGGTTAAATTAATTTGACGTTCCTTTATGCTATTTGACCAAATATAAGGTTCCAGCCGCCCCACTAAGTCTGTCGAGCAGTAAACTGGATCTGACACGGGAAATTTTAAATGGAATTACAACTAAATTCAATGTTAAGTTCTCACAGTACTTAGTACTTAATCCTGAATATGCAATATTACCTTACGAGTCCCTTGCTAGTAGCAAAGCGCTGTGCAACATCCTCAGGTCGATGCACAAGGAAACTTATAACCATGAGTTTCATAACTGCGCCCTTCACAAATATTATTAGGGTGATAAAATTTGCAGAGTGTAATTGGAGAAGTATACATTACGAATGCGGCAGATGAGAAGGGCACATTTCAGAATGTTAGTCGAAGAATATTACGGGAAAATAGCACTTGGGAGACCTAAGCGTCATAGAAAGTAGAGGTAAAGTTGCCCCCTGCAGACCAAGTAGGCATACGCGGGAGTTACTTTAGAGCTCCGCCCATTTTTATCCTCGGCACAAGATGGAGATCAGTGTTCAGAATCATGATGCCCCGGCGGAATTAGGCCCGAAAAAGTAGACCCTCATTAATCAGTGAATAGAAGAACTGAATGGTCCGTTTATTCCACAAACCGTTACGCACAACACAGTGATTTCCAAAGTTATTAGTTTTAGCCTATGTACAGGCCATCATCAGACTTACGCATTATTTAGAACATAAACTTGGGAAAGAGATCTCATCCCCTTTCTTTAACCATAATAAAATTAATAAAACAGCGTAAAAATTAGATTAATAAACAACTGTTTTTTTTAAAAAAAAAATAAGTATATTATTAAATAAGGGGTGGATGTAGGTAGCGTAAGAAGTTTCCTGTTGTAAAGTTTTTTGGTGGAAGATTGTATGGGTTTTTTCATACGTTCTAAATAATGCACAGGTCTAATAATGGACTGCACGTAGGCCGGAACTAGCTACCTTGGAAACAGCTGTGTTGTGCATGACGGTTTGTGCAATACGTATATGTATTGATCGGAGCACAACGGATATGTATCACCTAAAGAGAACTGAATGGCTTCATCATAGTTGTGGAGGTTTCGGACAAGAGAATATCTTTCGCCCCGGACTAGAATCTAACAACTTTTTCCCGTCTGACAAACCCGTATTTGAAATTATAATAAAATTAATCTTAAGTAGTCTTTGAGGATGTGTATTTGTCTGGCTCAGGATAAGGTATAATGCTGCTATGAACACATAAGTAAACCGATAGCTGAAGAATAAAAAACCAACTAGATGCCACTTGTTATTTTATTGTACTTCTTATAGGCTCAACACGTTTCGGGCACTACTATGCCCATCAGCAGGAGCTCGCAACTATGATGTTGATTACCACATTGGTCGTATCGTTCTTGGTTTGCTGTATGTTGGAGGTTAGGTGCGTTAGGCTGGAGTGGTGTCCGGGCTGCAGGCTGCAGCAAACCAAGAACGATACGACCAATGTGGTAATCAACATCAGAGTCGCGAGCTCCTGATGATGGGCATAGTAATGCCCGAAACATGTTGAGCCTATAGGAAGTACAATAAAATAAAAAGTGGCATCTAGTTGGATTTTTATTCTTCAGTTATCACAATGATGCACGGTCCAATAATCATCAGATACGTAAGTAAAACATCGGGTTCTGTAAAAGAAGGTAAAGTTCTTGGGAGGAACTGAAGGATTGTTAGTGAACGTACAAGTGCAAAGTTTGTATAATAGCTGCGTCTAAAATTTAACAAGCAATTCACCTCCAATTCTGGGCATGTGTACATTCTATTAAGAAAGAATTTAGTCTACGACGAAAATATTAGATGCCCGTAGTAATTCAAGTGATACATAACAATGGAATGGCAATCTATGTCAGCATTATGTGTTCACTTCATATCCTTCGTGTTAAGAACGCATACAAACGCTCGCCAGTTGTGTAGGTAAATCACAATAACGTAAGACACTTTAAACAATTCCCTTTCCTAAATTTACTGACAATACGAGGGCTGTCCAGAAAGTATCCAGCCATGTTGAATATCTCGAGAACAGGTTGCGTGGCCTTGATGAACTCGTCAGCCAGTTGGAGGAGACCTTACTGTGCATCCGTCAACAGTCACTTTCCCATGGGACTACTCAGTCGGCAGTGAGACACCGTTCACTGAGCTTGTGTACTGTGTAACCATCTCAATCACAAATTTCTTCCCTTTCAAAGGCGATTTTAGCTCGGGAAAAGCCAGAAGTCGCAAAGAGCCAAATCTGGGTTGCAGGGGGGCTGACAGACGTAGGTGACGTGATGCTTTGCCACCAAAAAAAAAAACCTGTACGAGAGCTGTAGAACGGGCAAGCGCATTGTCGTGACGAAGCTCATCTGCTCGCTCGATCATTGTGAATGCTACGATCACACTGTACAGAAGCACAGTCAACGGCGTCTCACTGCCCACTGAGTAGCCCCACGGGAGAGTGACTGTTCACGGAAGCACTGTAAGGTCTTCTCTGAATGGCTGTCGAGTTACATCAAGGCCACGCGATAGGTTCTCGAGATATTCAAATGGCTAGATACTTTCCGGACAGCCCTCGTACAATGATCGTTGCATTTCCCAAACTAGCTCTAATACAATCGCCTTTAATGCTGGAATATTGGAAGTAAATTTTTCCCACTTATCGTAGGGATGACCCTCTGTCCCTGCGTCTATGATTCAGGTCATAAAGGCTTATTGGTTTAGCGTAGTCTTTACAGTGACTAGGCTACGATCTGGACGGTTAGATGTTCGAATCACGTTAGGGGCAGAAATGTTTCTCTTCTCCAAGACATCCACACCAGCTCTATGGTCGCCCATGCAGCCTACTATTCAATGGGTACCGGGATCCTTTCCTGGTGTTAAAGCTGTCGGGGTATGAATTTAACCACTCACCACAGTCCAGGTTTGATGTTAAGAATGACCTTCTACACACCCTATATGCCTTCATGGTGTGGACGAGGAAAACCGGAATAGCAGCGAAGTTCCGCTGATTCTTAAACTCTATACTAAACTCGATGAATAGTATGATGCGTCGGCCGCTTTATTCTCGGTAAACACTTGGTCAGTAAGCTAAGTGCCTCACAAACTCATCAAGAAACGACTGGTGACAAAGTAGTAAAATCCCATAGTTGTCAAAACTCTAATGCCGGTATCCGCGGCGACATTCTGACAAATATCACAATACAAAAGCTTCTCCCAAACACCGGAATCCGTTTATTCACGGTTTCCCACTTTCTGCCTGTCTTTAAAGTAGCAGTAGTCATTTATGATGTATCCACTTCACTTCCCAGTGTATATTCAGCAGATGTGAGTTGCTTGTACTTATAATCTTAGCAACTGACCAACTTAATGCACAAATTCTTGTCTTATAATAAACTTATTATAAGACAAGAATTTGTGCATTAAGTTGGTCAGTTGCTAAGATCGTACTGAGATGCACGGTCAGCAAAACATTAAAAAAAAATTCTTGTACTTAGACAAATGCATACTTTTTTATAGGACTATTTGTACTACCCAAGACCAAATTATAATTGTTACTGCAGCGCGTCTTTTGGGACGATTTTGTAATGAATTGTACAGGTAAATACATCCACATGCATGCCATCATGGCACATAGTGGAATGTAAGATTAGCTTCATTCGTTCTTAAAACACGAAATATATGGGGATGAGTGATCAGCTTCGAGCGAGCTACGATCGGTTAACAACCCCCCCGGGGAAAGTGCGCCATATAGTAGGAGGCTGTGTGGGGCGCACAGCCGGTATGGACGCTGCAGCGATAAATCACTTCCCCTCCGGGAATTGAAACACGTATCGCCATGGTCCAGTCACTGCATCAGGACTGGCGAAACTTCTCGAGGGCGCGTGCCCAAATTTTCTATAAGTTGGTAACATATTCTTTCGCGTGCCCATTGAAATTCTGAAGAGCAAAATAAAGTGTTGGAGTCTTCCACAATTATTGTTTGTTACTGGAATATTGTAATTACTAATGCATAATGTGCCGGTCCCAGTGGCCGTGAGGTCTAAAGCGTAGGCCTGCGGCCGCTCGCCTATTGAGATTTGGGTTCGAATCCCAGTGGGGGACATGGATGTCTCTCTGTCGTGAATATTGTGTTGTCAGGTAGAGGTCTCTGCGAAGAGCTGATCAATCGTCCAGAGGAGTCCTACCAACTGTGGTGCGTCGTTGTGTGTGATCTAGGAGCCTAGTGAATTAGCAGGACCTGGCCCACTAGGGGCTGTTGCGCCTAATAAAAAAATGCATAATACAATTGTTATATTATATTTCTAATAAATTCCTCCTCGAGATGAGAGAAGGAAGAAAATTTGGAAGTAACTGGGGCTGCTGCTGCTTCCTGTTTGAATAAACGATTTTAAATGTCACGTATTCGCCCAGTCACCGCCAGGTCAGGGTCCAAACGATAAATATCCAGTAAACACTTCGCAGCGCTCCCGATTTACGTCAAAATGTTTCACTTGCAGTGTTATTTGGTAGCAACAGCAATTCATACACAGTCTGTACGCAGTCAGATAGATGTAAATACACATATTTTCTTCACAATACGGAGACGCTGGTCGGGTAAAAGAAATGAAAACAAAAATCTTACAGCAGGGAATGTCTTGTGCTAAGGGAATTTTTTCGCATGTCGTAGATTCACCAGCCCTGCACTATACTGGCTACGAAATCCCTGATCACACAATTTTCATGGCTTTATGACTAAACGCAATTGAATATATATTTGTGTTTGGTTAAGAAACAAGCAACTCATGCTACGCGTATTTTTAAGGCCGGCTGGGTCTGCTCTAACCCCCTTTGCTCTGGTGCCTTCTTGTGGTCCCCAGCGGTGTATATTACAAAACTAACCCCACCGTTAACGAGGGATTGCGATGATCTTGGTAGAAGAGCAGAAATACGTTGGCTCACTATCTCGGGTTGTGTAACGACATAGCAATTGCGAGATGTAATGTTCTTACAACGGTGCTGATGAGGATTTCAGACGACACCGTGTAAATTGGTACACACGTACAACGTTTCGGAGAAGTTTACTGTTCTGCATTCAGGATCAAAGTCAATTCTTTTTAGGCGCTTTCGCAAAATCGCAAAAAGCGATTATTGACTTCTTCATGTACCTACGTCCTTCCGCCTGTCCGTCAGTCCGCATGGAAAAACTCGGCTCCATCTGGACGGATTTTAGTGAAATTTTGTACTGGACTGAATAATCGGTACATTACCTGAAGACGAATATACATTATTTATCATATCTTTCTCATCCATTCTTAGAATGAGAAATTTTTCAGAAAATGTTGTAGAGAACATAAAAACGCACATTTTATGTTCAATGACTTTTTTTTCCCGAAAATCGTGACTTTTATGAGGTAATGTGGAAATGTATGGTACAGCCGGACAGGCCACAGATGGCAATAAAGCGCATGCGCATTTTATGCTGGATGACTAAGGCTACAGATACACACTTAGAATAAGTAATACTTATTTCCACTGCGACAGTGGTTGCACGAACTCGCCTCAGTGTTACGTTATACGTACTTTTCTTGCCTTGTTTCAATATCCTGAGATGGAAGCAGCACGTTCGTTCGACACTTCGGTATCTATATACCGAAATATACGGAATCGGGCGTGCGAAGCCTGGAACTGTTGATATTACAGTCTCTCACATTTTAACACACACTATACAGGAAGACGGAAGACTGCGCTCCGCTCTTTTCCTTCCAGTAGTCCGGTTAAAAGAAAAGAATTCAGGGAATTTGTCACCTGAACTTCAGAATAATCAAGACCTTGAAACTGTCGACACATTACTGACTCGTTTCAGAACTCCCACTGGAAAATTAATTTATTTATTGTTCACAAATAATCAATACCACGTTTATAAATTATTAAAGCAGAATGCCACGTTTAGATGGGGGAAGTGTTGAAAAAGAAGCCCAAGAAAGACTAACGGAATTGTGTGATGTGTACAAAGACACACATTGTTTGAACTAATACTTGCGACGTCAGTTACTTCTCTAACTTCCTATCACATTCAGCCAACGAATTAACTAACTAACTAACTAACTAACCTCATGGACCAGAGTCCTTCCTGAGAAGCTAACTGTTTCTCAGCTAGTGAAGAAAATTCGCGCATTTTATGAGACCTGAAAGTTCATTAACTCGTTTACGAGAGTCTGTCACCAGTTCCTATCATGAGTCAGATCAATCAACTTCATGAACCCATCCCGGTTCTTCAAGATCCATTTCAGTATTATCCTCCTATCTAAGCCTGTGTATTACTAGTGGTCTCTCTCCATTACGTCTCCTCACCAAAACCCTCTATACAGCTCTCCTGTCTCCCATATGTTCCACATGCCCGGCCCATTTCTTTCTTCTTGACTTGATCAGTCGAATAATATTTATTTAGAGTAGAGATCGTAAAGCTCCAGGTTACCTAGTCTTCACCTCTCCTCATCTCATCACTCTATTCTCGAACACCCTCGTCATAATCTACATACATTTATTAAAACTAATAACAAAATGGCGATGTTGTAAAGTTGCTCACATTTATTCATAAAATACATGTCCTGTGTTAATTTAAATATTTGCAGTATTGGAAAGCGCTCCCAAAGAAGGTCAAATAATCCAAATGTCTACAGTTTATACTGTACGTATAATTATTTCCATAAGCTCTTTGTTTTCTTTGTAGAACATCTCTCAAAACTTCACTTCAGGTCACGAGAACTATGAATTTTAAAATATGAACATAGGAAGAGAGAATGATAGACGGATTTAAAGAAACTCATGACGATTATATAACGACTCTAGATGTTTCTAATTCACTGAAAGGTGCATATTTGTAGGTAATTTATTTAACTATGCTGTCATTAGCTAATCCAATGAAGCATCTATTGGTAGGATGCATGGTGAATCATGAACCGGAAAAAGATATGGCAGGAAGAGGGTATGCCTGTATATGAGGCACAATCCCAGCATCTGTATGAAGAAACTTGGTAAAACCAATGAGATTCTTCGGTTGAGATTCGAACCCGGTACCCTAGAAGTCCAAAAGAAATATTTAGCTCTTTGAACTAATAAAGAAAAAGGAAGAAATTTAAGAAGATAAGAGGTAAAAATACACTTAAAGAACGAAAGAAAGAAAGATAAAGAAATGAAGCATTTCAGACAACAGAACAAGAAGTGTTGTCTGAACTCCGCTCAAATAAATTAGACCTCAACTGAGAGGGAGGAAATGAGATTCACCGGAGTACTATATCGGTATTCTAAACCAAATGAAGACGACTTAGTGTAATGACACTTTTTTCATGGAATAATGAAGTTCGCGATGCATGTACTGAGACATCTGCAGACTTTGGCAGTAAAAGGATAAAAACTGACTGTTATACCGAAACATCTGCTGAATCAGAGGTATTAAAATTACAGAACAGAATGGAAGTTCTGCATATATTCACACAGAAAACGCATAAAAGACAAGGAAGTAAAAGAAGTAGTAATAAACTAAAAATAGGACAGAGAAGAATAAAAAATGCATATAAGAACAAATTCCAGTAAGAACGGAGGTTTCTAAAAGTTTTCTCATGCACACCAAAACAGCTTGAGCCACGTGAGGTCCAGGAAAATAGATAAAAGTTTCTAATTGACAACAAGAACAAGAGGTAAATTAAAATAAAAAAGAGGCTCTGGTTCGATCCCAGGAGAGTGCACGTGGGATTCATGGTGGAAAAAGTGGCATCGGCACAAGTATTTCTCGAGTACCACGGGATTCCCCTTGTCAGTATCATTTCATCAATAATGCTTCTTATTCACACTTCTTTCTTCTATCACCAATCATATATGCTGGTATCAATTGATAGCGTCATTAAATAAACGATTTATGACATTAAAAACTAAATATTCCTGTAACTCAGACCTCGTTTCATCTCATTAGCCTTTATCCTTTTAATGTTTATAAATGTTCCGACCAACGGAACTATAGATGTGGCGATAAGGGGATGTTATTGAAAGAAAGATGGAAGTGGCGGGAAAACAAGGAAGAAGGTGTAAGCAGCTGCTGAATGACCTTAAGGAAAGGGGAGGATACTGGAAACTGAAAGAGAAAGCACAACATCGCAGTCTGTGGAGAACTGGCTTAAGAAGAAGCTGTGACCCTGTCGTAAGACAGAGTAAAACATGAATGAAACCGAACTATTCATTCAACAGACTTTTTGTCATGCGATGGCAAGACGCTCAGAACTTGGCACAGACTACAACGCCCTCGCAGGTTAGACAGCCACCGGACATGGTCGAGATATTTTAGTCCGCGTTGTGTGTGAAAAGAATTTCCATCACGTGTAAGTCTACACGGTTTCAAATACGTTCTCCTACTTCAATTAAACATGACGACTTTATACATTTTGTATTCCAGACAATCCTCGGGCAAATATTGTTATTTATTTACTTTACTTTGATTTTTAAGTTATGCTGTCTTCTTCTTTCCAGTTTTCCTTCCCAACATTTTAGCTGCAAGTCTTAGTACCTGACAAGGTCATTAACCCTTTAAACGCCGAGTTAAATCCCATCTGCCATTTGCTGGCATTATGAGCTCACCATATTCTCCACGTTAGCAAGATAAGGGTTAAATAAAATAAACTAAATGTATGAACTTTATTTTTGTATTTTATAAGTTATTATTTTAATTAGTTAATTTATTTTATTTCAAAGTTGATTTTACCCAGCTTCAAACGCTCCTCCATTTCATTTCATATTTCATCTATCATTCTATCTAATGACGTGGCCCTACTAAGAGAGAGAGAGTTTCTCATTCATTTTATTTAGTCTTATCAATTTATTTCCAATCCAGAAAATTTATTCGAATATTATCTTTGTCTTAATTTTGTTATTTATGTATTTCTTACTTTACCTGATTCGTTTCTCTTAGTTTTGCGTTTTATCTACGTTCCTGCCGACATCCGTGGCTTACAGGTGTTATGTTGACAGTGCAGTTAACATAGCTGACAGTGCAGTTAACGTAGCTGACTGCAGTTAACATAGCTGACTGTGCCGTTAACATAGCTGACAGTGCAGTTAACGTAGCTGACAGTGCAGTTAACATAGCTGACAGTGCAGTTAACATAGCTAACAGTGCAGTTAACATAGCTGACAGTACAGTTAACATAGCTGACAGTGCAGTTAACATAGCTCCCATTTTTCTTCCCACTTTTTGTCCCTATCCTCAGTCCCTGTTGCCATTTCAAGTCCCTCTTTTAAATCACTTAACATTTTCAGCGTGGTTTATCATCCCGAGCTTAAGACGAAATCAGGAGATCCCTCTGGAAAGTTATCACCAACATCTACCATACTATACCACATCCCACATTTTGTCACATTTCGGAGGATGGTAACCTCCATACCCACTGCCATCAGGACCTGAATCTCACAGAGTGAACCAAAACGACAAGTTCCAGTAAATTCAGGCGATTCTTTTGTGCCACGCAAAACTACAGATTGTAGAGAACATAAAGGGATCAGTCGGTTCAATGGCGATTATATTCTGTGACCCTATCTGTCCCACCCGACACGCATATTTCCCTACGGCTACCCTTCGACGCGGCCGAGACAGTAATTCCTGAACCACAACGTAGCATGTTACCGGGAACTGACCGCAAGGTCTCACTCTCAGAGCGTTATCGACACCTTTAAGTGCCCTATAAACATGCGACTGAAGGTAAATGTCATACGCCACTTCAAATCTTAGCATCTGAAACCATCGTGCTTGTTTGCTCTCTCATAGCAGGACGTCTATTGACTTGTACTGTATGAGCAGAGCAGACGAGAAGCGGAAAGACCGAATCGTTGAAGCCTACTGCTTGCAGTTCCTGATTTCTGTTCTGCAGAAGCCACTACAATTTTATGACTGCATTGACTACAGAAATAGTACCTGATGTTCAAACATTAAATTATCAAAAACAGTGTATAATTAAATAGGCTATGTGAGTACATTTTCCGAAGTTTTAACGCAGCAGAATGAACGAAAATATTACGTAGCGCTAGCTCCTACAGAAGTGTACCTTATTCATTCTGTACTCTGCCTTACGACGGGTCCATGGCCTCTTCCAAAACGAGTACTCTACATCAGTGCTTCTCAACCGCCGGGCCGCGGCCCGGTACCGGGCCCTGGCATCAATTATACCGGGCAGCGAGAGATTCTCCTGGAATTGATAACTAATTTAAATGTAATTTTATATTTGTCAACATGCCACACCGTACACATAATTGTACTAATACTCTTTATGATTATGCCATAATTAAGTATTAATACTTATGTTAGTTTACGGGATTACCTTTAAAAAATTTGGAAAGGTACTGACGAGTAAATCTGTTGGGACCGGGCCCTCGTCTTATGAAAAAAGAATTTGCCGGGCTGCGGTCTCACAAAGGTTGAGAAACACTGCTCTACATGTTGAGATCTAGCGCTTCCTCTTTCAATTTTCAGTAACTTCTTGTTCCCTTTAGATCATCCAGTAGCTGCTTACGTCTTCTTCCTCAGCTTCCGATCACTTCTATCCTTCCCTCTACCTCCCCTTCAATAACGTGTTTTATAAGGCAGTTCCTACGCAAGATGTGACCAATCCATTTCCACTTACTTCTCTTTATTCTGTTTAGGATATTCTCCTCTTCGACTCTATGTAATACTTCTTCATTTCTCACACGATCGGTCCAACTGATCTTCCCCGTCCTTCTCCAGGACCATATTTCAGAACTTCCAGGAGATTTTTGATCTTTTTTCCGTAGTGTCAAACTTTCAGCATCATATAAATCTATGGTCCAAACTCTGAATGGGGAAGTAGTTTTAATATTTTAATGGAAATTTGAACTTTTAAAGTCTAGCGTACTACCAGCTTCAGCATTCAAGAATTCTGTGTGTTGCTCACATTACTTTTATGTATCTTGTATGGATCTCAAAACAAACAGCAAATTTTGCCTAATACGAATTTAACAGATCGTTTTTGGCGCGTTCGCAAAGATTTCCAAAAGAGACCAATAGCTTCGTCATGTCTGTCTGTCTGTCTGTCCGCCCGTCCGTCCGCAAGGAACAACTCGGCTCCTACTGAATAGATGTTCATGAAATTTGATATTTGACCACTTCTCGAAGATCTGTTGACAAAAGTCAAGTTCCATTAACATCTGACAAGAATAACGGGTAATTCGCATGAAGAACTCAGTACACTTATGATAATATGTCGCTCATTTCCTCTTATAATGAGAAATATTTCACACAAATCTGCAGATAATATCAAAACAAATATTTTTTGTTCAGTATTTTTTTTGTCTCCGAAAATCTTGCCCTTTATGAGATAATGCGAGAAAATATGATGCAGCCGGACAGGTCACATGACAACTTAATATGGCGCATGTCCGTTGCGTGCTGGTTAACAAAGGCTACAAAACACTCAAAATTTTTATATTAATTTTCCACGGCAATAATGCTTTCGCGAATGCGTCTCAATATTACGTTAATATGTACATTGCTTGTCTTGTTATAATCGATGTGGACAGGTTTACTGCGCGGTACGCACTGGGTTCTTATATGAAACAGATAAATTTCGTCTTTAAAGTGTTAATATTTACAATGTGTTGGAGATTTGTACACTGTGTTACCTGCTGAATGAACTAGACAACAGACTCTGCATACACAGCTTCCTCTTATTAAGGTAAGGTGCAGTCCGAATAATTTCAAACTGATCTTAAACGTAATACTACATTGCAAAATGACTCCTCTTTGTACCACGTGTTTTAACGCCATAATAATCTGCACTCTCTTCACCAGAAAATGCATCAAGTTTCACTAGAATTCTCAGAATAAGCGTAAATATTTCTCTAAACAGCAACAACCGATTCGTCTTTCAAACGGAAGGTTGTGCTTGTTACGAACGAACTCATATCTAGACTCCTTTCTTCTCAAATTCCACCTTGAACTCAGAACTTTTTCACAGCTCCCATTTCAATAATCATTGCGTGAAACTGACCATCGAAACAAGGAGCTCTATCCCCATATTTCTTTCTCCCCACTACATAATTCAAGCACTAAGACGCTGTAAATCAGTACAGCAGACCCACCTTGTAATATGCAGCCAAAACACGTTTTCACCTTGCTTCAGATCTTCCAGAACATATCACGAATTACCATTAAACTCGCAAGGTAACAGGCAAAAGGTGAAAGGTAAAGTCTATCCTACGAAGGCATACAGAGGGAGTAGAGGTATAGCTCCATTCATTCTTAACCTCGACCCTAGATAAATGTCCCGGCCGTTTGTTCTAGGAAATAATTCCCGTAACCAACAAATAGGAGGTCGGGTGGGTCTCAGAGACCTCTCTTGACATTTCTGAGAAGAGAAATATCTTGCTACTAGCGACATTTGAGCCCCGCACCGACAAGTATTAGCTGAGTCGCTACACCGACTGAGCAACGCCGGCTCCTAAATATCCAAGGATAAGGCCGATTAAATTTTAAACAAATCAGCTGAATGGGAAATATCCATTTCCTCTCTGCAAATTATCTTGCAAATTACACTTCCAGTCACTTTCGTGATAACACCCAAGAAAGAAAACTAAACCAGTAAAACCTCATCTATGATAACTAAAACACACCTCGCCCATTGGTGACTTCCTTCTGAAGCGAAGCGTTTTAAATTATAACAATCTCCTACACAGGGAAAAAAAAAACCGACCAAATAATTTAAATGCCAGACTGAGCTGTGTTTCTCATTTCAGGGGACTCATTCATTCATTCATTCACTCTTTCACTCACTCACTCGCTCTATGGACCAGAGTCCTTCTTGAGATTCTAGCAGGTCCTCAAATAGTCAATAAATTCTCCGCAATTTACGGAACTCGAAAGTTCATTACAGAATTCACAAGATCCCTCCATCTCTCCCTTTCCTGAGCCAGATTAATCTAGTCTAAGCACACCTCTCCCAACCCATCATTATACTCCCATCTACGCCTAAGTCGTGCAAGTGGTCTCCACCCCATAGGATTTTCTGCCAAAATCCTGTATTTACCTCTCCACCTCTTCATTCGTGCTACTTGCCCAAACCATCTAAATCTTCTTGAGGAGCTAATTATCAGTTGAATTGACGGAGGATCGGACCATATGTCGCATCAAATTAGGGGCCAATTTTGTGCTCGAATTTCTGCCAACACAAGAGAGGAAGATGTAGGAACAAAGGAAGGAAATATGTAATAACATTAGGTCTAATGTTTTTCTGACATTTAGTTCAAACTCCTCTCAGTGCATTGCGTTGACCTTGTGGCTTGAACTGTCAGCAACACAAGAGAACACATGGTACAAGAACTTGGGACTTCCACTGTTTGTCTACCGGCCAATTGTTTGTACTTCAGTACGTAACCCTAATGTCCTGCGATTCGCTATCTCGACTTAGGTCCCCCCCCCCTTCTGGCTTGAAGCATATTCTCGGTTGATTCACAACTTACAATTTGACAACTCTTGATCATTATACAGCCCTCCCGCTGTAAATTCGTCGAAATTGTTTCGTTTCAAAAAAGGCCAACAAATCACCTCTCCAAATATGCAACTTGCCATGACCCAATAAATGAAAATTCTACGAATGATGTTTCAAGCCATTAGTTCTCGCCATGCTCACGTATTCACCCATCGGTTAATATTTTCAGAAAAAGAAGAGTGGGCGACATAAAGAAACTAAGAAAGCAAGATCTTTTTCTCCCTACCCTGAACATAAAATATCTCTCACTTCACTTACGACTGTCTATTCTATCTGCTCTTACCTTATTATGTCTCAAAAGTCTCTCCATTTCTCTCGCTCTCGTTTCCAAATAAAGATCAGACTTTGAGAATATCATGCTCTCTGTGCGCCCCACTCCTACCCAACACACCCATATGGGTATTGTGTTTGGTCACATCAAGTTTTGAGTAAGATGACTGAATTTCACGGAATTTGGGACGAATATTACGTCGTGTCAAGATACCCCACCACCGTACATTTCAATTTGGGTACGCGACGTTGCCAGGCCGCAGTGACAATGGCACATACATTTAGGTCCTGATACATGACCACAATTTGGCTTACCTGCACATCTTTTGAAAATGTAATATTTCTCTATGAATTAAAATAGAATAATGGCCGGCGAAAATATTCCTTACCTTTTATTTTGATGATCATATTCAAAACCTATTAGCCTAGAAATGTGAAATTTACTACCAAGATAGGCCGTAGACATATCTACCTGCTGCGACCGAAATATTTGTAAGTTAATAATAACAAAGGTAAAAAAGATGGGGACTCCTAAGTTGCATTTTCCCTGAACTTAATTTAATCAGAATTTGTACATGATGTTAAAAGCAATATAATATAATAATAATAATAATAAATATCCTGAATAATACGCTATTAAGTACTACGATTCAAAAAATAACCATACTACTAAATATTCCGATTTTAAATGGATGAAATGGTCCATTACGCTTTATGACTGTTGCAAGCTACTTGTTTTATATTATTTGGACAAATTTCATGTTTCAAAAATACCAGTTCTGCAAGAACTGGTATTTGTAACTTTGGTAATATGAAGTTTCTGTCATTAGTCCAGATTGGCAGAACTTTCCTTCGATTCCACAATTCTTACTCCGTTTTTTGTTCCTAGCGAAGTCGGATCGTTTATCTTTCTTCCCCTACACAAGGACTGGATATACTGAATCCCTTTTCAAAGTTGAGAAGTTGAACTGAATTCCTCTGTATCTCTTTCTTGTGTGGGACCCTTGTATGGTATTTTACACTACCGCCTTTTCGAGTCCAGTCCTATAGTAAATACGTGTACAGTCAGGAACCTGCTTTTCACTTGGCCATTTTTGGTTTGCTTCTTAGAGTGACCTACAATAGTAATTTAGATATTGCCTGGTTTGCAACTCTTTTGTCATTCCACTATACTGCCCAATGTACAGAATCTTTTTCGACACAGCAATGTGTGATCTTCGTCAAACACACCTGCTTATTTTGGCCTTACAATTTCGTTGTATGTTTAAACGGAGAGCTGCATGCAGTTATTTTTGTGGAGAAACATGAGAAACAGAGACCACATGTAAGACCTAGGCATAGAGGGAGGATAAAATTAAAATGGATCTTAAGAAAACAGGATGGATACTCGAAACGAATTGATCTGACTCAGAAAAAGAGCAGACAACAGGCTCTTATAAAGATGACACTCAAGCTACGGGTTCCATAAAATGCGGAGATTTTCTTTACTAGTTTTGGAACTGCAAGCTTATCAAACAGACTCTGGTGCATTGGTTTATTTACTTATTTTATTACTTCGTTAGTTAGATAACGTACACTAATGTGAATAATCGTCCCTGTAAATCGTACTAGTCAGTTCGGACACAAAATGCGACATTTAAAATTGTGAACTCTTGAAATGTGTTCCCATAAAAACATGTTATTTTCCTCACTGTTACTTTCCACGCAATTCGTTTAAAAACAGTCACACGCTTACATTTAAACATGTGCCTAAAACCTGAATATTGCTAATTAATTTACACAACTAATTACGGAATAAAGACGCAGAATATCTGTAATAAGGCCCATAAAAGATCAGAATGCATACCTCAACTTCTCTCTTACTGATAGTGCATCTATAAAACCGAATTATGGGCAGCAACAAACAGTACGTTCTTCTGACCAGTTTCCCCTACTTACTTGGCGATTAAAGATTTTCCTCCGATCCGCGATTGAAGCTAAGGATCATTAGCCTTTGTGAAAGAATAAAAATAACATGTTTGTAATAATAACGTTACATGACGTCTACGCAGCTGCCTTCAGACGTTTTTCCACAAGCTCCTACAGTCCAAGTAAAGATAGATAGGCGGACTGACGAAGGAAACCTGGGAGGAGGAGGAGGGGGGGGGGGAAGTTCGAGTATGTTCGTACTCGGGAACCAAAATAATTTCCGAGTTTCAGATGGTATAACGCACAGATCATCTCCTTATCATTACAAACATGCAATTATGTATGTTACTCGCTTTACTAATTAGAGGGTTTATATTAATTCGACTAAGGCAAGAATATGTTCGTTGAGAGCGAGGAAATGTTGGTAAAGAAGCTGCTGTGGCCTTTTAAATCTTGCATTCGTCTTCAGAGGGTGACTACAGTCCAAGGAACGTGAGCCAGGTTAGCAGATACCTTGGTCGAGATTACAATACGATATCTCTGAAATAACCATCCCGAACTTTAGAGTCAAACCAAAGTGTTGGGTAACAAAATTGACTGTACATACTCCTTTATAAGAGCGAAATTGACATTTATTAACTCCCATTTAGTCTGTTGCAAATACAACCTTATTGCTTATTAAAATCATTAAGCCTGCAGATCAACCTCGAATTCGAGTGGATAGCACAAATAGCAAAAAGGTAAAGTCACAGTAACCGACAACGCAATCTAAGATGCGAATAAAAGTCTGCTCTCAAGTACACAACGTCATTGGTTCGAACTGCGCAATAAGCTGTCCGGTTATTTATATCCATGTAAGAGCATCTACAAATACAAATACCAATACAAACACAAATAGAGAATTAAAAGAAAAGTTGTGACATTACAAGTCTGTCACTCTAATTTTTGTAAAAACAGTATCACGATTTTGTCAAAACTCGTTACTTTGTATGTGTTATGGAAAAAGAACCCCAAAAATTCAATCTGGTGTGCAATTAAGCAAGTGAACTGAAAAAGCAGTAAGGCGGATTCTATTCAAACTCACACGAACAGCACGCGACCACACGTTTCAGAGCCTATTACACGATTTCGACCGTGCGTTTTTACCACGTCGACCGCATACTGTTCAGGCCTATTTGTTACCCAACCCACAAGTGGTAGATTTAAAACGTTCCCACAATCACTTTAATTCTGAGAAATACAAAACAACTATTTCAGCTACATTTCTTCCAAAATATTCCCCTTGTGCAACTATGCACTTCTGCCAACAATCGTGAAGATTTGGGAAACATTCCTAGAAGCCATTTTTAAAGCATTTTCAGCTCTTCTGTCGCATTCTTAATGATGTCAGTAGCAACACAAAAGCGCCGTCGCTTCAGTGCTGATTTCAGTCGAGGGAAAAGGTGAAAATCAGTCGGAGCCAAGTCAGGAGAATATGGGGTCGCTCCAGTGTCGTCACACTGTTCTTTGCTTTAAAAAAAAAACTTGACCAAACCGAGCTGTTTGAAGGAGCGACCAACTGTGGATTCTCCATTTTTCGGGATGTTTCCTTCTGACCGCATCTCTACGGCGACGAACGATGTCAATGTACACTTCTTTATTCACAGTAGCAATTCCTGTAAATTATACCAGCGAATTCCGGGAACCTTTTGAAGCTACTATGTATATCCGAAAGAAGGCAAGCTGGTATGTGGTGAGAAATTACGCAGCGAGTATTGGTAATTTCTTACCCACGTTTCGGGACAAACTATTGGTCCCATCTTCAGGGGAAAATAATTCAAAGGAAAGGTCAAGATTCTTGGCCCAGAAGATAATGCTGATAGGTTGTACCGAAAAGTCGGTAAGAAATGACCAGTACTTGATGTGTAATTACCCAAAGGAAAGCAGTTCTCACATTACAGTGATATAAATTCTACATCTGCTGTGGAAGATCTGGAATTCAGCGGACCTCAGGTGAAGCTAGGTGTCCGGTAAGGTTGTCTTGCTGGACGTGGTGTATATTTAGACGTATATTTAACGTAGGCATCAGAAGAAAACGAACAGCCAACCTGACGCTCTGCCCTCATTACCCACCGATACTTAACTTGCAGGATTCAAGGTCGCTTGATTTTCAAAGATGAAACTGACCTGGTATCAGAGAGATAAAATTACTGTCATTCATGGAACGGGAAACTTGTCATCTGGACAGTGGACAGCCAGATACTTGGTAATGTCTCACTAAGTATGAGGTTGAGAAAGTGCAATTAAGTAAATTAATACAATTACGTTCTCGCTGAATATGTAGGAAGTTAATTAAATTCCTATCCACTCTGATTATAACACGGATTTAAAAATGATAAAAAGAAATAAGAATGAAAATACATATTCTTTTTTATTGCTAAGAAGCATATTACTTATTACACTCAAGCAAAATCTGTAAAGTACCTGTACATTCAACAAAAATGTTAATCTGTAGCAAGGTCTTCTGGGCTTGTAATACTAAACACCATTAAACTAAAGTGTTTGCAAGCTACTAGGAATCCATAACGATTTGAAACATCCGCAAAAGAATGTAAAGGTCTGAAGCGTCATATAATCAGTATATGGAAAATGTTGCAAACATTTCATCACTTACACATAGTACTCTAAAGAGGTTAGTTCAGAGCTAATGGATCTAGATTCTAATACACAGAAATTTGTTTGCTATCCTAGTTCAGACTAGATTTTCCTAGATTCTTTATTCCGTTTTTCACTATTGCAAGAAAATGTTCGACAGTACCTTAAATAGGTCACAGCTGTTTCCTTCAATTTCCATTCTAAATCACCTGTCATGAGTATACGAGTAGTGATATACATAATCCGACGTTCAGTTAGGGTTGCGTTGTGAAAAAATCACATAAATCTCATCCATTTGGTGTATTTGTGCATAGATATGAATATGCACATAAAGATATATGTGATTATCTTAACACAGTTTCTTTATCTTCATGTTTGCACCGTGCATCAATGATAACTAAACACTTTATTATCCAAGTAATGCACAATATATAATATGCAGATACAATTAAAATTATAAAATATTTTAAAGTGCTCAAACATGTTTCGGATCACAGAGGATCCATCATGAGGGAGCCTTGTACAGTGCTTGGCTAAAAATTACAAGAATGATTCTATCGTGTCCGTTGACATGGGCCAGGTTGGTGTTATGGCAGCATATTCTGACCCGTTGTGCGTGTGTGTATTTCACTGTATATGAAGGCACTACCTTCATGTACAGTGAACTACACACGCGCACAGAATTTCTTTATCTCCACAGGAAGAAAGAAGGTTTTTACGAAGAATCAAGAATTCTACAAAACATGTAACAATCTGAAGCAAAAATAACTGAACACATCTCTCTTGTGAATCTTATGTTTATTGGACCGTGCATCATCTTGTTAGTTGAATAAAGAGAGGCCAACTTGATGTCACTTGCTTTATAATTTCATTATTTAATGCTCAACATGTTTCGGATGTTAATACATCCATCTTCAGGAGCTTGCGACTTATTTGTTGAGTTATTTTATGGGTTGTATTGCTCTGGCTCGATGTGTGTTGGTGTTACGTTGAGGTTTGGCTGGGGTGGTGTGGTATCCGGATGCAGGCTTCAGCCTGCATCCGGATACCCCAGCCAAACCACTAAATAAAATGGAATCTCTATAAAAATTTATTGTGGGTGAACCATGCGAACGTTCATCAGGTGGGTCCTACATTCTGGAAGAGATGGCTTTACGCTGGAAAGACACGCTGGAATGAAGGGTCCTCTTCGAAACATTCCCAAACGCTCAACAAACGTAACACCAGTCCTCTGGGGCATAAGCATAACGCTTTAACGACTAATGGAATGACAAGCATTCTACTGCTAAACAGCAGTACAGTTCCTAGATGAACAACCGGAAATGGGCAACTCAACGAAATTGTAATATTTTGCTACAGAAGACAGCAGCTGCACTCGCATAACCTGTACTCAATAAACACAGGCCAAAAAACGAAATTCTTTTTAGCTATTTCAGCATTTATTGACTAGCTTCTTGATGTGCACTGTTCACCAAATATTATTCGGTTGATCAAATCAAGAAGTATGAGATGGGCTGGGCACGTGGCATGTAGTGTATAAACAAAAGGGTTATATTTGTTTTTGGTGGAAAGTCTGAAGTAAAGGGACTACCTGGAACACCTAGGCATAGTTGCGAGTATAATAGTAAAATGGATCTTCATGAAATATAATGGGTGCGTGAACTGGAATGATCTGCCTCAGGAAAAAGAAACGTGAAAGCGGTATGGAATTTTGGTTTCCATAAAATACACGGAATTTGTTGAACAGCTGAGGAACTGTTAGCTTCCGAAGAAGGGCCCTGTTCCATGTAGTTGGTTACTTTCAGCCTTTTATGCAACTTAAATTTACCTTAAAATCTACCATTAAGAAAATAATGTAGTATCCAATTTGTAGCTGTTTTACGCTGGTATCTTAAGTGCTGGATTAATGTATGCACCGCGATACCCGAAACAGCCAGGAAACTGAATAACGAGGATACTTAATAACAACAATCGAAACACTAATTTCTTAACTCCGAAACAGGATTAACAGTCTTTGGCTCCGACTATAGTATATGTGGTAATGAAATTCCAGTCTACATCTTACGCTGTGAGGTTTGTATGATATTGGCTGAACTTCAGTGCTAAAGCCACCCTTCTAAAAATAAATAATTAATGGCTACAGCAGCTCCTTACAGCAAAAACCCAGAAAATCCCAGGACCGCAGACCCATTGTTAACGTACATATGTTCCCTTTTCTTGTTTTACAAAATTGTGGATCGAAGAACATCTTCAGATAGAGAGATACACGGGCTTCAAAACGCATCAGGTGCTACGTGACGGGCCCTCATAATCGAACTGTGTCATACGGAAGATAAAAGTCTATCACCTCCTTCACACCACCCATTGTCTGAACTTCACCTGTTGTCCTGCGTGTAATATACGTCAGACCGACTTGAACAACATAAACCCACGAAATGCACATTTTCTAAATTAATATTTTAATTTTTAATTTTGAAGTCTTTTTACATGTTTCGAACCCGAGGGTTCATCTTCAGGAAGACGGCTGTATTTGCAGTTATGGTACGGTACGTATTACATGCCGAAATTACAAAAAAAAATAATTTTAATTTCAGCATGTAAAAACGTGACATACCATAACTGCATACACAACCGTCTTCCTGAAGACGAACCCTCGGATTCGAAACACGTGGAAGACATCATCATCATCATCATCATCATCATGTTCCTGAAGGGTTAGGCGTGTTTCCTGTTCCTTGATCCTCAAGATGAAGTTGGTCCCTCCATCTCTTCCTCGGCCGTCCTATGTTCCTTCGTCCTTCTGGTTTATATTGTAGTGCTTGTTTTGGTAGTCTGTTTGTGTCCATCCTTTGTACATGTTGCAGCCACTTTTTCTGGTGCTGTTTTATTTCCTTTACTATGTTCTGTGCTCCCGTTTTTTTTGCCTAATATATTGATTCTTTTCTTTATCTAGTTTCGTAGAAGACATCAAAATTAAAATTCAAAATGTTATTTTGTACCTTTTATTTTAAAATGAGCATTAAAATAATTAAAATATTAAATTAAAAAATGTTCATTTCATTTGTGTAATTATATTATAAAGCCCTGTGCCATAAACATAAAAATTAAATCCACTTATTTCGGGAGAGAATTCATTCCTTTCCGCAGGCCAAAGTGTAAGGAAAATATGTACTGACTTGGACCAGACAGGCAAAGCTATCCTACACCTTTACATTTTTCCTTATGGGTTCAAATGAGGTTATTCTTCGTCTCAGGAAAAGGACTATTCCCTCCTCCCCCAAAGTGCTTTCATTTGTTTATGCACAGGAAGAATACAAGTCCAAACATCGCCAGAATTCTAGCGACCGATATATCCTCTGTTCCAAGTCTACTACATCCTGCGTTAATTCAAAGAAGGACGGCTCGAGATAACTAATGCTTTGACTGGAACGGGCAACATTAAGCTTAACTTGCCGCCTATGATGATGACGACGATGATAAAAATCATGATGACTTTGAAAGAAATTATGTCCAAATTTTTATTATCAGGCACATACATGTTCTCTCAGTATATGGAGCAAAGTCCCTACAAAAGCTGACAATTGCTTATGGGGTTACGAAACTCTGGGCCTTTAATGAAGCCTCCCTAACAGCCCACAATTTGATGCTAAAATTTTCAAGTAAAATGCAATGCAATCTGTAACACTATTTCTACAAGATACATTTATATATATATATATTGCTTCAGACAATGTAAGGTTTTAAAATGTCACCTGCAGCGGAAGGTACAGTTCTTGTTACACATTACATAATTACATTAAAGATAATTTGGTGGCACATTTCGTCTTGGTCTTATCATACCTGAAATTGCCTTCGCAGATGGTGGAGGATAATAGTGAGTCCTGAACCGGGTGTACCGCAAAGTCGCAAGGGGTCAGGATTAAGTTGGACTTCATTTAAGGTAGCATCTGTCGGTATAGGGGCTAATGCAGTCGAGTACTGTAATATCCGGCAGGGGAAAGGTTAAGACCGGCCAGGTACAAGAAGAGAAATCTTGAGCTATCCCGTCTTCCGAGATATTGGCGCTGAGTCACTGGTTGTTTGGTTTCCGACATCGAGTACTCAAGAGCAATTCATGAGACCACTGCCTTTTCTTGAAAACCTGAGAATCAAATGCCCAATGAGGAAACGTCATGCCCCAGAAGAACGGATATCTCATTCACACCGACGCGAAAATCTAAAAACCCAAAATACAATTCAATCATATAAATTTTTGACAATGGTTCCACTTAAGTTTTGTTAACTATATTTATTGGTAATTTTTCCACTGTTGTGTGTTGTAAAAGTGAAAGTCATAAAAGTCTTATACAATATGACTGACAACACGTCCGGTGACGCTTGGCATCCTGCAGAGAAGTAAGTGCACATTAAAATGTATCTCAAAATCGTCACAAATGGCAAAGCGCAGAAACTAAAAAGCCTAACTTACGAAACACTGAATATAACGGTACTATATGGTGTGAGACAATATAGTTCGGTAGGTAGGCCTACGTCCCGACATTTCGGGAAAAAACCGCCCTTTCAGTCTCCCAGGCCAATGTTGGGAAGCAAGGTTCCTTGAAACACTGACACCTATCTACTAAACAATAAGAATACCGTACCCCTGAAGACCAAATTTTTATGTTCACTGCCAGCAGAATTTCAGATGTCTTATAAAGACTTTCTCTCTACGAAAACCGAAAATTTCAGAGCATCACGCGCCATAAAATAAAACATTCGCACAAGCTCGAGCCTTAACCTGAAATGTATTCCCCTCCGTCTTTTACTGCGACAATAAGAATCCCAAAATAAAGTAACTCATTCTCCTCACATACAGCTTTACACCCGGTGTTGTATTTCCATGAAGGGTCTGCTTGAATAATTTAACGAAGAGGAATTGTCTACCAGTTTGAAGAATCGGCGGAAAGGTAAAACGTACATGCACCTTGCCAATTCTCGACAAGTGGCGAAACGTATCTGTATGAATGTCATTCCTTAATGTAACAGATGCCGCAAATCCGATATAGAGGTGACACCAAGTTAATCTATTCAGAGCTGTCATAGAAGAGTAATAAACGACCGATGTCGTCACCGGTAAGATTCAAACACTCAACGAATTAGTCCTATATTAATTCTGTAATTCCAACAAAAACAGAGGTAAATCAAGTTCATATAATCTTAGCAAATAACCAACTTAATACACAAATTCTTGTTTTATAATAAGTTTATCATATTCCTTTACATGTTTCGAGCACTGTTGTGCTCATCATCAGGAGGTCAGATTGTATTATACAGCATCTGGTATCATCACGCTCTGTAGGTGGCCGTCCGGTGCACAGGGGCGCACCGGACGGCCATCTACAGTGTATGATGATACCAGATGCTGTATAATACAATTTTGACCTCCTGATGATGAGCACAACAGTGCTCGAAACATGTAAAGGAATATAATAAACTTATTATAAAACAAGAATTTGTGCATTAAGTTGGTCAATCGCTAAGATAATACTGAGATGCACGGTCAGCAAAACATAAAAAAAAATTCAAGTTCACGTGTTTTTCGAGTTAACTGAATTTCCTCTGTGTCTAGTTCGGCACCACGCCATGACCCTTTACTTCATTAAGAACAAAGCTGCAGACATGAACCCATTCGTGGTTGCGGTTTGTTTACCGGCGACGATATTGTCTAGATTAGCGTCGGTTGCAGAGGTAAAGTAACGCTACCCGTCTATTTGTCGAAGCACTATTCCATGAAGGCGTATGGGGAGTGGGGATCTAGCTCCACCAATTTATGTACTCCGAACTATAATATGAGTGATCAAGTCCATGCTTAGGCCACTTCACACCCGGGAGAGAGCTCTGAATATCCACTGAACAGAAGGTTAAGTGAGGCCCAGAGAAAGTCTGGCCGATTTGAAGGGTAGAAAATAGTTTGCTTCAATGGTAGATGAATGACTATGAACAAGAAGTATCAGGAGAATGATAAATGGCATAGTACACAGAAATACCTTTAGAAATACGTGTCACGAAGTCATTTTGGCCACCAAAATCCCACGTGTACTGTTCGGCGATCGAAACTGAACCTCTGCAGCATGACGTAAGGAGAACTCTCAGTACTTTCACGCATTCTTAACACTCATGTTAGAGTCAATGAACGGCCAGCCACAGACCCGGTTTTGAAGTTATGTACAAAGAGAGTACAAAAGAATTTCACATATTCAAAATGACAGACAAAAAATTGGACGCACTTAGAACTTGAAACCCATGTCAGTCGATAGAGAGATTCTCAAAAATTTCGTTTCAAATGGCTCGGTGAATGTCGTTGCGCGCCGCTACTGTTATACGTCAATAGATTGGCAAATGGCTACACCACAACAAAAGAGTTGTTGTGCCCTTCGGTTGGCGAAGAAAGAGAAACTACAACTGTGCAAAGTGCTTTTCAGTCACAATTTGACAGGGGGCCATGCAGCAGATTTTCCATTTACGTTGGGTGCAAGACATTCGGGCAAGAAAGGTGCATTTGCGAGTGCAAGTGTCCTAGTATGCCTTCTGCGTCTGGTGCAACTGTGCACTCTGTCTCGGCTTACTGTCGAAGCAGCTCACAAAAATCAATGCGCCTGGGTGTTCCCGTGCGACACTGTGTGCTAATGCACGTTGCACAGCAGATACGGTCTCTTCTTGTGCGAAATGCAGAGTACATCAACATGTTCGTTGTGGGGTAGGTTGCGGGGGTAGCCATTTTCAAAGCTAGTGACATCTACCGGCAACGGCATGAACAACAAACATCACTGCCATATGAAACAATCCTGTCGACTCGCACAGGTACACTATTGTTCAATTCGCTACTTTCGTTTTCTCTGTAAATTTGAAAGCGCAAAAAAAAAATCTTTTGAGCTCACCTTATATGGCTTGTACAACGAAGTTTTAAGTACCGCATTTAAGCACTACTTCGTTATACAAGGCAGAAAGTCCCACCAATTAAATCTGTATCTTAAGAACTCAGAGCCGGTAGAGCTGAAGTTAGGAACGAAGGTAGACTGATATTTCGAGTCCTCTATTGCGAACTTGGAATTTCCAAAACGCAAGTAAACTATTTACTTGCGCAACACGCAAGTAAATTATTTACTTGCGTGTTGGAACATTCTGAAATAATACAACGGCTGTTTGTAACGCGGAAACAGTCCAGCAAAACAAGCATCCTTGAGAAAAAGCATAAAAACAGTACGAAACATTACCCGCAACTTAATGCATACTACAAAACTGCAATCTACTTGTCTTTGACGCCACACATACTGCAGTAAAGTTTAACGACGTTTTGAATAAATGTTCTGCATTAACTTCGATGAAAATAACGATATTGATTTATCCTAAAAGTTCGTACATTTCTGCCAGACAGCACGGTGTCATATTGCAAAAGACAGCGGTCTTAATAATAGCCGGTATCGGAATGCCACATCGTCTGTGACAGATTCAACTACTAATCGAAGTAACGGTCCACCTTCTTCCTTTTTCTTTTGCTATAAACTCTACGCCTACTGAAACAATGATAAGGAAGCAAACCTATATTTGGTAGAAAAAGATTATTCTTCACTGCATAAACTATTGTCCTTCTTTCAAGGCTAAGAGTACGTCGTCCAGTTGCAGTATTACCCGTCCTTTATGTCACCTGAAGGATCATTTCTCTCTCCGCTGAACCCCAATTTTAAATTAACTTCTAAACAAGATTAATCCAGTCCACGCCCTCATACGGCATGTACGTACTTAAAATGCATTTTAACGCTGTCTTCCAAACTACACCTAGGTCTCTGAAACCGCTTTAACTCTTCACGCTCTCCGACTACAATTTTGTGTTCGCATCTCGTATTTCCGAATCTCCGCACACAGTATCATTTTGAAAAGCCGTTAAGAATTACCAACAATAAGCGAACTTCCTAATGGATTAAACTTTCGCGTATAAGTCTACATCTACTGTATTTTGTGGTCAGTGACATCGGATATATGACACATATCAACGATCTCTGACTGCAAATTTCACCCAATACAGGCTATAAGACCCAAAGAGGGAGAAGATATATAGCTCTTCTCTTTCCTTAACCTCGGCGCTAGGAGTTGTTCAGTGGTCAGCGCCACGCCCCGGCCGCTTTACTCCCGGGAGGGAGACCCGGTAGTCATTTTATAGGAGGCTGTGTGGGCCCCAGGGCCGGTATAGACAGGTACACAAATTCTCGCTTCCTCCTGTATTCGATCACAGGACCGTTCGGCCCGTAACGAATCGTTATACCGATTGAGCTATCCCAGCCCACAAACGATCCGAAAGACGCTTAGAAAACCTGAGACTAAAGGGGCACGAAGTGTGACATTGGATGTCTGCGGACGGTATGTAGTGGTTTATTGTTCCTCTACGTATAGACCGAATACATTCCAGGAATTCACACATAATATTAATACCTAAACCCCCACCCTTGTCATCATTGCCATCACCGGCAAATACGTGCTGTCACTTACCCCTGAGAGTGACTGATTTTGACGTACGGAATCATGTTTAAGACCAGTGGGTATTATTTACATGCGCCGATATACACCTACGAGATATGTATATCTCACGGCATTGTCTATGAAGATTCGTGTCTTTTGGAATGTGACGCCTTTTAGTTTCGTAGATGAGTAGGAACTTTTGCAGAAACACTCTTCTTCCCTCAAGGTAGACGAGAATACTAATCTATTCTGAATAAGAACAAGGCATTTGCCACAGGCTGGTCAGCTTATTTATGTAAAATAATGCAAATTATTTAATGCACGTCATTAATGAACAGGTTTCAGTAACTACGTTTTTTGTACCGAGTATTGTGATACAATTATGTAATGTTAACTAACAAAATGCACTTCTTAAATTAATGTTTTAATTTAACTCTTCTTGTCTTCTACATATTTCGAACATCTTATGTTCATCATCAGAAAGACTATATTGTACATGCAGCGTTATATGGTACGTTTTCCATGCTGAAATTACAATAAATGATTTCAGTAAATTAGCATTTACTACAACATTAAACCATCGTTCTCTGTCTTAAAATTATGGAAAAACAGTTTATTTAATGTTGTTGATAGAAATGACAATTACTGTCTGTAA
>Ga0123352_10001161_pt1 | contig 34378 bp, 29 predicted proteins | sample TergutLab28metaG_FD_89700 | JGI IMG/M metagenome (GOLD analysis project Ga0123352, IMG submission 89700) | Labiotermes labralis P1 segment gut microbial communities from Petit-Saut dam, French Guiana - Lab288 P1 | ecosystem: Host-associated > Arthropoda: Insects > Digestive system > Gut ...
ATATCTTCAGTTCGGTTCCCGTGAATGGTGTGTTCATGCGATCACCCCGTTCACCGCGTTCACGGCGTCATGCCGCCCCATGGGGTCGGACAGATCGTAACTTCCCATGTTTATCTTGTTCACTGCCATCGCCACGCCTATGGTGGCCGCTGCGGCCGCGGCCGCTGCGATTGCGATCCTTCCCCATCCCAGAGGGTTTGTCGATGATGCCGCTGTCAATGCAGCAGCTTTTACCGTCTCTTCGGTCTTCCTTTTTGCAACGGTCGTTCTTATGATGCCGATCAGTTTCACCGCTTCCATGCCCAGCTGCATCATGGATACCGTTGTCTTTACGGCGTTCGCTGTCCTTTCATTCGAGAGGCCCATTGCATGTAGGGCGAGATTCACTCCCTTGAGGCCGGCGGACATTGCTTTTCCCATGCTCTCTGCTTCGGATGTGTCCATCATGTACCTGCACCTGCCTTTCCCATCCTTTCTTCGGAGGCCGTCATATATCCGCAGCTGCCTTTCGGTATGCTTTTCTTAAATTCGGAGACGTCCGTCATATATCCACACCCGCTTTTCGGTATGCTTTTCTCAAAGCGTCGGCCTCTTCCTTCAGTATCCGGTGCAGTATCTCGTACTGCTGCATCGTGATATTGTCGAGAAGATCCTTATCGATCACTTGGACCTTGAACCGGTCGGCCATCTCAAGATATTCAACGTTCACCGCATCGGGAGCGTGCGACGACAGTATCGAGAACGCTTCCAGTAATACTTCCTTCTCCTCTTCGGTCAGTGATTCAATGAGCGCATCGACCTCATCCATGGACGCCAGGAACGGATATTCCACCACGCCCATCATGTACATGTCTATCGACGGCTTTATTTCGGCCATTATCTCGCCCGCACGCTTTATCTGTTCATCTCCGGCCTCGCCGCTTATCACCAGCGGAGCAAGTATCTTCAGCTCGTCCTCATGTTTTTTGCAATCCGGATATCTGAACTCCTTCATCGCGTCGATATTCCTTTTCATGCGGTACGTAAGGTGCTTCAGCACTATCGTTCCGGATCTTTCCGTCTGTATGACGAATCTTTTACGGTGCTGCGCCAGAATGTTCTGTATCGGAGCGGCCTTTACATGTTCCTGCACCTCCTCTCTGTCGCAGAAGGTGTAAGTCGTCATTCATGCCACCACTCTTGTGACGGCTATGTCCGCCGCCTTGATCTTTACCGGTTCGTCGTACGCATCATGCGACCTTGACGGCTGATCGTCGCCGGGAAGATGACAGTTCTTCATCGTGAGGATGCTGTTGTTCAGCCTCAGCGACACTTCGAACCCTTTTGTTCCGTTCCTCTTCAGCGAATCGTAAAAACTTGATACGCTCATCACTTTGAGCGCAAGCTCAATGTCAGCGATCCCTGGAACGATTCCGGAACCCGCGACCAACGCTCTGCCTCCAACGAAGCCCTCCTTGGGAGTCATATTATTGGATACGGTCAGTTCAACGGATGCCGACGGTATTACGGCCAGCCCCGGAATGGAAGACGAAGGGTAGGCCGAATATGTTAAAGGAGGGCTTGATGGAGCGGCCGGAGGCGACGATACGCCGAGTTCGGACAATGTCGCCGTCTGTTCTGAGATGTTCTGGCAGATCGCGTCCATTGTCGCATAGACCTGCTTACCGACACCGTCGGCGTACAGCTTTAACGAATCTGCCTTACATCCCCTTGCGATGAAGAACTGATCGGAAGCGATCTTTGAAATGGCGGAGAAGGACGGAAGATCATCGGCGGAACCGCCGTGTGATCCCAATGCGAGTCTCAGGAGCTGATCCCATGCGTACCCGCCGGCATCACGGAAAACGGACAGTTCCGCGGTGAACTTACAGTCCCTTGCCGTGAACAGAACGTCCGAATATATCCTTCCGTCCGACAGGACGGTCTCGGCCCCCGGGTCATCCGTTGTGTCCAGTGTACGCATATTACCGATGAACCTCCACCCGCCGTTCGGCGTTACTCCGTAGTCCCTTTCTTCCGCATAGATCAGTGATCCCAAACTTCCTGCTGTCTTGATTGCCATATCATCCACCTCTGTATCTCATAACGTTAACGTCAAACTCCATGACCGTACGGCCATGCTCATCGAACCCTGCGTGAGACGGCGATGAAACTGCACGTATCGACAGGTAAAGCGTATCATTTACGGTCTCATCCAAAACAAGGAGAAGAGCGCGGTAGACGGTGTACGCTTTGTCCGCCGTCCTTTCCTCTCCTTCGCGTCCGTAAGCGCCTGCGACGGCTATCTTCACGGAATGATAATCCACTTCTTCGGTAACTTCAGGCTCACCGGAGGACTGAGGGTTCCCTATGATGACGCTCAGCGGCCGGTTCTCGAATGCTCCCTGATCGGCGGGAGTGAAAAGGTCCGCCATTCTCTTTCCCGCACCTTTCGATTCCAATAATGCGGCGATATCCGCCATTATGTTGTTGCTCATTGTCCGTCCCCCGCTGCATTGTCCGCGGCGCCGAAGTATTCGGCATATCCGTCTCCGGCCTCTCTCACGGGATTCCGTGAGAACATGTTCCGAATGAGATATATTTCGCGCAGAACCCCTTTCCCTGTTCTGTTGAGGCCTCCGCTTATCCATTCGGAACAGGACATCGATTTTTTCGGATCTGTGTGTTTGACGGTTTCGCGGATCATATGTTCTCATTCCAGTATTTCTGAAGATCATTGCGGAGCCGTCCGATGACGTCGTCCGTTGATCTTTCGAAGTGTGCTTTGCATATCGCCAATACGGTTGTCTTCAGTATCTCGGGAACAATATCGTAGCCGGCATCGTACATAACTGCGATCTCTGACGTCGGTTTCGATATGTTCACTGATACGGCGGCCCCGTCCCCCGGTCTTACGGAATAGTCGCTTGTTGCCGCCGGAGATCCGTCGGGGCCCGTGCATTCCACCGAGATTACATTTATCAGAGGTTTTCTGAGCTCGACCGTGACGCGCTGTCCTTCAGCCAAAGCTGAATGGAAGAACTCGCGCGTCACGAATGTCCTTCTCGGTATCGCTCTTCCGAGTCTGTCCTCGAGTCTCTCGCGTGACGCCTTCACGATGTCAAGCATGAAAAGATCGTCCTCGTTCTGGGCCGAGGCGTAACCTATGTACTTCTTGGCCGCCTCGATGTCTACAGGCTCTACAATGGCGTTCTTGTTAATTTCTTCGGTTATCGTCATACGGTCAGCCGCATGACATCATTCGCATGTCCATATTTGTAAAATCGGTTATCATTCATCCCGCTGATCAGACGGCGGCGCATCCGATCGGCAGCGCTCAAGAGAAAGCTGAAGAAACGCGATCATCCGGCAAGGCCGGCAACGGGGAAACAGGACAGACGGAACCCGTTCTGCGATACGAACGAATCTTTCAGAGGGTGAAAAATGATTAAGAGGTTTTCATCTTACGTTTGTGCAGCATCTCGCCTACCGAATGTATCAGCACCCGATCGATCGCGATGGTGACCGTTGCCGATATCCCGACTATGAGCGGGAACGCCGCCCACGCGTATGCGATGCTGCCGTTTGCGAAGGCGTCCAATATTTCAAAGGCGAAGACGTAGGAGGCCATTGCTCCGACGACCAGTGACGTCACCAGCGATCCGATGATGTATATGTTGTTCAGCGGAGCATATCTGCTTACGTAGATTATCGCAAGCATCATTGCCCCGGACGCGACTCCGAGTATCCGGTATTCAACGGGAACGGCGTCGAATAGTCCGATCTCCTGGAAGAACGGCTGGAATATCTGATCGTGGCTTATCACAACCGTCGTCTGATGCGCCGCCATCGCTCCGATGAGCGGGCCGAGCAGCATACCCAGTATATATGCGATCTTGAAGTATCGGCAACAATCCCTGTCCGGCGGTTTCGTCCTCATGACCTGCCTCTTGGTTTCATTACGTTGATCAGTTCATCCTTCCTTTTCGCAACGTTCGAATCGTTCAGTGCCTCAAGTCCCTTGAGTTTGATCTTCGTGAGAAACATACCGACGTAGTTCTCAAGGACGTGATCCCAAAGGATCACAATTAATACGCCTCCGAATATCGCCGCTGTGTACATACCGGCCATCCCGACGTTCTCAAGGAACAGCGGCGCAAGCCAATGCTCCGTGACCGCAAGGGTCAGCAACGAACCGATGACGAGGACGGCAGCGTTCTGCAGCCATACGGCGTTGGACATGCCCTTTTTAAGCCTTATGTGATCCTTCCCGTGTATGAGACACCACTCCGCATACGCCTCCGTTCCTCCGATCTCCGCTTCTGTCTTCTCTCTTTCAGCCTTCTTCAGTGCATCCGTGTAAGCATTGCTCCACGAGGAGTGAAGAAAAAGGAATCCCGTTGTTCCTGCGAGCAGAACGATGATCGCCTGTTCCAATATTGCGAACTCTGACATGTTTTAACTTTCCCGGGCAATTATGCCCGGAATCCTATTGAAGATGCGGGTTTATGTAAAATCGGTTATCGTTTTATCGTTCAGGATTGCGCCGATGAGAGATCATCGTGTGCCTCCGGATCTTCGATCCCGTCCCGCTCTGAGCGTTCCGAGAGAGAAGGAGGTAGAGAGAGAGAGAGAGGTGAAGAGGGTATGAGAGGATGATCGTTCATCATCCGCTCCGTCGGATTTGCCGGAAGATCGCGGTCTTTCGACCGCTCACTTCCGCGTTTTTTCGTTCAGGCCCTCCATCTCCCGACTGCATGGAACGACAAATCGTCCCCTCTGTCTCCCGGATTGAAACCATACGCCAACCCTTCGAACTGTCCCGTTCCCTTCAATACTCCTGTGCCTATTATGGCGGCACCTTCGCCCGACGCCGTCACGTTCAGTGTATAATCCAGATTAATGAACGTGAATCCTGTCGGAAGAACTATTCTGAACCGAGGTTGTCTGCCCTGATCTATCGTCCATCTGACATTTCCCCATACTATCATTTTTCCGTCGGCATATCTTTCGATGGTAACCGTCTTCGTAAAATTCGTGCCTAATTGGTTACCCAAATGATTGCGTATGATCGAGGCCCCTGTTGTCGGACCTTCTCTGAAAACCGCCTCGATTCCCACGAGACCGGCATTCCCCTGAGCGCCCACATGTACCGGTATCCCGATTGTTATCATATTCCATGATGATGAACTGGATAGTTCAAAGATTCGGCTCTCGCCGGCAGGGATAGTTAATGGATTCGATGCGGATATGGCCGCACCGTTGATCCATATGGCGAATGATGTGTTGCCGACAACAAATCTTGTTGCTTCTGTTCTGTTGATAGCGGTAGTGAACCTGACACGGATTCGTGTGCCTGCCGTTGTCGTTATTCCGATTATTCCGGTTGCCATCGATGCAGCGTTTTGTGATACCGTTCCTTCTGCGACGTGTGAAACCACTGATCCGGAATCCACGTACTGTTTACTAACCGCATCCGTGTTGTTCGCGGGCGCAGGCGGCACGGTTATCTGTCCGTTCGCTATCCTTTCGACTATTGTGCCGGCCGTTGCTGCCGTTGCGATATCCTGCATCTCCTGATTATTGGATGCGTTTACGATATACGTTCGCTTCCGATTTCCCGACGTGACGCGATCCAGCTTCGTGTCCGCTACAGCGCTAGGTTCTCCCTCTATGTTTGTCCACAGAGGCAGACTGCTTACCATGTTCCATACTGTACCTACGCGCTCGAATACCCTGCTTTCTCCGGCAGGTATTACCAGCGGATTCGTTGCGGATATTGCCGCACCGTTGATCTGTATCGTTGACGATGCTCCGTTGACCGTGAGCGTTGTTCCTGCCGTTCGGTTTACGGCGGCCGTGAATCTTACTCTGATGCGTGCACCCGCTGCAACTGTTATCCCGGCTATGCCGGTCGCAAGCGGCGTGGCGGTCGACGAGGAAGTTCCCTCGGCTGCATACAGAACTGCTCTGTTCTCCCCCAGTATGACATCGCCCTGTGCATTGGTCCAGAGCGGTTGGATGCGTTCCGTCATGTTCCATGTTCCAATGACTCCGCCGACACGCTCGAACACCCTGCTTTCTCCGGCAGGTATGACCAGCGGATTCGTTGCGGATATCGGTTCATTGTTGATGTGCACAAACGAGCCGCTTTCGTTGACGCCCATGGTAATCGGCGTTGATCTGGAAATTCCGTTGGGGAAACGGACCCTTATGAGCGAGCCGTGCGTCTGAACAAACGACGTTATCCCGGATACAATATATGGAGCGTTTGCCGCTGATGTTGCCGTTCCTTCTGCGGCGAACATCCTGAGCCCGGCGAGTCTTGACGCATCGTCGTTTCTGAAGTTGTTATTGGACAGTCCTGCGGTCACGCCGTTGCCGAGTCTTATGAAATCTGTTCCTTCTCCTGCTATAAGATGCCCCTGTGAATTCATTCCCATCGGGAGCGGTCTTTCCGTCATGTTCCATGCTCCGGTCGCACCGTTGCGCTCGAACACACGGGCTCCGCCCGCCGGTATCGTGAGAGGATTCGATGCGGATATGTTCGCGCCGTTGATCTGTATCGCTGAGGATGCTCCGTTGACTGTAAGCGTTGTCGCCGCCGTACGGCTGACGCCGTTATGGAATGTTACCCTTATGCGCACTCCCGCGGCGATGGTTATTCCGGTTATGCCGGTTGCCAGTGTTGCAGCCGTCTGAGCCGACGTGGATGTTCCTTCGGCAGCGAAGAGTCTGATGTCATTGATCCTGTTCCTCATATCAGGCGATACGTGAACGTTCGTATTGAGCGCATGATTCGTAATGGACGCATTCACCTGATCCATGCCGTTGACGCTGCCTGTGCCATTGGGTTCGGCGAACACCTGCCCGAACGCCGTGCTCCCTCGGATCGACCCGGCGCGGGCGTTCGTGAATGGTGCGAGACCCGCAGCCGTAACCTGTTGCCTCCATTGAGGATTGGATGTTCCGAGATCTTCGAAACGGTAGGCGAAAGAACCGTCGGAATTCTCCAGCCGAACGCCGATGTTCGGCTCGGAATTGCTTTTCAGCGAAGTCCATATTGCCATAACGCTTGATGTGGGCATATTATCCCTCAGTCTGTTGGACGGATCCCACACAACGAATCTCATGTTCCGAAGGCATGCGATGTCCTCGGAGTTCTGCGCGACCGCGTTGAACAGCGAAGGATTTGCAACACCTGCCTCATTCGAGTTTACGACCGGTAATGGTATTACGCCGCTCGTTCCTCCGTTGGTCCGTGTATCTATATGAACGGTTGAATCATCCGATCTTGCTTTGATCTCAGATACGGCAGCGTTCAGCAGGGCACTCAGATCTCTCACATCCGATATCGTATGCGTGTGAATCGACGGTCTGAATGATTGCGGTTTATCGATCACGTTGTCCCATCCCATGTCGATGTTCACGGTCTTGTCGATCACCGGTAGATCCGTTCCGTTGACCCGTATGTTCTCTATGCGGTTGATGATCGCGCCTACATCATAGGCTGCCAATTCAAGCAGTTCACGCAGTTGCGAGAACTCGAATATCTCCGCGGACCCGTCGGAATATGAGAACTCCATCGCGGTCTGAGCGTCATCATACCATCTCACATCCAGGATCGCCTTCTTCCACAGTATGTCCAGCCATCTCAGTTCTTCCGGCGTGAATGTCGTTCCCGAGCCGGCGAACGAATGAACGACGCGGAGCTTCACCCAGTCGGACGCTTCAACGAGCCTCTCGTCAGCATCGATGAATGATATCTGCATCGGCAGATGTCCGCTTGCCGTCACGGCGGCCACGACCTCGTTGGGTATTTGGAACCGTTTCTCTGAAACGATGTATGACGGCCTTCCGGTCAGGCCGTTTGATTGTCTTACGGATACGTCGAAATGGACGCGCAGCGTAAATCCTTCCAGATGATCGGGAATGTCGAATATGACCTCGGTTGTAAGGTTGTCCGCTTGCGTTCCGGCATCGTCACTGTCGACGATGAGTTTCCTGTCGTTATATGAGGCATTGATTGTGTTCATCCTTTCACCTGATACAAAATAATTGAATGAGGGCTTTCGCCCTTGTTTGTTCCCGTGTGTACGGAACGCCGTCCTTCACTGCCGCTACGGTGACCGCAGCGTTTGTGAGGAAGACCGCTCCGTTTCCCGGGATGCTGTCATGACATTCAGCAACGCAGACGCTGTCTGCGCTGCCGGTGTTCCCATGTGATGACAGAATACCTTCGGACGTTCCCGTCCCGTCATCGGACCTGAATCCATTCGGTATGATGTTTTTGGTTTCTATCATGCAAACTGTATGCATTGTACGCATTTATGTAAAATCGGTTATCATTTTCCTTATTCGTGATGTGCCGGTCCGGCAGCGGCGGAATTTGCACTTGTGTGCGGAAACCGCCGCGGATACGATCGCATCATGATTCCGGATAAACGGCGCCGTATCAGCGCCGCTGTACGGAACTGCGGATATGCCAGACCGCTATCGTTAATTCATCCGTTGTCTGAACGTCTCTGCGGTATACGCTGCCGATGATCTCATGCATAGGGCCGTCCGCTTATCGTTGATTGTCCTTCTCAGTTGTAAGGCAATGTGCTGAACTCAGAGATCACGTGCCGGTAGGCCTGCATCTTTGACAATGTGTTGGTGTCCGGGCAGACACTGTCTCACGATTGTCATAGACTGTCATCATCGGCCGGAATCCCTGATATTTCATTATTCAGCGGTTTGAGGTCCGCCGGTACCATCAGGACGTCCCCCGCAGGGCCTATGCTGCCGTAGCCGAATGCTTCGCGCTTCTCGTTGAACGATATGAAATGGATGTCATTCACTTCTCCGAGCTGCCGCGCCCGGTCACCGAGAAGCCCGGGAACGTTCTCATGATCATAAGTTATCTCTGCGGCATCATCGAACGCCGGCGTGATCCGTAGATTGAGCGCGGAGCAGAGGGTGTCGAGCAATGGGATCACAGTATCTATCGCATATTCCCTGTTCGCTTCCGCTGAGTTTGCGTATGTCTTGTTCGCAATGTCGCCTATCTTCTCCGGCGGTACTCCGTAGGCTGTCGCGATCTCTCGCGCATACATCTCCTGCGCATTCCTGTAATCCATCTCCATGGCCGTGAAACCTGTCGGTACGGCGTCCTTTCCGCCGTCGAGGACCATTATCTTGCCGGCGTTGTCCGCACCGCAGCATCCTTCGTTCAGTCTTCTCTTTAGATCTTTGAACTTCTCCTCCGAAAGTTCATCCGGGATCGTAAGTTTCATAGACGGTCTTGCGCAGTTCCTCGCGGTCGCAAGGTTCCATTCCCGGATCTCGTTCTGTATCTCGATCGCCCATGCCGCGGAGACCATCGGAGATATCCCAATTCCGGTATCGTCCGCGTCGTAATATGCGATATGGATCATATCCTCAACGGGAACCGTTTTCACAGAATCTCCTAAGTTGACGACCCACGAAGCTATCGGGTTGAGAGCATCATCAGTGAAGTTCGGCGTCACTCTATGCGGATGGATCGGATGAAGTCCCTCTATATTTCCTGATCTCCTTACGATGCAGATGTACGCGTTACCGTGAATTCCGAGATGTTTCATTACCTTCTCGAAGAACTTCTTCCCGTTCATGCGGGGATTCGGATGTTTCAGGAGTTTCACGAGAGGATGTTTCTCATCCTTGACCTCGTTGCCTTTATCATCCGTGACTTTCAACGGAACGGAGGATACGGAGGATGCGTTGAGGTCCACACACCTTTTTGCGTAGGGGTTTGACATATACACACAGGATTCCGCCGCCGGTGACCGCTCCGGTGACAGTAGGGAGAGAGGGTCGGGTGTGAAACCTGCGTTTGTCTGTATCGGCTTCTTTTCACGGGAGCGGCTGAATAATACCATGACACGCGATTCGCATAACGAGATATGTAAAATCGGTTATCATTCCATCGTTTCACCGGGATTCGGACATTGTATGCGGACGCGGGTCTCTCCTCTTTGTTCCTCACATATGCAGAAACAGATAATGTCTACCCTCTCCGTTCCTCCCTGCGTGCAGGAAGGGTTATCTCCAGTTTGAGGGCGATTCTTTCCGGAACGGTCACGGAGACATACTGATTCCTTTCGATGAAATATCCCGCATCATGAAGCATGCTCCACCATTCCTTTATGTTCCTTGAGCTGTTGATCGTCTCCGTCTCTATCATCACGGTGGTGAATACCTTCAGCGACCACGGTATGCCCACCAGGGTGTCCTCGTCGAACCATCTTCTGACATTACTGCCGTTGATCGCATCCAGCACCTTCATCAGCGTTATTCCTTTTGCCATTCCGTTCCTCCCTTTGTACGACGCAGCACACAACACACAGAACTTCCGTCCGTGCTGTGCCTGGACGTTTCGTTTTGCTTACGTTTTGCCCCGCCGGAGCCTCCGCTGAGATGTCTTGCCGAATGGAGATCCGAAGGTAAGCAGACGGGGAGCACTTCACGCACGCGGCCGCTCCCGTTCTGCTCGTTTGTTTATATACCGTTTATATACATCCCATCTCCTTTTGACAGACATCCCCGCATTGTGTGCTGCGTGTTGTGTGTTGTGCTTCTAACCTTACCGACGACCGGCTTGAACGGTCTGCGCCCTCTCTGCGGTCGGTCATATTGACAGTTTTGTTCATTTTACACGCCCGTCATGTTCTTCGGATCCCGTATTCCGGCGTTTATACGGTTTACGTGATTCTGCCGGCGTTTGCGAGCTGGCATTTAGATCTGAATCATATCGAAAGGCCTCATCGAAATGGATCTTCATCGTTTCGATCTCCGATGCGCTGTCCGTCCGGTCGTTCATGCTCTTTACCTTCCGTCTGCTCCGGCTGTTGCGTGTCATTCCTCGCCCTCATCCGTTCATTGCATTCGGAGCATATGATCGGCGTATCGGGCGCTTTTATGTACATCGCCTTATACACACGGCCTCCGGACTGAATGAACTCAAAGTGCAGCGTACCTGAATTCGTCATACTTTTGAGGTGACGGAAAATTGTCAGTTTTGCGTAATTGGGTATACGGGCATGCAGTGATTTCAAACATGCGATCTCTCCGTCGTCATTCATCTTCCGTACCTCTTCGAGTATTATTTTCTCAAGACGGGACATGATATCACATCCCGTCCAGCTTTTCTCTGACCGCTTCGCGGATAAGCTCTGAAAAATGAGAATAACCGCCGCTGTCAATTGCCCTTTCCATCTTTTCTATCATTGCCGGCGGGAACCTCACTGACACGCTCTTATCCGATATCGTTGTCATATCAGCTCCCTCCTGCCAATATTGTAACGGACGCATTCACGGTGATACCGAACTTCGTGCAAACGGTGTCCGGCGTGAGAAACAATTGATATGTTCGCCGCCATTGCGGCCGCCGGATCGCCCCCGCGGCCTATGATCCTGAGTGTGCTTCTGATGCCGGTTTGTGGCGTCGGCACCGTCCGTTCCTTTTTTTTCTCTCTGTTTTTATCGAGCATTGCATCACCTTTGGCGGCGCCGCTATGAAAATGATTATTACCGTCTTTGCAATGTCCGTTCCGTGCATCATATCACAGAGATCGGAATGGAGTATGATGTTCTCAGGGAGAACGGCAAAATAGCTCATGAGAACAATCATTTTCTTAAGGACCACGGCGTAAGATCAGCGGACATAATGGGTTCCATCGGTTCCGGGAAAACATCGCTCATAATAAAAATGGCTGAGAAACTCATTGCGAAAGGTATTCGCGTCGGTGCGATAGCCGGCGATGTCACCGGCGACGATGATTTCAAAAGGATGGCGTCCGCGGGCATTTCGGTCGTCAATTGCAACACCGGTCATGAATGCCACCTTGACGCCGTCATGGTCCGTAAGACATTGAAAAAAATGGACCTGCATTCCATTGACGTCCTTTTGATAGAGAACGTCGGAAATCTTGTTTGTCCGGCCGATTTTCCGCTTGGAGCTGACATGAGAGCGGTTGTGATCTCAACGACCGAAGGCGACGATATGGTGAGAAAGCATCCGGACATATTCCTGCATTCTGATGTCGCAATTGTGAATAAAACCGACATTGCAAAATACGTTGACGTTGACGTCAGTGTCATTAAGGACGATTATTCAAAGCTCACCGGTTCGCTTATGATGGAATGCAGCGTGAAGGAGGACAAAGGCGTTGACGGGATAATCAGCGCTCTGAAACTTTGGTGATATCATGAAAGTGTTGACAGTCGGAGGCGGAGGGAGGGAGCACGCTGCGGTCGAGGCGTTCCATCGTTCCGGTGCGGAGATATATTCGCTTATGAAGAACGCGAATCCGGGGATAATAAAACGATCGAAAAAATACAAGATCGCTGATGAAAGGGATATTGACGCTGTTTGCAGATTCGCAAAGGAATGCGGTGCGGAATTGGCGTTCATCGGCCCGGAAGCTCCGCTGGAGGCCGGCGTCGTAGACGCTTTGGAAAGGATCGGCGTGAAATGCGCCTCGCCCACGAAGGATGCGGCGCGCATAGAAACGTCTAAGGTCTTTATGCGCGAACTTCTGGAAAAATACAATATCGGCGGAAATCTCGGGTTCGCATCGTTTGACCGCGCAGAGGACGCCGGGTCTTACATTGAAGGTCTGAACTACGAGATCGTTGTGAAGCCGGTCGGCCTTACCGGCGGAAAGGGGGTTAAGGTTCAGGGAGAACATCTGCATTCCTTTGCGGACATAATGCAGTACGTGAACGAGATCTTCGACAACAACATAGGCGGTGCCGGCGTTATAATAGAAGAAAAAGCGGTTGGCGAGGAATTCACGCAGATGGTGTTCTGCGACGGCACCGCGATATCGCCTATGCCCTTGGTGCAGGATCACAAACGAGCGTATGAAGGGGACATCGGCCCGAACACCGGAGGAATGGGTTCGTATACGGATGCCGATCATCTTCTGCCGTTCGTCACCGCTTCGGAAAGGAATGAGGCGTTGTCTATAATACAGAAGATCGTCGACGCGCTTAGGAAAGAAGGATGCACATACCGCGGCCCGATGTATGGTCAGTTCATGCTGACCGCGGACGGTCCGAAGATAATCGAGATCAACGCAAGATTCGGAGACCCGGAGGCGATGAACGTTCTTCCTATACTTATAACAGATTTCACGGACGTCTGTAATGCGATGGCCGGCGGAACATTGTCCGGAAACGTGGAATTTGAAAGGAAAGCGACCGTATGCAAGTACGTTGTACCGGAAGGATACGGCGTCGTATCTAAAGCCGGGCTCCCGATATCGGTTAACGAGGAGAGCATAGAAAAATGCGGAGCCTTCGCGTTCTATGCGAACGTTGACCGCGTGAACGATGAACTTGTGACTGGAACATCACGGTCCGTTGGTGTGGTGGGGATCGCAAACACCATCGAAGGCGCCGAATCCAATTGTACGCGCGCACTGGAACATGTTACCGGCGAAGCTATAACGGTGCGCCGAGACATTGGAAAAAGGGAGCTGGTGCAGCGCCGTGTCGACCGTATGAATGAACTTCGTAGCTTGAATAAATGAAAAGACGTGCAGCAGTGAAGATCGCCTATTCGGGCGAAGGATTCGCGGGTTCTCAGGTTCAGCCCGGTTTCAGGACCGTCGGAGGCGAGGTCCTGTCCGACATCATGAGAATAAGCGGTGCAACCGCAAACAGAATTGACATGAAGTTCGCCGGCCGCACTGACAAAGGTGTTAATGCGCTTGGGAACGTTGTTGCCTTCAGCACTGACATCAGCGATGACGTCGTTCTTCTGAAAGCGCTGAACGCCGTCTCGAAAAGTATTTTCTATCGTTCTGCGGCAACCGTCAGCGATGTCTTCAATCCCAGACATGCAACCGAGCGGATATACCGCTACGTGCTTCCTGCGATCGGCATTGATCTCGGATCGGCGACAGAATGCGCATCGATGTTCGAAGGAGAGCATGATTTCATACGGTTCTGCAAACCGAGCGATAAAGGAACGGTTCTCAATATGCGGTCCGTGAAGATCTTCGGAAACAATGACATCCTTGAAATAGAATTTCGATCGGAATATTTCCTCTGGAACCTGATACGCAGGATCGTATCCGCAATATCGGCGGTCGGCCGCGGGCATGCATCTTCAGATGATGTTGAACGGGCGCTGAACGGCGAACCGTTATCATTCGGCTTGGCGAGGCCGGACGCGCTTACGCTTGTCGATATCGTTTACGAGGGCATTGAATTCATTTCACCGCCGGATACATTCGGCGGTCGCATTGAAGAAGAACGTTTCAGGCTGTCGCTTAAGAATGCTTTTTTCGATTCCCTCTGATGGTCATGTTTTATCTGCGTTCGTTTATTACTGATCATGAAAGATCTTGACGTTATGATCAGATCCGTGAACGAGCGCATGGATCACCTGGAACTTTTGCGCGAACGGTCCGTATCGATTTCAAGGGAGGTCATCAGGATGACCAAAAGGGCGATACACGCTATACATTCACGTGAAGCACATGAGGACATCCTGAGCGATGCGATATCCGCATACAGTAAGCTTTACGGCATTATAGACGAAGAACCTGAGATCCTTTTCTCCGGGCCGGCGGCCGATGCGATGATGGAGTTGTCTGAAGCGTGTATTCTGTCATCCGTTGTTCTCGGAAAGGAGATGCCATCCTACTCATCCCTGGGCGTTACACCGCAGGCGTGGGTTCTCGGTCTGGCAGATTGTCTCGGGGAACTCAGGAGAATAATGCTCGACAGTCTTATGAACCGCGATTTCAACGCTGCAAGGGATACTTTCGATAAGATGGAGGTCATCTGCGAAGCCGTGATGTCGTTCGATGTTCCGGATGCAATACTTCCGATCAGAAGGAAACAGGATGTCGCAAGATCGATAATGGAACGTACCCGTACGGATATCACCAATGCTTTGCTTATGAACCGTTAAACGATAATCAACGTCTTGCTTTCGGCTTGCCGAGATTCTTTACCGGTTTCCTGTAGATGACAACGAGTATGATCAGCAGCACGATGAAGATTATCAGCATCACCATTTCCAGGAACGAATAGTTGCTCTGTCCCACGTAGAATGATGATGCCGACACGTTCAGGAAGTCCGCAAGTATACCTATCTCCGCGCCGACGGATACGTTATGCATTCCGTGCCCCAGACTTTCGGTCACCCAATCGTATGTGATCGTTCTTGACACTCCCGCGGCTATGGATATCGACTGTTCGCTCTCCTCTATCTTTACACCGTTCACGATGAACCATACGTCAAGGTCCACCAGCTCGCCGCCTTCGTTGATCAGCGTTGCTGACAGTACGATCGGCGTGACAACTCTTACCGGCGCCGTTTTTGTCACAACGAACTCATTGTCTCCGTCCTTGAAGGTGAATTCCACCGTCAGAATATAGAGTCCCGGATTGCTTGGAGCATTCACTCTTATGTCAGTGCCGTCCCTTGCCACCGCTCCTCCGGTGCTCGGACTTACGGATCCGACGCTGTTACCGTTCCAATCCACGAGTCTCGCCTGGAACGATATGTCTTCAGTGCCTTCATAGGACGCGTGTATCGTGTATGTCAGTGACATACCGACACCGACGAGATATGAATCCGCCCTTATGTCCGTATATGTGCTGATCCTGTCCTCCGATGCGGACGCTGAAGGTACCATGCACAATGCCGTGACCGCAAGCATCACTATTGTTGCCGTCACGATTATCTTTTTCGTGAGAACACCCCCCTTCTTATTCCCAGAAGAACGATCAGCAGCAGCATCAGTATGGACAGTGCTATCAGTGCCCAAACGAGGTTGGGCACACCGTCCAGGCTGTCAAAGATGTTGTTGCCTGATGCGCTCATGTTCCCGGCGTGTATGTCCGTGTTCATGGCGATGAGTTCGATCGTCTCTGTATCGGATCCCACTCTCACATCTATCTCAAACGGCAGATTGTCCAGGCTCGCTTCGCCCATGCCCGTCCATATGAGTCTCAGGAAGAATGAGGCCGAGGAGTTTCCGTTGACCGTCGTTATCGCTTCTCCGTTGATGATGGTATCGAGCTTTACGTTGTTGTGGTCCACTATCGACACGAACCAGTTGGCGCCCGTATATGCGAGCACACCGACCACATTAAGCGTGACGCTTATGCTCTCATAGTGGTCGTTTGTCACTGTAAAGCCGTATCCGTATTCATCCCTGCTGACGCGGTTCAGATCTTCTGCGGCGAAATCATTCAGTGAAACGGCCGTTGCCGGGTTGCCGGCAAGCGTTTCCGTTATCAGAACGGTGCCGGTCGGATCCCTTGCTATCACCGACAGGTTCGCATTGCCGTCGCCGGTCCTGGCAGGATCGTATGTTGCGGCGAAGTATATCGTTGTTTGTCCCCCCGTCGGTACGAGTATGTAGCTGTTTGCGGATAAAGTACTGCTGTAGCCGAACTTTATGGATGACCAGCCGACGCCTCCGGACAGTATCACGGTTGCACCTGAATTGTTATCCACAACGAATGTACCGGACGCAACGCCTCCGCTGCCGTATGTGACATTGATGTTGGATACCACAACATCCGGCGTATCATCCGACAGGTCGTCCCCTTTAAGGACTTCCATGTTCACCACTATGCGCTCACCGTCAGCCGTTTTGATGAGAGGAGGATGGACCTCGAACGCCATGTTCGGATCCGACGGATCCAGCAAGAATTCGTATGTTACTCCGTCTATGACGCTCGTGACGCGCGGTGTGAACGAATATTTCAGTACATTGTCCGCCGGCAGATCCACACTGAATGTGCCTCTGGTTATCGGGACCGTAGCGGTACCTATTTTACCGTGGGTGTATGTAATCTCTATGACCATCTCTCCGTTGGCGACCCTTCCCACGTATCCCTCTACATGCACCTTATCTTCCATATCCGTCGCATCAACCATATCAACGAATCCCATGGGGTTCAGGCCTATGTCCAGATAAAAGATCTCATCATCATTCTCAACGATGACTGTGAATATGCCTCCATTCACCAGTTCGCTCATCGGAACATAGTATGTCTTTATGGTGTCGTTCCTGTCCCTGGATGCCTGATTCTCGATCGCGCCGTCCGCTGTCAGCGTAACCTTATCGTATCTGTCCGTGACCTCTATGTTCACGACCGCTACCTCTGTCACCATATTGGAAAGGTCCAAGGATGTCTGACCTGCGAATATTGTAACTCTGCCGGAGAAATAGAATCCGGTCTCTTCACCGGCGATCGGCTCTATGAGCACATCGTACGATCCGGGCCTCAGATTATAGGCTACCGTGATATTCGTCCAATCGCTGGGGTCCATTGTGATTATGGGTGCTATCGCCCTGTTGCTCTGAGAGACCGTTATGTTCTTCGCAAAGACGTATATCGTTCCTCCGGTCAAAGCCTCGATGTCATCGAAACTTACGTTTATCGTGATGTATCCTGTGCCGGTTGACGGAACGACCGCCGTTATCTCACCGACGGATGTGCTGCCTGTCCCTATCCTGAACGACAGTCCTGTATATTCCAATTTTACAACGAACGGAGTGTCGCCGTTGTTGTGTATCCTCAATGTTGCGGTCCCTTCGGATACGTTCACGTTCGTGAACTCATAACTGATGACCGTGCCTTCGATCTGTCTGTCGCTGATCTCAGCGGTTATGCTGCCGAGTGCGGTTCCGATGTTACCATAAGTGACGTTTATCGTGACGCTTCCCGGTTTTATTCCGGCGGCCGGCACCAGTACCGTTATCTCGTCATTGACCGCGCTGCCTGTTCCGATCCTGAAAGACAGGCCGTTCTGTTCCGCTGTGACCCAAAGCGGAGTGTCTCCGCTGTTGTACAGTGTTAACGTTGCAACCCCTGCGGCTGCGCCCGTTACGCTGTAGCTTATGCTTGAGGTGCCTACGGGCATATCCCCGGACGTGTCGGTACGCACATCAAGATTGCTGATGCTGCCCTCTTCGGTCCTATCCTCTTTCGTTATGTCTATGCTCTTTACCGTTATGGTGCCGCCGCCAAGCGCTGTTCCCGAAGCGTAGCTGACGTTCACCGTGACGCTTCCGTTGTTGCCGCCGGATGCCGCCGGAACGACCATCGTTATCACATCGCTGACCGTATCGCCGGCGCCTATTCTGAACGACATGCCTGTGTAATCCAGTTTGACCCAGAGCGGCTCATCGCTGCTGTTCTGCAGCGTCAATACCGCAACTCCCGCGGCCGCACCCGTGACCGCGTAGCTTATGCTTGTGCCCGCAACAGACCCGGTGTTGTTGGAGGCCACATTGAAACTGCCGGCACCCTCAGGCTTCAGCCAGTCTCCTATTGAGTCTTTCTCCAGAGCTACCAGTTCTGACCAGCCGGTGCCGACTGTTACATTCACATTGTTTGCAGGCGATACTACGAACACCTCGATCACAGGCGAGCTGCCCTGCGGATAGTCTATCCTGACGGGCATGCCGCCCGCCGTTGTCGGTACTGATGTTAATGCTTCTCCTTCGGAGGTGTTGCCGCCTATCCAGAATGAAACATCGTCCGACACCGTTCTCATTACCACGAACTGTGCTGCGTCACTGTTGTTGTGCAGCGTTATATTTATCCTTGAGGTCGTTGCCGTCGGGTTCGATGTGGCCGTTACGACGTAACTTATGCCTTTGCCCAGAGTAAGGGATGATACGTGCGCTCCGAGATCGATGACCCCGTCAGGAGTGTCAACATTGGTGTCGACACCGTGCTTAAGGTACACATCGATCATTGGCAGAGCTCCGCTGGCGTAGTTTATTGTCACGGATCTGTTCGCGTTAGGGCTTATAACCGCTACCTCGGTCATGCCTCTGTCGATACTGGCACCGGTTCCGAATGTTACATCCGGGGATATGAGCGTGACCCTCATCAGACTGTCTGTGTGATTGTGCAGCATTAACACGGCCCTTGTCGCATTTATGCTTGAGAATGTGTACGTAAGAACATCCTCGGATGCCGCATTCTGAACGATCGGTGTGCCGTCGAACTGCCCGACGTCGATATCACTGTCGTTACCGGCAGGTACGCCGCTGCCGCTGACGTTGACCGTTATGTTCCTGCCCGTCCTGTCGTTCGTGTCTGTTGCCAGTGCTATGACCAGGTCATTCGCCTGTCTCAGGAACACTCCGAAGAACGTTTCCGTGTTCGCAGTGTATCTGTTGCCTGACGGCAGCATCACGCAGTATGCACCGTATGCATCTGTTGCCGTGACTATAGTATATTCGTTACCGCCGATCGTTGTCGTTATTATGACCGGTACATACGCCACCCTTGTCGTGGTGGCCGCCGTGTATCTGACCTCTCCGCTTACCAGTATCGCATCCTGCAGTTCGATCGTTATCACATTGTTATCCGTCTTTGTTCGGTCGTCGCCCGTTACCGTACCGCTTGCTACGGTGACCGCTCCGATGAATGCCTTCTTCAGCGCAAGGTCCGAATGAGCGTACAGTGTGTAAACTCCTTCCGGAAGGTGCACTATTGTGTTGCTTCCGTTCTCTTCCGCGCTTACCGGCACGACGATCATCCTCGGGCCGTTGGGATTGACCGTATTGATGAATGCCACCATACCCGCAACCGCTTCCCCGTCATGCGTCATCTCGATCTCGGCTGCTGTGTATGAGCCGAACAAAGTATTGAAATTCGATATGTCTACGGTCGAACCGACCGGAATGTCCACGTATATCGTCTCGTTACCGCGTGTTATTGACGCTGTGTATATCGATGCGTTTCCGTAATCGCCGGTCGGCACTGTTATCTTTACATCTCCGTCCGCATCAGCGACGACCGTTGCTGTGTACGCGTTCCTGAGGAGATACGCACCGTTCACCAGTGTTATGATGTCTCCTTCCTTCGCGTTCTGTATCGTTACTGTCGTTGCTTCCACCAGATACGCACTGACCCTTGCCGTCGATCCGAGCGCGGCATTGAAGAACGTTGTGGAAAGGGACGCTGTTGTCGAGAATGACGCCAGCATCCACGTTCCCTCTCCTTTGAATTCGTTGTCCTGCAGCCTTACCGCATACTCGCCCGGAGCAACGGATGCTCTGGCAATTCCGTTGGACTCTATCTCTGCGACTATCGGCTGGAAGGAAGGATCACCGATTCTCACTATTTCCACATTTGTCACCGGATCGTTGTCATGGACGGCGACCCTCACGCTGGCCGCCAGTCTGTTGAATACGCTGATCTCCACCGATACGGACCTGACGCTTATGTCGCCGACGTTCATCGCTCCCGGATAAAGGGTGAACGATCCCGTGTATATCGACTGATTCCTGATCAGCATCGTGACCGCGTATGTGTCAGGAACCACGTCGTTTGAGAACGTGCCGTCCGAGTTCGGGCTGAATCTGTATGTTTCACCGGACACCCTTCCGGTCATCTCAATTATCACTTCTTCATCAATATTTGCTATGTGATCCGCATCTATGATCGTTCCGGTCATGGAAGAAGGAGGGATCGTTATATCAACGCTCGCGCTTGCGCCCGCCGTCCATCCGCTGTTGTATATCATCACTTCCATGGACCCGACCGGGCCGCTGTATACCCTGATCTCCGATATTGTTGTTCCCGGTTCGATCGTGGCGCCGAATCTTCCATCTTCGTTGGTAACGGTCATGCCTATGAGCTCACCGGCGCCGTCGAAGAACGCGACCGTCATTCCGCTGACCGGTTTCGACGTGCTTGCGATATCGATCGATACGCTTCCCTCGAACAGAACGTTGTCCGATTGGTATCTCAGGAACGCCATTCCGCCGAAGTAGTTGATCACTCCTCCCTCATCGATCTGTCTCTGCTGAGCTTCTTCTCCGGGGAGCAGTATCCACTTGTCGGACGGGGCTCCGGCGGCGGTTCCCTCGGGGTTGTACATGACCCACCATCCGTCCACCACGAAGTTGGTGAGACCGTAGCCGGGAACCGCCTTTATCGTGCCGTCGCTCAGCATCAGGCCTCTCATCATCTCGTTGAACGAAAGGTTCGGAGTGTTGGTCGCCAGTCTTTGGTCCTCCAGCGACATTCCTATGAGCGTCCTCCATAGCATTGTCTCATACATTGCGCTCGTGTAAGTGTAGAAGAATCCGAACTGCGGTATGCCCGCGGTGTAGAATTTAACGGGTGAAGCGTTCCTGTCCAGATAGAAATCGTTCAGGTACGCCAGTGTGCTGAAGAAACTGCCGTCGCCGAAGTATAGCGGCAACATGCTGCCGGACACGCCGATGTAGCTTATCTCATGCCCGGTCTCTCTGATTATGTTGTTGTACATCTCTGCGATCTCGCCGTCCGTGAGCATCGATGTCAGGTAATTAGCGGCAACGAGGTGCATCGCATTCTCCGCGGATATGTTCAGTACCACGGGACCGAATATGTTCGGATTCGCCCTCACGAAGTTTTCGTTGTATGTGTCAGCGTTCGTACCGACGGTGACCCTTCCGTCCAATATTATCTTCTTGAGTTCGTCGCGCACATCGGCCGGTACCGCATTGCTGTCCAGTACCGCCGGGTCGTTTGTCAGCAGCCTTACCGCCATGACGGCCAGCGCTTCGGACGCCGTTCCCAGCAATATATTCGATGCGGCCGAATAGCCGTTTCCGAAATGATCCGCCACTATACTGAAATTAGCGTGGGCGACCGCTTCCGCTCCGAAGTCCAGCCACGTTACGAGTGCTCCCGATTTCTCACTGTCGAGATGATGTTTCCATGCTTCCGACATGTTCCAGTCGCTGTCCCTTATGAAATAGTTCGTTGCGCCCAGATGATTGAAGGATCCGCCTATACCTATGGATTGCATATCCTCGTTGTATCTTGCTTTCTCGTTGCTCGGTATGCTGGCGTCGACCGCATAAAGGACGTTGGGCGCCAAAAGCACGAACACCGTTCCCAGTACGGCAACGAACGGTATCGGTTTGAGCATCTTCCTCCATACCGATTTGACTGTTGCTCCTTTGAAATTCCCTATATACCCTTTGAGATCAACGCGGCGCAGAACGCCCATTATCACCACGCCGGCGCCGATCGCATACATCGGTGCGGCCAGAAGCGCAAGGTCCGTGTTCCTCCAGCTGAGATACAGCAGAGCGGCGAACCACGGTATTATGAATATGTGTGAAGGCGAATCAGCCTTCTTGGGCCACTTATAGAGCATGTAACCCAGAACAATGAACGAGAACCATACTGTTACCAATCCCGCGAACACCGCCTGTGTTGCCAGCGTGACCGGTGCATACGCCGCAAGCAGAGCACCGAACTTGGTGTCCGCATAGGGACTGTAACCGGACGTCATCGCATGGAACAGCGAAGGCGATATGAAAGACACTACCAATAAGGATATTATTACTATCGCCAGCGACAGCGGTATTGTTATCACCCATATGCGGTGTGAGGATATCATCAATGAAACAACGATCAGCAGCAGCGCCAGAAGGAACGGTCCCGCTATGATCATCGTCATGCCCATGACCGCAACGTAATACAATGCGCTTATGATCAGCGAGAGCAGCATCACCGAACCGTAGATTGAAACGTAACTCGTGGCGCTCTCTCCTCTGAACCTGTCCGATACCGCATGGAATATCATCATGACCGATATTATCAGAATGACCGAGAAGAACCCGATCCACGAGAGCTGAAGCGCAACCAGTGAAAGACATGCGAGCAACACGTTCCTCAGAACCTTTTTGTCTCTGAACGGTGCAAGAATTCCGTTTACCGGCAAAGCGTCCGATTCCGCCTTTTTCAATGCTTTCACCGCTCTGAGCATGAACAGCGTCATAAGCACGAAAAAGAGCACGAAGTATGCGCTTGCGGTACCGTTGGAGAAGACCGTGCTGATGATCGCAACCGATGATATCGCAAAGAACGCCGCCGCAACTACCGCAGCCCTCCTGCTGAACATCTCCCTTGCCAGGAGATAAACGGGTATACATGTCAGCGCGCCGACTATCGCCGTTGTGAATACAAGCGCTATGCTTGCCGCCTCCGCCGTCGAGAAACCGAACAGTGTGAGCGGATACGCTACCATGGCAATAGACCAATCGAACAGCGGCGGGCTGTAATTCAATCCCCCGAACGGATAATTGATCGCCGGATCCGTGATGAGATGTCCGCCCGTCCTGAGTATATGCTCAATGACATGCAGATGGTATGCGGCGTCCGAACCTCCGGACAATGCAAAACCGCCGCCCGCGGATGTATCGTAAGCAAAGAACGCCCTCAGTATGAAAGCGATCATGACTATCGCAAGCAATACCGTCAATGTACACCAATTGCCTGAGAACCGTCCGTTCATACCGCCTTTCCGGCTTTCCAAATCCTCTTTAGGATGACGCATTTGTATTCTCCGTTCTATAGAATAGACGGTTGATTAACAATTGGATATAAATAGGCTTTCACACCTATTATACACGTATACACACGCGTGGTGCGTCAAAGCACGGAACGTATCTCTTTTTCCATTTCCGACGCCGCTTTTTTGGGATCCGGTGATCCGTACACGGACCTTCCGACTATCACGTGATCCGCGCCGGCGGATATGGCGGATGCCGCACTTCCTCCTTGGGCTCCGACGCCGGGTGACAATATCTTCTTGGAACCTATCACATTCCTTATTGCCGCTATCCTCTCCGGACGCGTTGCAGGCGCTATGAACCCGGCGACGCCGCATCTGACGCCCATCCTCGCCATCTCTTCCGCATGTTTCGATGTGAACGCAGTTCCGCCGGGATGACTCATCTCCGTGACCGCGTATATTTCCGCCGCGCCCGCCGCATCGACCGCCGCTGTCAGCGAGTCCTCTCCCGTGAACGCGTGGACTATGACCGCGCTTGCGCCTCTTGCCACCGCTCCCTTCACGATCAGGGATGTTGTATTCGGTATGTCCGCGACCTTGAGGTCGCACACCACATCCGTCATCTTTGACAGCTGCGTTATTATTTCCGGACCTGCCGACAGTATAAGCGGCCAATTTATCTTGACGGCGTCTATGTGCTCTTTCACATCATCCGCCACCTTCAGCGCTTTTGCCCGATCCGTCTCGTCAAGCGCCAGAATGATCCGTGTGTCTTTTCTCATAATGTAGCGAAATCTCAGAAAGATTATTAAAACATTGTACTCTGGAGAAACCGATGATCAGGAAAATGAAATGCGGATCGGTGTTCCGCGGAGATCTTGCCGAAGGCTGTGAACATTGTATGAACGGAAGCAAGATGGTCCTGTTCCTTACGGGCGTCTGTGCAACGGGCTGCTTCTACTGCCCGGTCTCCGACGAGAAAAGAGGAAAGAACGTTACCTATGCAAACGAGCAGAGGGTCCACGGAAATGAGGAGATCATCGCGGAAGCGGAATCAATGGACGCAACCGGCACCGGGATCACCGGCGGCGATCCGCTGCTTGATGTCAACCGCACAGCAGATACGGTGCGCATGCTCAAAGACCGTTTCGGAAAAGAGCATCATATCCACCTTTACACATCAACCATCGATCCCGATAAGACAGCGGTGCTTGAGGCCGCGGGACTCGATGAGATAAGATTCCATCCTTCCGTAAGCCTGTGGGAGAACATCGGAACGACCGGTCTCGGCAAGATCGTGTCATCATCGAAGATGGACATCGGCATAGAAGTTCCGGCGATACCGGGTCTTATGCCGCAGCTGGAGAAACTTATCTCGGATGTTTCTTCCCTGGGCGCGGATTTCATCAACATCAACGAACTGGAATTCTCCGAGAGCAACTGGAGCATGATGGACTCCAACCAATACGGATTGAAGGATGATCTTTCATCCGCGGTGCTCGGTTCCGAGGATGTTGCAAAGCGTCTCGTCAAAAAATTCTCAAACGTGAACATACATTTCTGCTCATCGTCGTTCAAAGACTCCGTCCAGCTCAGAAAACGACTGATCCGCACAGCGGAAAGGATAGCACGCGAATATGATGTTGTCACCAAGGACGGAACGATAATTAAAGGCGTGATATATGCGGATGACCTCGACCGTGTTTCCGTATTGTTACGAAACGATTACGGTGTTCCCGATGAACTTATGTCCATGAACACTGTAAAAAAAAGAATTGAGACGGCACCGTGGATCGTTGAGGAACTAGCGAACGGATTGCCGTTCAAATGTTATATCATCGAAGAATACCCGACCGCCGACAGACTGGAAGTTGAAAGGATGCCGCTTTGAACAGCGAACGCCGATCAGTCGACGCTTATGCTCTGTATCTCGTGGTGCCTGTTCACTATATCCCTTGCGATACGCAGATTCTTTCCCGCTTTGCCGATCGCGCGCCCCTTGAGCTTGGGATCGACCGTTATCGTTGCGTGCGTTATGCTGCCGCGCTGCTCTACAACGACCTTCTGCGGTCCGTATATGTGGAATATATTCTTCACGAACTGCTCCGGATCATCGGAATATTCGACCACCTGGATGTTCTTTCCCGTGCGGTCCTTGAGCCTTATCACATGCTCTCCCTTCTTGCCGACGGCTATATTGCCCTGCCCCGCTTCCACTACGAACACCAATTTGTCATCGGCGTCCATGCAGTCTATGACGTTCGCCTTTGTCACCGTCTCAAAGAGCGAGATGTACATCAGCGTGTCTTCGGTCAGTACGATGTCTGCGGACATGTTCTCACAGCGTTAAGATGTTAGAACTGCCTTTATCAATGACCGCCAACGCGGAAACTGAGAACGGCTTACCGCAAAGGGCGCCCAGTTCCATGTTGTTGCCCTCATAGATGTGCACTTTAACCTTTACGTTCCCTTTCAGGAAGTCGCTCTGGCAGTTCCTTGCCAATATGATCATTTGGGCCTTGCCGCTCTTGACCGCTTTCTCTGTCTGTCCAACGCCGAACTCCACCTGGCCGGTGGAGATCGCCGACTTCAATGCTCTGCTTATGTCTATCATTGTTTATTCTCCCTCGGTGTATATATCAGGTTGACAGCTCCGGTTCCAAGGGTTACCGGCTGGCCTACTATGATGTTTTCCGCCACTCCGTCCAGGTGATCCACCTCTCCGATCATGGCCGCATGCAGCAGATGCGCCGCCGTTATTTCGAACGCCGCTCTTGCAAGCACACTTGATTTTCTTCCGGATATACCGTGCCTTCCTATCGCTTTGACGTAACCGTCGTTGGTCATCAGGTCGGCGACAAGCATTATGTGCCTTATATCAACGCTCAGACCCTGTTCCGAAAGGGTGCTGTGCGCCTCGCGTATTATTGAATTCCTTGCAGCCTCGATCCCAAGAACATCGGCAACCTCCTGGATACTGTTGGTCATCGTCCTGTTCTGATCGACGCCGGCGATCTTCAGGACTTCCTTCAGATTGCTGCCTTCGGTGTATATGACCCATTTGTTACCGCCTTTCTCCTCTTTCCTTATGACCGCTCTGATTATGCCGTCGATGCCTTTGATCTTCACTCCTTTGACCGCATCGTATATGATCTGCAGCTTTTTGTATGACGGTTCATCGGACGCGACTATTATGTCCTGGTCTCTGATCTCAACCTGTCCGCGTGCCGCCTTCACTTTGTTCAGGCGGTCCACGATGTCGTCTATCTTCACGCCGCGCGCATCCATCCTGCGGGTGTCCGGGCGGATTATCAGTCTCAGATTTGTTATATCGGTCTGTATGGACGCTATGTCGAGGAGATTTGTCATCTCTATCTCCGATGACACCAGACGCGCTATGTTCTCGTCCTCCGCAGCCATTCCGATGAGACGGACCGTCATCATCGGTGTGCTCGGGACCCTTCTGGCATCAACGATCTCAATGAGCCTCGGGAGACCCAGGGTAACGTTTATTTCCGCGACACCCGCATAGTGGAAGGTACGCATCGTCATCTGCGTTCCCGGCTCGCCTATCGATTGGGCGGCCATTATGCCCGCCGATTCATTCGGGTCCATACGATGATCTTCGTACATCCGTGCGGCCACTGTGATCAGTTCTTCGTATACGTTGTCGCCGATGTCCGCATTCTTCAGGCGCCTCGCTATATCGACGATTATCTTCAGCGGGATCCTTATTCCTTTCTTGTCGGCTATCTCTTTCAGCCGTTTCCCTTCGTCCGAAAGCTCCAGCGGCGCACTTACCAATTCCATCGGTACCGCGATTTCCTCTATCTTTTTCGGCTTCTCGGATTTGGATGATGCCGTTCTTTTACCGATCTTGGATAACACCGAAGATGCTTCCTCTTCCGTTATACCGAGAGAGACGAGTTCTTCTGTGCCGGCGTCGCTTATGGCACCGAGGGTGCTGTATTTCGTCAAAAGGATCTCGGCCGTGTTCTGATCGATGTTCCTTTTCAGCAATGCGTGCATTGTGTCCTTCTTTGCCATTTTACTCGCCTCCGAAATCCGGCTCCTCAAAGCCGCCGTCCTCTTCCTCTATGAATTCCATCTCGTCCTTTTCGATCGTGCCGTAATCTTCTCCGACCTCTCTTGTCTCTATGTCCAGCAGTTTGTCGGCGTCGTCGCCGAGCACTTCAGCGAAAAGATCGTCGAGATCTATTGCCTTGCCTTGAACCGAGCGCGCCGGATCCGCACCGTCCTCGCCGTATTCAAATTGAATGATCGTGTCAGCGGTGTTCCTTACGGTCCCGTCGCCCATCAGTTTAAGGTCTTCCAATGCGGATATCAGCCTGCGCTGCATGTATCCTGACCTTGACGTCCTTACGGCTGTGTCGACCAGACCTTCCCTTCCTCCCATTGCGTGGAAGAAGAACTCGGTCGGCGAAAGTCCTGTCTTGTATGAGTTGGAAACAAAACCCTTTGCGTACGCTCCGAGATCGCCTTTCGTGAAATGCGGCAGCGTTCTGTTCCAGTATCCTCTTGACAGACGCTCACCACGGACGGCCTGCTGTCCTACACATCCTGCCATTTGAGAAAGGTTCAGCATTGAACCTCTTGCTCCGGATCTTGCCATGACCACCGCGGAGTTCTCCATACCCAAATGTTTTCCTGCAATGCGTCCGGCCTGGTCACGGGCTTGTCCCAGAACTTTCATGACCTCCACTTCAAGCGTCTCTCTCAGTGAGCGTCCGGGCATCTGGTCAAGAGTGCCGTCACGATACGACTGCACGAAGGATGTCACCTTGTCTATACATTCTTTATTGAATTCCTGTATCTGCATCTTCGCTTCATCGGGTATGTCCTCGTCGTCTATACCCGTGCTGAAACCGCGGTCCATGATCGCGCCGAGCGCAAGTCTTGTGACCTCGTCTATGAACTGCCTTACCCTTTCCGGTCCGTAGTCACGTGCTATGCGGTCAAGTATCTTCCCTTTGCTGTTGCCTATCGATTTCGCATCGATCGTACCGCAAAGCAATACGCCGTCCCTGACCTTCACATACGAATCGTGCTCGCACTCTTCCATTTTACATCTTTCACAGTTCTGGCATATGCTCGCCTTGAACGTTGCGCGCAGATTTTTCGGCAGTACCGTTGAGAACAGCTGCTTTCCCGTCCAATATTCTTTGCCGTCTATCGTTCCGGCCGGTTCGGGCATTTCGATGTTCGACAGCTTCGAAAGTATGTTCAGCGTCCTCGTGTGATCGAACTTCGGATTTGCGTGCGTGAGATAATACACTCCCGTGATGTGATCGTGTATCGCGCCTATTATCGGCCCTCCGTATCTCGGAGACAGTATATTCTCCTGCACCTGCATCAGTATGCGGGCTTCCGCACGCGCTTCATCACTCTGAAGAACATGCAGATTCATCTCATCGCCGTCGAAATCCGCATTGTACGGCGGACATACGCAAAGATTGAATCTGAACGTCTTACCGGGCATTATGCGCACACGGTGCGCCATCATGGACATCCTGTGCAGCGACGGCTGTCTGTTGAACAATACGACATCGCCGTCCACAAGCTGTCTTTCCACTGTGTAATCGATCTCAAGGGATTCCGAGATGTCCGCCGCGTTGCGTTCGGTGACCCTCATCCTTCTTCCGTCCGATCTTATGACGTAATTCACACCCGGAAGATACGGTCCGTCCTCAGGCGGCGCGGGGCCGCGGATGACCATCTCTTTCAGCATCTGTATGTTGTGTTCGTTCACATGCACCGGAACGGTCAGTTCCCTTGCCGCCTTTGTCGGTACTCCCACTTCGTTTATTGACAGCAACGGATCAGGGGATATGACCGTACGGGCCGAGAAGTTTACACGCTTTCCCGACAGATTGGATCTGAATCTTCCTTCTTTTCCTTTCAGTCTCTGCGCCAGCGTCTTCAGCGGGCGGCCGGACCTGTGCCTCGCGGGCGGTATTCCGGACGTCTGGTTGTCAAAGTACGTTGTTACATGATACTGCAGCAATTCCCAAAGATCCTCTACGATCAGTTGCGGCGCACCCGCGTCCCTGTTCTCCCTGAGCCTTTGGTTGATCCTCAGAACATCCACCAGTTTGTGCGTCAGATCGTCCTCGGATCTGTCACCGGTGTCCAGTGTTATCGACGGCCTTACCGTAACGGGCGGAACCGCCAGTGCGGTCAGTACCATCCATTCCGGCCTGCATGTCGCGGGATCCATTCCCAGTGTTCTGAGATCTTCGTCGGATATGCGCTCAAGTCTGTCGCGCACCTCTCTCGGCGTAAGCTTGTGGTTGTCGTCAACCTCCCTGAAGGTGGTCGGCTTGTCCAGTTTTATCTTTATCTGCTCTTCGCCGCAGTACGGGCAGAGACCTTTCGAAGACGCGTCCTTCGCCGTTGATTTCGAAAATGTCTTTAAATCGGCGGTGTCGCCTCCCAATTCTTCGACGCGGTCCATGTTCTGCCTGCATTCCTCTATCTGATCTTCGGTGAGCATCAGTCTGCCGCATTTCCGGCATGTGCTCTCCAGGAGTGTCTTTATGTCTTTTATGAAACCAACGTGGATGACGGGCATTGCCAGATCGATGTGACCGAAATGCCCCGGACACTCGTCCACTTTGCATCCGCATGTCTTGCATCTCAGTCCGGGTTCAATGACACCCATGTGCGGATCCATGAGACCCATTTCTATTGGATACCCTTCGTCATCATACGTGTCCGCCGTGATGATCTTCGTTGCGGACATTTTCCTTATCTCTTCCGGCGATACGCAGGAAAACTTTATCGATCCTATTCTTTTGGATATGCCGATCATCTCAAATCCTCCAGCTGAAGCCTCATGGCAACACCAAGAGACAGAAGTTCATCCATCAGCAGTTTGAACGCATACGATGTCTGAACAAGATATATGTTCGCGTTGTTCTTGCACACCGGGCAATATAATGCGCCGTGCCTGTCCATTATGGCAACGTGTCCGCAGTTCTGATTGCCGCAGATGTATTGCTGCGTTCCGTCGGACTCGTCGAGCAGACGGTCCTTGATGACCATTGCCGCACCGTGGCCTATCAGACAGTCACGCTCCATCTCACCGAATCTTAGACCGCCTTGTCTTGACCTTCCTTCCGTCGGCTGTCTCGTGAGTATCTGAACCGGACCGCGTGAACGCACGTGCATCTTTCCGCTGACCATGTGGTGCAGCTTCTGATAGAATATCACGCCGACGAATATGTCCGTCTGGATCATACGTCCGCTGACGCCGTCGTACATCACTTCCTTTCCGGTGTGCTTGAAACCGTTCCTCACAAGGCCGTCGCGTATCGACTGTTCGTTCTCACCGGAGAACGATGTCGCATCGATCGTGCGGCCTTCCATCGAACCGACCTTGCCGCCTATCATCTCAAGAACGTGTGCGACCGTCATCCTGCTCGGAATTGCATGGGGATTGATCACAAGATCCGGTGTTATACCGTCTGCGGTGAACGGCATGTCCGACTGATCCACCAGTCTTCCTATGACGCCCTTCTGACCGTGTCTCGAGCAGAACTTGTCGCCGAGTTCGGGCACCCTCTGGTCTCTTACTTTCACCCTTACCAGTTTTGATCCGTTTTCCGACTCGGTTACCATAACGGAGTCAACATAGCCGAGCTCTCCCGGCCTTACGGTTATTGATGTCTCCCTTCTCTTCTGAGGCGTGAGGAAATCTGTTTCCTCCTCAAGGAAACGCGGCGGCGATGTTTTTCCTATAAGAACATCGCTTCCGGTAACTTCCGACTCCGGGGATATCAGACCGTCCTCTCCGAGCGATGCGTAAGCGAGGTCCGCGCGTGCGCCTCTCACGTCCGGGGACGGTATCTCGAAATGGTCTTCCTGACCGCCGGGGTATCTGCGTTCCTCCGCGCGGTATGTTCTCATGAACGATGATCTTCCCAAACCTCTCTGCACGGAACTTTTGTTCATTACGAGCGCATCTTCCATGTTGTATCCGTGATACGAGATAACCGCAACAACGAAATTCTGCCCTGCGGGCCTGTGATTGTAACCGACGAACTCCATCGTCTGGGTCTGCGCCATCGGCCTCTGCGGATAGTGCAACAGATGACCTCTCGTGTCCGGCCTTATCCTGTAATTGGACGCGGGGATCCCAAGCGCCTGCTTGGCCATGCCTGCTCCCATCGTCACACGCGGCGACGAGTTGTGCTCAGGATAAGGTATAAGACCGGAACATACACCGAGGATGACCATCGGGTCTATTTCCATGTGCGTATGCCTTTCATCGATCTTTGACGCAGCGGTGAACTCTTCGTTGCAGAACCCGCATCTCAATACCGCGTCGCCGTCCTTTCCGGGATTCATCCAGTCCGCATCCATCGGCGACAGTGCGCGGTTGCAGTGCTCGCATCTTTCCGGAACATCGTACGCGTCAACGGCAATCAGAGTGTCTTCCTCTTCCTCCGCGTCAAGCCACTCAAGCAGGCCTTCGCGGAAGAGGTCGTTCCATTTGACCTTCTTTTCTCTTATTCCTTCTATGTGTTTGCGGGTAAGCATCATCTTCCCGTCTTTCAGAACGATCAGCGGGCGCCTCAGGCGTCCTTCGTCACAGTTTATTATGACCTCGTTCATCTCATCGTCGAATCTTATGTTCACTTCACCGGACATCAGACCGCAGCGTCTGCGGTCGCGTATCTCCGTGACGAGTTTCTCAGCTTCAGCGTGTGTTCCCGCCAGATCTCCGTTCACATAGACGCGGCTTCCCTGCTGCTTCACCGGACCAAGTCCGAGATCTTTCAATATCCATTTCAGGTCCGCTTCCTGGAACCCTTCCGACACATCGATTATCAGTGCGGCGTTCTTCACAAGACCGCAGTTCTGTCCTTCCGGGGTTTCGGACGGACACAATCTTCCCCACTGCGTCGGATGAAGATCACGAGCCTCGAAATGCGGCTGGCTTCTGGTAAGCGACGACGTCACTCTTCTCAGATGCGACATCGCGGACATGTTGCTCGTACGGTCCAGCAACTGCGATACGCCTGCGCGCCCTCCGACCCAGTTGCCGGTCGCCAGTGAATGCAACAGCTTGTGCGTCAGCAGATCCGGGCGTATGGACGACGATATCTTCATCTCATCCTTCTTTCTGCCCCAGTTCCTTTCAAGCTGATATTTCAGATCTTTCATCAAACTGTTGAAACTCGTTCTGAAAAGATCTTCCATCAGATCGCCGGACAGCTTCAGCCTCTTGTTGGCGTAGTGGTCCTTGTCGTCCTCTTTTCTTTTGTCAAGCGACAGTTCGAGAACGGAGTGCGCTATACGTCCGAGGAATATTGCCTTCTTCATACGGTCTGCTTCTGTGTCACCGAGGTGCGGCAGCAGCGACCTGTCAAGTATGGATTCAACTTTCTTCGTTCTGTATTCCTTTGCCTGACCGGCGGCGAAGTTCCTTTCCAGGAAAAGGATGGCGTCCTCATGCGTGTGGTAGCCGTTCGGAGCATACGTCTTCTTATCGAAACTGTTCTCAATGTTCGCATAGACGATGTTTGCCATCTCGTCCCTTGACACTATTGTCTCGTAAATTTCTTCATCGCTCTCCATGCCGAGCGCTTTCATCAGCGCCACCAGCGGTATGGCGGTGGAGGCAACGGGAACGGTTACCATCAGCATTCCGTCCTTCTTCTTCTCAACGAGAGTGAGCGCACGGTATCCCTCCTTCTGCGAGAAGACCTTTGCCGACTCGAGACGCGTACCGTACTTCTCATTGTATTCGACCATGACCCTGTTCGGCGCCAGGTCTTCCAGTGTGATCAGCGTCCTCTCCGTTCCGCCGATTATGAAGTATCCTCCCGGGTCGCGGGGATCCTCTTTCTGATCGATGAGCATGTTTGCGTATTCCTCTTCGGACACTTCGCGCTCCGCGCGTATCTCTATCATTCTTTTGCTAAGGTTGCATCCCTTCGATTTGATCATCATCGGAAGATCGCCGACGTGCACCTTCTCGGTGTCCTTCTCCACTCCGTCCTCAAAGACGGTGAAGTCCAGATGTACCGGCGCCAGATAGTTCAGGTTCCTGAGTCTCGCCTCCATAGGCGACAGTTCGTGGCGGTAACCGTTCGCTTCCATTATCTTAGGTTCGTCCACGCGTATCGTTGCCCTTGAAAGAGGATCGATCTCTCCGCTCTCGTCCCTCCTTCTTCCGATCCTTATCTCAATGTTGCGTCCGTTCGTTCTTTCCGGGTCCAGACGGATGATGCCGCGTTCCGCGTCGTCCGTGGGAACGCGAAGATTGTCGACGATCCTCTGCATTCTGCTGTTCGGATTGTCCGCCGTCGCAAGAAAATCATCGAACGAAGAAACGTGATGGTTCACTATACTGCGCTCATCGAAATATAATTTTACGAGATCCCTCAAAGATTCATCCCCTTGTTACGAGCCTGTAGACGACGAATTCCTCCGCCGTCTCGCTTTTTCTGACTATTTTTACGATGCGCCCTTCCTCTACCGGGCCGTATATGTTCTCCAGTACCCTTATACCCGGGTCGCTCTTCCTGATCTTTGGGAGCTGGTCGCAAGTGACTTTAAGCTTTGTAAGAATCGTTTTCGCCTCCTCATCGTTGAGAAGATGGTGTTCCGGTACAAGGTCGTGCTTAAGAACGTTGAACGAGATATTGTCTGTTGCCAAGTGTTTCACCTATCAATTTGCCCGCTGTCGGCCAGCGGAGAACCCGTCTGCAAGAAAGATGCCTTAATTTTCTTTCCGTTACTCATACTTGATCTGCCCTTTCGATCGCTCATGAGACCATCAGCGGGTCTGAAGGGATTCGAACCCTTGACCACCTGGTTAAAAGCCAGATGCTCTACCTAGCTGAGCTACAGACCCATGGATAGTTTAAAGCTTGTAATCAAGGAGCATTCCGTCATATTATTTAACAGTTTGTTATACCGGAACTGTGTTCCTATCTTCGACACCCTTGAGAAAAATATGAGTTTTTCCAAAGAATAAGCGATCAGCGAGGGGTAATTCGGTCTTGTTTTGATATTCCCGAGTTTGTTGATGCGTCATTTGCATAGCATACG
>Ga0123352_10001165_pt1 | contig 34352 bp, 20 predicted proteins | sample TergutLab28metaG_FD_89700 | JGI IMG/M metagenome (GOLD analysis project Ga0123352, IMG submission 89700) | Labiotermes labralis P1 segment gut microbial communities from Petit-Saut dam, French Guiana - Lab288 P1 | ecosystem: Host-associated > Arthropoda: Insects > Digestive system > Gut ...
CCCGTTGCCCCCAGAACGCCTGTCTAGGGGGCCACCCCCCCCCCACCCCCCTTACCCCCGTCCTCAACCGAATTTGTCGAACCCCCCCCCCCCCCGAACAGAATTCCTGGGTACGCCACTGTTGTGTACGGCATAACAAAAGCTTTAAAGCTTCTGTACAGCTCACATTTGATTAATTTATTTATGAGCCTAACATTACATTCCTATAAAAGCCTACGTTAAATGAATGTGAATTAAAATTCCCACTGACTGTCAAATCACTAGCTTTGTCTGCAATTCATCCACAGCTCCACCTCTCTCCTTCTACCAGGTACTCTGCACACACCGCTGTTAATTCGTGGCCTGAGTTACAATATACGAGAAAAAAATCTAGTTAAGATAATTAACCTGTTCCATTTGTCAGCTTTTTCCCAGCAAATGTCACGTGGTATGCTGCTTTCAGAAACTTTGTGATCGATCACTACTTCATGACAAGAAAGCGAAACCTGTGTCCCCAGCAGCGTGTCGTGAGGGCGTGGAGTTCGAGCCCCACGCATCTGACTTTGGCACTTCAAAGTGCATGGTCGGAGTACCGACAGGAAAGGAGACTGGGTAGGCCCAACAGCGTAACTGTGAGAGCGAAGACAAAAATCCCAACCGGAATACGTGTAAACCCGTAGGCAGGGATGACACATGAATGAAACCAGAAAGGACGCCAAGGAATTTCTCAGAGCTATTAATAGCGATTAATAGTTTCCTTCAGCACCCCACGCTTTGACTTTACTATCGGGTTCTCCCTGCCAGGAAGATGAACGCTGTCACATGTTTATGAAAACATCTTATCATACAGAAAATGACACAGTCTTACTTTTTCTAAGCAGGATGTTGCACTTTACACATTATAAGCGTACACGGAGAATAACAGCCCTTCGACCACATTTATCTCGTGTTTAAATGTTTGGAAAGATTTCTTTTTGCATACCTGTGTGACAACTCCCGATCATCAACCCAGCTATGTTCCACCGAAGTTACTCCTTCGGCGAAACTGTCCAAATCATTCTCTGATCGATCATTACGTGTCAGAGGAAGGGGTGGGAACTGCAGGCCAAAACTGAAAGCAACGTTCAGCTTGTGTGGCGATTCGGATGCGAATCGTAACATCCTGTAGCTGTTGCGACTTGCAGCACTGCCGGTTGCAGCCACCGGTGGTATAGGCCTTTTCTTGACTTCACAGTCTGTCACGCTCAATTCCGGCATTCTGTGCTATCACTAAGCGGATGGGCGAACAACTGCTGTTATGTTAACATATTCTCGTCAACATCCAAGTTTTCGTGTTGCAACAAATCGGTTTCGTCACCAAAGGTCACAGCAGCCTTCACGGTTCACCGTAACGAAACCAGTAATAATCATTCCAGTGTCTACATGCCACGGGTCCAAACAGCGGCATAAACATGTTGCTTCTCATTCCTGTATTCATTTCTCGCTGAAATAATGAGAACTGAAGATCTGAATTTCAAGCTGCTATGCCCTCTCTGTATAAAGTACGTAAAATGAACGCTTAGTGGATAGGTGGTGGGTGTGCGTATGTCCACGTTTCACTTCCGAAAATACTAAACGCTGAACGTTTCTGAGGGACTTTAAATTCAGGTCGTACTGAGTATAAATGTTGCATTAAAAAACGTTTAGGCCTAACCACATTCTCTACGAAACTTTCCATCGTACGAAACCTTGCGGCTACTCGAAATGTTAAAGATAAAAAATGTAAATTTGTCCCCGTACACACCATGCAGGCATATAGCGAGATATACAGCTCCACACATTCTTTACCTTGACCTTGGATGGAGGGAGTGGTCAACTTATCGCCCACTCATCTTTAATATCGGTACATATTCAACAGGACGATCGGTGGGCCTCACTGCCGGTCTGTAACTCCATAAAATGTGCCACACTTCATCGAAACACCTCTCAGAAATGAAGTGCGTGGAGATTATCAGCCTAATGGTACACGGAATCTCCTACACTCTCAAGTCTGCAGGCATCCATTCCAAAAATTATCTCAACTCGCGGTAACATTTAAAGTTGGGATATTTACAAGAAAGAACCATACCTAACTGCAGACACCTTTATTAAGCCAATTTTGAAATTTATTACAAAACAATAATCATAGCAGTAACGACAGGACCAAGAATGTGGACCCCAAAGGAAAAACCACTATTCTGCTATCTAGAATGTACCTCAGTCCTAAGCCCCCGTCTGACACTGAAGTAGTAAATACTTCATGGAAATACAAGTAAGTATATTTACTACGCAATGTAAATAGCTTTGCAACAACGCAGTTACATCAGCAACTAATGGGACTGATTTTGTTGCATAAATGTTTTTCTTGCTGGTTAAAGAGTATAAAAGACGAAAATGCGTCCCTGTGTACGCCAGGAAAGCATACAGAGGGGGGAGAGGTACACCTCCACCCAGTCTTAACCTCAGCACCAGAGGTGATCAGTTCTGCGCCCCGGCCTCTTTAAATGCGACTACACAATCCCCATACTCATCAAATAGGTGCTGGGTGTGCCCCAGCTCTCTACAAAAAGAGAAAAATCTCTTGCTCCTGCCGGGAATCGAATCCCAGATCGTCCAGCCCACAGGCAAGTCACTATACCGACTACGTTATCACAGCTTCTTGAAGATAATAAGTAGTTGTGAATTAATTGTGATAATTTAAGTTATATTTATTCAAAATATTATGAAAGTTTCATGTGACTCAGTAAGCACACAAGTCATTCAAGACTCATATCCTGTGTCAGGTGGATAATAAGATACTGCAACAAACTGACAAATAGATCCTGAAAGTACACGAATTATGCCTACTTCACAATGATTCATATCAGTCAGCTTACACAGTAAATGACATGAAACTGTCAACAAACAACAGTTCACCTTTGAGAACTGAGAACAGAAGCATAACTGTATTTTGCACAAGCACTAAATGAAAAATAACAAAGCCAACATTTTAAAACAGCTTGTAGTCCAATGTGGTACACACATTTTCACTCTTCATTAAGGATGTGTAATCAACATACATGCTAGATTAACTCTCTGCTGGTCATGAAGATGCAATCCTGAATCACTCTGGTCCAATCTGCCATTTACAATACCATTACTTTAAGTTTAATTTTAACATTATCTTTCCACCTCATTTATCTATTAAGGGCATATCTTCCAACAGTTTTTCCCTATCCAAGCTACATATAAAAGAGTCACCATAACTGCTAGATTGGCTACCTCAGCAATAAAAATTTTTCACTCTTTCTTTTTTTACAGTACAGGCTATTAGCCCATTTTCAACTTCCTTTTAGTTGTCCCAACATATTTACAGGTCACTCAGACATCCACAATGCCAAATGAGTTATATAAATTTCAAAGTTCATTATTTAATGCCATCTGTCTCACTTCATTTCTTTCACATTCAAATATTTGCCAGTGTACCAACCATAACAATAGGGTCTTGCTGGGGAAACCAGAGGGAAGGAGACCACTGGGGAGACCTAGGCATAGATGGGTGGATAATATTAGGATGGATCTCCACGAGGTGGGATGTGGGTATATGGACTGGATTGGGCTGGCCCAGGATAGAGACAGGTGGCGGATGCTTGTGAGTGCGGTAATGAACCTTCGCATTCCTTGAAAGGGGGGAATTTCTTGACTAGCTGAAAACCAGCTAGCTTCTCAAGAAGGACTCTGCACCATGGAGTAGGTAAGTACCAACCATAGCAATGTGTAGAATATTGTAACAGGAGTGGAAATGGAAGAATTTTAATCTGATCCAAGCCAACCCAGAAGTGAAAGATATCACTGTGTTCATATGGTGCATCAGTTGGTACAAAGTACATAAGCTACAGCAAATAGAGCAAGTACAGATGATCACTGTTTACAACTCATGTCCTTGAATGTAAGAAGTCTGACTTTGATTCCTTCCATTCACATCAACCCTTTGAAGGCAGAAATTAATCAGAATTATAATTAAGTATTCATTACAAACTGCACATTAAACACATTCTGCCACAGTTACAAATATAAACAGTTAAGGCTATACCAGGAAACAATCACTGTTTGTTCCACAATCCAAATAAAACATGTAACTGCACTATGTGGGCAGAATGCAGAATTTTGTAATGTGAAATGTAAGTCACCAGTAAGCTTTAAAGGGTTAATGCACTGGGTAGTACATCAGGTAACATGGTAACATAAGAGAGTCTGTACTGGAGCACCAGCTACCCTGACTAAGGATTTTCATAAGTTGTCTCATTCCCTTCAGGAGGGTTCCAAATTGACACTTAGTCCCCCCCCATTCATTTCAATTCAATGTACATTTCCTCTCAATGCATTCAAGGTTGAATTCCATCTGAAGTTAACAAGGGATCACCAAACCACTGCCAAAACTTTGTATTGTATGGATCCTGATTCAAACCATTACTGTTCCACAATTAGGTCTGTCATTATGACCATTTCACCCATCTGATGACAAGGCAGAGCTGTGAAGCTATACACTCACTCCTCAGTATGTCTTTGTGGCACACTGTTCATCCCTTGAATGTCAGTATTGGTGCACTGTATGGTTGTGAATGCACTTAAGATTACCATAAATTAAAAGCCCCATCATCCTGGGCAGCAGCTGGAATTTACACCCTAGTGTCACTGAAGGGTTAATTAATTTATCAAGTACATACATGTCAGACACTGTCCAATGTATGGTCATTATCCACAACATATCAGAAGCTGGTTCCACTCTCATCTTCTTATGGGTTGAATTACATTGATCTGTTTATATTTTTATATGGTATCTGTTGCAACTACTGGGATCAAACCCTCTGTTTCATGATTAATCACATGAGTTCGCTATTAAAAGGACTCTGGGTTCATTGCTGACTGCTACCATTAATAATGGAAACACAAGCTACATAAAATTCTATCAGCATAACAAGAACCAGAACATGAGGATGAGAGTTGAGTTATTCTAGAAACAGCGGATATACTAAGCATATCTCAAACATAAAACAGTGGAAAGAGATTCTTCCTTTCTTCCAAGCATTCAGATGGCTGTGGGACCCACACAGGTTCATTGTCAGTGGGTACTAGCGGCATTGTCCCCAGGGGTAAAGCAGCTAGGGTGTGATACTGACCACCCATGTTTGTGCACTGTGTAGGATGGCCTACACAGTGTGCAAATGTATCATCATAGGAAATGAAAAAGGATAAGCTGGTTAGGTCACCTAGAGAGAATGGAGGAGGATAGGATGCCCAAAAAGATCTTCACTCAAGAACTGGAAGGTACGAGAAGAAGGGGAAGACCCAGGAAAAGATGGAAAGAGAAAGTAGAAAGAGATCTTCAAGTGCTGGGAGTGAGAAGACGGAGAGAGTTGGTGGCAGATATGAAAAAATGGACGGACATTGTTCGACAGGCCAAAGCTCACAGTGGGCTGTAGTGCCAACAGAAGAAGAAGATAGAAAATGAAAAGCAATAAAAACACAATATACAGCTATCCAGTTATGTACTTCACTTTACAAAGTGAGCTGTTTATGAAGGATGGGAATCTGCTACATGGATTAACATGTGTTACTAACATCGAGGAAACCGGACTGATGGCAGTGCTGTGACAACCTTGGACTGCTAATGGAAGTAATTATTTGTTTAAAAGAACTGTAAATAACTGTCATAAAGGATCAAATTGACATGTAATTTTCTGATGTATTTTTAACATTTAACCAATTTAAACATTATGAAACCATTTGTACAGTTTACCTCCATAACTTTTTAAAATTGATTGTGAAGTTTAGTATGGCCAAGCCTAGACTTAAACATGTTGTTCTATTAAACAAAACGAAGTTTAGTTATGTTTTTGACTATTATCAAACTTCATGTATTGAATTACTCTCAGTTATATTGTCAGATAACATAGTTTGAGTTTCCCATTATGCCACATTCAAGGAATATTTCTGAATCCGTAATGGCCCTCGCTCGGTAGGTCTTGTTTGATTGAGTCAGAATTAGGTTCAAGGCACACGCTTAAATCTGAGCTATTCTGGGATTTTACGCAGCGCAGAATGGTAGGTTGTTACTGACGTTTCGGGGCGACCTATCGGTCTCGTCTTGGGTCAAGCAGTCCAAGGCGCTTGACATTAGACGATCTGGCTGATAAACTGTCCCGAAACGCCGGTAACAAACTACCATTCCACGCTGCGCAAAATCCCCAAAAAGCGTAGATATCGTTTACACCGAGGCAGAAGCCTGCAATCACGCATAACACACAAACTGTACTCTCACCCTTCTTATGACACATAACAATGTCTTTAACTTCCGGGGTACGGGGAGTAATACAATTTCTAACACTGCAACAAAGAAACCCCAACGCTCCTTTTAGTTACAGAATATAAGCAAAATCATTTACCTGTGTGCTGCCATCCTGTACCATTTTCGTCCACTGCCCGGATGGTCACCACCTGACAGATGAGTAAAACCTGGGGATATGGGATTGCGTGTCACACCATCACGTTCAGAAAAGTCAAACACATCGTTCTCCATTACTGTTGCATGAATTCTGGGTTACCTGCAATCGAAGTTCTGCTTTTCAAATACCTTCAAACTGTCTTTCGTCACTGGTACAAATCACGACATAATCGTAGTTAACACACTTAAATACTGGTATCTCCGGCAGCTACCACATATTATTAGTTAGTAATCACAATCCTCTAATACTTGGTCAAATATAAATGGGGTTAGGAAGTCCGTATTCATCTTCAGTAGTTAGTACGTAAATCCGTACTTACTGTACCTAGATCTCTCTAATTTAATTGTCAACTATTACACAATGTGACACTTAGATTTTAATTCTGGGCGAAAACGGATGTTTCCGCTGTGCCCAGTACCGTTCACGTTGCCTATCCCACGAACCACACAACATTATATTCCTTAACTCTATAGGCAGACCAATAAGTCACGGATTACTCACACTCGCATCATGGCAACATTGCAGTTACATCTGCTATGTACAGTTCGTCCAACATGCGATAACGAAGTCCACAGCCTACTAGAATATAAAATCGATCGACTGCAGTACTACAAATTAAATACTGCGAATGTGATATGCATGTTATTTACAGATTGATCATATTGTACGATAGAATCAAATACGACGGGGGAATCGTAATGTAAGTAGAAAGAGTAGCTGGCCTCTTACTGTCCATCGCTGCTCTCCGTCTCTCTAAGAGTAACGTCTTCCCTTTTGTAATAATGTTCCTCGTTTCTGGTAATGTCAGAAACTAGGCAATTAGAACATTGAAGTATTTTTTTGTTCATACCGTGCATTTTCACTAATTAGTATTTATTATTACACCAACAAGCGCACATATAATTAGTATAAAATTATATTATTGTTATTGCTCCAAAATGTGTACTCGCACGTTCTTCAGGGAGCTTATAGGTTCTGTTAGCTGAAGTATATAAGCTTTAACTAACACAACCTGTAGGCACCCTGAAGATGGTGCGAGGGCACCGAAACATGTTGGAGCACTTATAATTTTATACCAATTATATGTGCATTTGTTGGTGTAATAATAAATATTAACGTTGTGAAGTGTTGGTACTTTGTCATATGTTTGGAATTAAGATATTAGGACGGAAGAAAAGGAACATTATTGAGCTTGTCTTAAACATTTTCGGGTTTATTTAACTTTTAATCAAATTTACAAATACTTTCATGAGGTTTATCTTTTTAGCAGTATGTAATAATATTATTAACACACCAACTTTTGTTGCACACCGTTTATCATAGCGCACATATGCGTATAGACCCTCGCAAAGACATCGTCGGTGTCATGTACCCATGTTCATACTAGTTCCATGTAAATGTTGACATGGACCACTTGTAATCAGTACCCTTTGCTACCTGGATATCCACGTATGTTGTACCTGTATTCATGCTAACAATTTTATCACCTGTCGTATGGTTATTAATATGAACATTCGCAAGGAATATAGAAGCCCTATATAATGTGTAGTTGCCATGTTACATATGTGCAGTAGGCAAATCAAGGGCCTTGCAGCAATTTAGAGTGCTAATTCAGGCCAGTCATGAATATCAAACATAAAAGTATTCTGGAGTTATGAAAAGCATTTGTACAAATGTTTGGAGAGTTAAAGGAAAGACAGTAGGAACAGGAATAACATGAGATTCACAATGTTAAAGGAAGATTGTTGACATTGTCATTACTAGCTGTGCAATCCACATACCACCAAGTTTTCCTTTCAGCATTTTGTAATGGCATGTTCTTGGACAAATTTTGTTCTTAAATGGTTTAAGAGAGCAGTGGAATAATTATAAAATGCAGAGCTGTAGCTCAGTACCAAATTTCCTCTCATGTGCATTTCTAGTGCCCACGAGATGGTGGAGGAGACATTTGTTTGAATTGCAATTGTCATAACCAATAACTTGGCCAGATTTGAATTCAGGTGACACCAAATTTCAAGTGACTGCTCTTCTTGGCAGTAGGTACAGTAATCACCTTGCAAAATATATTTACAGAAATGCCAGATGATGGCTTCATATATGTGAAAACAAGGAAAAGGAGCAGAAGAAATACAGACACCTCTCAAAAAGTGTTGGTAGCTACAAGTTCAGAGAGTCATAAATTGAAGATTCATAAAGAGACTCATATAAGGTAATGCCATTATCTCTGTATAATTATGTAAACTTGAAGAACTTGAATGTGGAGTAAAAATATATTTATGTTTGTCTTTCAGGAGGATATCATTGACCAAAATAGAATTTGCAAAATCTGAATTCTATTCATCTGTACTAATAAAATTAAATCAAGGACTGCAACAGTTGAACTTCGTGGGTGTGAAAGATATCATCTGCTATGGACTGGGTCACTTCGTGGACTGTGTGGAATCTCGCTACCAATTCGGTCTTCTCTTGTGTTTGAAGGATCATTTTTCTGCTAATGTCTGCATCTTTGATCCCATATTTTACAGTGCAGAGATTGAAATACTTAGGGAACTAGGGTGTGAAGTTATTACAGCAAATGAAGAAGGCAAACGCAAAACCACTCCTGACACAGTGACATTGGTATATCTTCCACATTGTCCCAAACAACTGACTAATAACTTTTTATGGTCTAACTGGGGTTTTGAACTTAAAAACTGTATCATATTCAGCAATAGCTTCTCCAAAATTATTGAATCTCAGCCTAAACGCATTTTGAACACCAGTGCAGGATACATCCTTAATATTATTCCATATACAGAGGAATTTAGCTTAGATAATTCTTTCAGATACAAAGATATATTTAATGATATTGCTATCCACATTTTTCCACAAGACAGACTTACTTCTGTTTCACAGGACTTTTGGAATTTGTGTGAGGAACCAAAATATAGTGCTGATGAAACTGAATTTATTACCAATAAATTAATTTCAGGATTGAAAGTGGAAAATTAGTATTTGCTATCATTTATAACCCATGAACATGTCACATACAGGGGTTGTAAGGACTCTTCGCCAGCTTATGTCTGAAATACGTTACTTCAGCTCAGAGAAGAAACTCGGCGACTCCCTGCTAGTTAAATACATAATGATGCAGTTCCACAAATACAAAGAAACTGATCAGCAGCTGTGCAAGGCACAGGAAGAAATGAAATTCTTGGCCTCATCCTACCTTTGTTACCTTCAAAGTCAAAGACGGTATAAAGAAATCTGTGACCAGTACCATGTAAAAGGTGAACGGTCTATCAAGGAATCAGCTGACATGATGGGCTTCAAGTTGCCACATGATCCTAAATGATATAATATTTTACAATGACAAACTGGATACTAGTTGCCTTTATTTTAGTTCCATTATCAGCTATCTCTGTTTTGATTTATAAACACCACATCTTTATTGGTAGTTCACAGTGTAGTTATGGGTATTTTCGTTTGCCAGGTATGATTTCCTGTCATCCTTGGTTGACCTGTCTGGAATTGGAGTACATTGCTGTGAAAGAATTAATAGGTTTTGGTGCAGTTAAGGCGGTATATAAAGCCACATGGACAGAGTTCTTTTTAGCATATTCTAAACTCAACAATCCCCATTATTTAAATGACTTTAAATGTGGTTTACATATGCTAAAATTGTTTCAGCCTAGTCCATTTGTGGTGCAGCTGGTAGGATTTTGTGAAGCAGAGAATGTTATTTTAACTGAATACCATAAGAATGGTAATGCTGTAAATATTACACAGATGTCTGCATGCAATTTGAAGTTCAGGTTGAAACTCTGTTTAAATTATGCTCTATTATTGGAATATTTGCATAACAGTCCATCTGGTATGCGAGTGATGTGTGATTCCAATGACCTAGTGAAACTGTTGAGTCAGCTTTTGGTAACTGATCATCTTACATTGGTATTAAATGATCTTGATGCTTTACCAGAGGTTGACCATAAACAAAAAATTAGTGTAAAGTGTGGCCATCAGCAACTCACTGGTACTTTTGTTGCGCCAGAACAATTATGGCCCTTCTCAAGCCCTTTCATTGACAACAAAATGCCAAGCTATGATGAGAAGACAGATATATGGAAAGCTGCATCTGTTTGTGAACACTTTCTTGGAGATGTTCCGAACAGTGATATGGCACGTTATCATTTGTTTTCTCTGCATAAAAGCTGCAAAAACGCAAACCCTGAAAGGCGACCTACAGCGAACCAACTTGTGAAGGGCTATATGAAAGCCATAGAGGAATTGGATAGTGACTTGTAATGGGTTCATGCATAACTCCTTGTTATAAATGTAACCAGCATATAACCTTTTTATTGTCTTCCTGTATAATAAAATATAAAAATAATGAAACCTTATAATTTGTATCAATTAAGGCACATAATTCTCTAATATGCATATACCAGTCACCCTGACTTGGTCCCGAAAGAATAAAATACCTCGTATTATTGAATATGTGGGAACATATTACCACATTCACTTACATAGTGTATTCTTTTCCAATGTGCTTTGCAATTGTATCGAGTTGTATGTTAGATGTTCCCTCATAAATAGTTCCAATCTTGGAATCCCTATAGAACTTTTCCTGAGGGAAGTCTTTTGTAAATCCAACACCACCCATCCAGTCAATACACTTGGCTGTTGCAGTAAGTGCCATTTCTAAAACAAAGCAAATAGGAGAATACACTGAACAAGACTATCAGGTTCAAGCAAATCATGCTAATTTTGATTACACTGTGTTTTGGTTTGAATACTGTATTTGGACAAAATGAATGGAATTTTATAAACTATGTGGTAGGTCTACAAAGACAGGGTGCCCACTTCAGTCATCAGAAAGCAGGGCCATGTAGGCTAAGAAAATGGGATGGAAGGCTGCCTTTCAGTACATATTCAATCAACTTCATTCACAGAGGACTTCACATCAGGAGTGTATAGCACAATGCCTCTTTAGCAATTATTTGGATGTTTCACATTGATCATTTCATTTTAAACTTCATGTAACACATGGGTTTGAGGGCAGAAGATACTTTCCTGCATGATTCTTATAATAAAACCAAATAGATGCACTAATTTCTCAAATTTATTTTTGGAATAGAACTCGCATGTTTTGGACAGTTTCTCTGTCCATCATCAGGAGTCTAGCACTGTACACACAGCAACGGTATATGTCATACAGGTTTTGGTGAAACAGCAGCAACAGTGCTAGACTCCTGATGATGGACAGAGAAACTGTCCAAAACACATAGTTCTATTCCAAAAATAAATTTGAGAAATTAGTGCATCTCGTTGGTTTTATTATAAGAATATATCACGATGCATGGTCCTCTGAATGTCAAATTTCCTGCGTGAATTGGCATGAGGTGAGTTGGAATCCCATACACTCTTGTCTGGCATTATAAATGTAAAGGGACACAGTCAAAGAGAAATACATTAAAGGTAAACTGAAAGAGTAATCAGAGCATTCTAAAATTCAATCCATGAACCCAAGCAGAAAGAGAAAAGGGACAGAAATGTAAATCTGAGGCTCTCATGGCAGTTCCTACAGACAGCTGTCTGCTAGGATGTGATACTTTGCAGTCAGGTGGATGTGGGGATAATGTTGACCAGGATTGGGCTCTGAGTAAACCGTCAGGAAGAGGGGAAGCAGAGCATGTAACTAGTGCAGGCCTTAAGGGTCCCATGCTAGTTACTTTGCTGTCATTTCTACCCTTCTGACTGGTTTTTCCATGGGCCTGCCTTCATCTATCCTGTCCCTATATGCATATTTGATTTCCTCAGCATGTCTCATCCACCTACCCTGCTGATGGAGATGGCAGGTTACTCTGGAATGTCAGTAAAAGTGTACCACACTTTTTCATCATGCACCTGAAGATAACATTGCACATTACTATGAAGTTGAAATGTGCTTAGCAGCTGACAGAAAGTGAAAGGTAAATAAGTTTTTCTTCTTCCATGCAATACAAAAGATCTTTTACAGAACAAAGATGTGCAACCTCACTGTTGATAATACATAATTCACACTGACAGGGTACAGCTTTCTTTCACTTTCTGTATGGCTTTGAACATTTATGCCAACTGAGAGTGATACAATTCATACAATACATTAAGACAGAAGTGATACACTCTTCTAAGGCAGTCATTTGTACCAATCTGGAATTCAAATCCAACCTCTAGGAGCCATCTTTGTCTCCATCATATTACATATTGAAAAGGCTGGTTGTCCAGAAAGATGATATTCTGCCAACTTGCATGTGAAAAAAGTTCAAAACTTTTTTTGGGGGGGGCAGATTAAATTTACTGTTAAATAAATATCTATCATTCCTAGCATTAAAAGTTACCATCAGACATTGAAGCAGTTGGGGAGTATAATCCTTAATTCATAGCATAATACTGGTCACTCAAATGTAATTATTTATTTTATGATACTGTCAGATAATATAAAAAATGAATGACGACGACTTTCTAAGGATTTAAAACAATCCATCCATAGTCTAATTGAGACAGTATCCTAACATTTGCATGGAGGATCTGATTAAAACCACAAACACCTCAAAATACCAGGTGTCCCAGCTGATATTCAAAACAAGCACATCCCAAATACAAGCCTGAGGATTACACCACCAATGTTATGCTCATTACCACCAACCAGTACCAAGGTTATGTGCACATGAAACTCCCAGGTTCTCAGGTACTAGAGTAAGTTTTACATTTTGAAACTTTTACAGTGTTTCACACAAGTGTCAACCATTCATGCCACTTAAGTGGCATGCATATGAATGGTTCTCCATTACTGGTTTATACCTACCAGATGCGTAGTATTTTGCCATTGAAGCCTGTTTGACGAATGGTTGCCCTGCTTCCAGCAGACGTGCTGCATTATACACCAGAAGGCGAGCACATTCGATTTCTGTAGCCACTTGGGCAATCTGGTGTTGCATTCCCTGAAATTAATTACCTACTTTATAGCATCCCTCCTCTTGACAGTGATAGAAAAAGTGGAAGGGGAGGGGGTGAGGAAAGGGAGGTTCAGTATAAGATGAAAAAAGTGAAAAATGTATGCCCATTTTCTAGATGTCTTTGAAACATCATTAACCATACATCCATTTACTGCACATTTAAGAAATGACTATGGCAACAATAATAAACCACAGTGATATAACATTGTACAGGATGTGCAGAAAGTCACTCCAGGGTTTTATGTGGCTAACTTTTCCTAACAATTTTACACACTGAAAATGAATCAGCTCAGATAAATTTCCCCTTGAATTCTCTCCACACTATGACAAATACATAGCAAAATAACTGGTTTCAGCCAGTATACATGCCTTTGTTAATGCTTCATCAGGTAAAATGACCTGCTCTGTCACCTGCACACTACACCTAAACATGGCATTTCTGTCATGACCCCACAAGAAAAGCAATGGTGACAATGAATGTCAACTACAGGGCTCCATTTCTCTGTTCAATGCCCAGGAAACCAGTCAATGAGTGCAGCATGAACAATGCTTCTTTAAAATCTCAAATGGTGAAAATTTCAGCATATTATAATGAGAAGTGAGGTTTATAACACTGTAAGAGGTGTGTGTGATTTGACACTCCACTACATATTCCATGGACCTTGCCAGAATGTGAAGAAACATTATAGCAATACTGCTGCTGATGATACACTCAAGGACAGGTTTTCAGGCAAATGTGCCTGATAGTTTACCATTCAAAATCACCAGGGCTGACTCCTCCTAACTTCTGAATGCAGGTTAATGACAAATATGCCATGTTTGGGTGTAATGGGCAGGTGGCCAGTTTAGATGAACCCACAGTGTATCACTGCAGCTGTTAAACCAGCAACTCCAGAGATACTAAGACAGGTAATGGGCTGATGTCAGTAGTCAGTTACATAATGTCATGCTATAAATTGTAAAGACATGGAAATTTACTGGCAAAGTTTGCGAGTTAACCGTCATTTCTGTGTTTTGTTTTCTTCAATATGTATGATGCTTACAAAAATATAGCCTCCTAAGACACCATAGTGATGTTCTTGACACCCTGTCCAGTGACAATCACACTGGAAATATGTCAAACATTTGTTGGTCAGGCAATGTGTTCAAAGTTACCTCAACTGCAGAAATCCTTTATGTCCAACATATATTGCTGCATTAAAAACAAAAGAATATTTTATATGGTACGAATAATAGTGACAATAAACACAATGAATGTTTCAAAGAGAAATCACAGAATGACAAACAACTTCCACAAATGTCCAACTACCAGGAATAATACTCCATTATACAATCTCTTGGACCATACCCATTACATTTTTGGTTGGGTATAAAACAGTTTCCAGTATACAGAGCATTTAATGACAATTTTAAGAGTTGAAGAATTACAAATCCTTTTTGCAGAACTTCCATTTCTCTGTTAGCTGTTTCATGCCTTAAGGATCCCTCTCCATAGTATCTTGAAATATATATCCAGACATAAAAATGTCCTATCAGTTGCAGTAAATAAGCAGCAGTTACTGAAATGGGAGAACAGTTACTTATGGTATGATGAAGGAATGAATGTGAAGGGAAATGGTGGTAGCCTGTTTCAAGATAAAATTCTGGCATTTTCTTCAATGAATGATGCTCTCATTAGTAACTGAAGAGTGTATGTTATAAATAGGCTGTACCAGTACTCGGGTGGTTAGCTGCCAGCCAGTCACCAGGTCAGTCTGTGTGAATGTGTGGTGAAAGAAGGGGCACTGGGACAGTTTTCTGTCCAAGTACTTTGGTTTTACTCCGTCACTGTCATTCTATTGATGCTCCATATATATATTATTCATCTTATATGAATGGTACATATTCTTTAAAACTGACAGTATAATCAACTACACTACTTCTCTCTCCTCTGAAACACCAAGTGGGAGTACCAACCACTAGACTACAATAGACAATTTCCTAAAAGAATATATACACACCTGAAATGAAAATATTTTCTTTCCAAATTGTTGCCTTTCTAATGTGTATGGAATGGTGGCATCAAAAGCACCCTGAGCAACACCAATCATCTGTGCTCCTATACCTATGCGGCTGCCATTCAATAATTCTGCCGCATATTTGTAGCCCTTGCCAGGTTCACCAAGCATGTTAGATTCTGGTACCTTCAACAGAAGATTTTTAACAAATTGTTCTTTACTGTCTGTTTCCATAGCTCAATTAGGAACCCTAATAAACTGTATAAAAGAACTAAATGTAATATGCTTACATCTTTAGATGGATGGCATATAAAAAGTATTTTGTGCAGCTGAAAAATTTGTAATTTCAGAGCCTATTGTACTCACACATTACTGTATTTCATTTGATATCATTTAACACAGCAGTTCAGCAAAGTTTTTGTCATAAGATGCCTAGTTTTGGCATGAAATTATAATTTTTAATATAATTTTAAACTGTAAAGGAGGTATATTTCAGAACTACATTGATCAGGAATTATGGTATATAAGTTACAACAGTGATAACTGATAGTTAGTGTGACAATATTCGGCAATAAAATGGGTTAACAACTTACCCTGACATTGTCAAACTGAATCATGCAGGTCCCAGAAGCTTTTATTCCAAGCTTGTCTTCTGGCTTGCCTACACTTAATCCAGGACTATCTCTCTCAACAACGAAACAGCTGATTCCTTTGTAACCCTTGAAACATTAAAGAATCATGAATCTATGTCCACGAGAAAGGAGAAAAAAGTATTTTGCATACAGATTCTGGTAACTCCTGAGGCAACTTTATTAACAGAGTGTAAAAGCAGTACAGAGAAGGTGAATAAACAATTAGCAATGGAGATTAATAATTATGTAACAAAAATAGTCATTGCAACTGCTACATCAGCAACAACATGAAAACTACAGGAACCTAATTTTAGCGGTAACATTACCATTTTCTAGATATAACAGTCATACATCACCACCCCATGGAATTTCTTGAACAATGAATGTAACATTTAGTTCAGAAACTTTGTTAACGAAGACTAGTGAAGATCAGCTGTTGTATATGAAAAGCACGTTCACATTAAAATAGGAGGAATTTCAGAGATACATCGTATCCCTCACAGTGCAAATTATTAACACTAAAGCAGTAATGAGCAAGGACTTCTGAAATGGTACTAAATTTTGAATATATGAAGTCTGAAAACAGAAACTACAACTTACAGAGAATTCATGAAATGTTTTATATAAATTTGGAAAGCAGCATCATCAACACAAGTTGTACCCTTCTGTACACAGCATAATGTACTTTAACAGTCACTAAACAATACACTATTTCTTTTCAAATGCTCTGCTTTCTTCTCCTACTTTCTATTTCTTCCTTCTGGTATTCATGGATTTTATTTGTGACACTTAAGAACTTCACACCAAACATCATAACTACTTCACAGTTTTATGAAATTTTTAGTGTTGCACTAAGATGCAACAGTGTTCCTATCATGACTTTGATATCAAACAAGGCAAGATCACAGCACACAAACACAAAGTGAGCAACTATACAGGCAGTAAGAAACAGCAAACTGAACCATTATCACTAAATGCATGATACTATGGCTGGCACTAAATGCAGTAAATGTCTAAAATACTATGAATGCAGGTGACAATTCACTGTATGTATGGGTACATGGTCTAAAGAAACCCAGAAATATGTTCAAAAGAGTGAAGATGGTGCCTTTTGTACACAGTGGTTCAATCTAACAATTTGCCTGCAATGAACTCACAAGGCAACTATTGTATAAAAAAGCAGGTGATTATGTATAGGGAATGGACTTCTCTTGTAGAAATAAACATTTAGCATCAAAAAACATAGAAACATTAAAGATATGCACACTGTATGACACAATGCTACAATTTACATTAACAAAAATTCTGAACACATATTTATGGTAACTATCAGCACTTCCATTATTATTTTACTTCTTCAGTACAAATAATTACCATACTCAAATGTTACATATTACATTGTGCTGAATTTCAAATTCATGGCAGCTTTTTACATACAATGCACTGGCCAAACTAGAAAATTGGGGTGAGCAGCAGAAAGAATGTTTACAAAGCATAGTTAATACATCAGTAAGCTCAAGGACTACAAAGACAAACACTAAAATAGAGAAAGAATCTGTGGACATTTGGCATGAATACAGCTGCACATGCTGTGTTCACCTTTGTTGAATCATATACACAGCATATACGGATATGCGATTCAAAACTACCACAGATTTTCTCTTTCTTTTACCAAATATAGATTTCACCAAGATATGGGATCAAGTTTCATATGTACTCACAGCAGACGGATTTGTATTAGCCATAACAATAAACAATCCAGCAATGTCTGAATTTGATATCCACATTTTTGAACCATTGATAATATAGTCACTTCCATCCTTCTTGGCAACTGTCTTCAGAGAAAATGCATCTGTTCCAGAACTAGGTTCAGTCAAGCAGAAACTTCCAACCTGTGATTAATAAATGATGAAATAGGTATGCAATATGAAACATCATTTAGATTTAGGACTCTGTCCATCATCTAGTGTTCCAGGGACAACACAACATTATGGAAAATGGATCTGTTTCCACCCGTGTAAAAGGATGAAGAGACAGGGCTTCCGCTGGGCCTGATAGAGTTATTCTGAACATCTGGAACATTCTTTCATCTAAAGATTGAAACAGGCCTAGTTTCTGAGTTCTTGTGTTTTTTGTGGAACATCAGACACTGGACAAAATCCAGAAGAAAATAATATGTGTTGTCATCATTGTGAAGAAGTACACAACTTTGTCTAGTTAGAAGTCTATAATCACATTAAAAGGGTTGCATTCAACAAATGTATGTACTAAGAGCTAGCATCTGGTATTGACATAAGAATGGTCTCATTAAGCTGAAACCTGTAGTCAGTTTCGGTTTTGATGGAACAATTACTAATCCAAACTTTCCATCAAAATGGAAACCTCATTCCTGAACAAAACTGTGGCGAACAAAACCCACTATTTCTGTTAGCTACCGACTACAGCCTTATGTAACCACCTGTCCACAACCGCACTTACCACATGATCCACACAAACCAGTCCTAACCTAGCCACGTTGGAACATTACGTAACTACCTACGCTCAACCGATCAATAACGACAACATAACTCGCACAAACCAGTCCCAATCAGGCCATGTTGGAGGGAAGTAGCTGTACCAGTATGTGAGTACTTTATTAACTAACTCCAGCCATTGCATCTTCCTATAACGCTTTTAACTATTCATATTTATCATGCAAACAGTTTTTAACTTATAAACTTCTATGATATTATATACCTAGACTTTTGTAAATATGTTAATATACCACCACCCATTACTAACAGAAGTTAACAAGCTGTTAGTTCATTCCAGTTAATTCTTGTATTTTACAGTATGACCTGTACCGGAGGCTGCGGTTAGTTTTTAGTACTCCTGATGATGGGTGCTGTGACACCCGAAACATGTAGAGTGACTTTGCAATAAATAAATATATGCAACAGCATCTGGCTGGATTTTTATTAACACTGAATTACGATGCACGGAACCATGAGCTTAAAATGTATTCATTCTTCCAATCTTATGTGTATTATCCTATCATCAGAATCCTATAAACTGATATATGACGTAGACAGGCTAAGAAAATGGCCCACTGTACATTATCTATACTCACAATTGTTATCAAAGCTTACCACACTTTGAGTTAACAGGGACAGATACTTCTGTTTTTGTTCTTCAGTACCAAATTTACTTATGGCAGTATTCACCAACGAGTTGTGAACATGTAAAAAGATACTGAGAGATGGCTCCACTTTGGCTATTTCCTCCACTGCTAACACTGATGCAAAGAAAGACAGCCCTGAACCTCCATATTCTGTTTCAATATCGACGCCCATTATCTACAACAGGAAAGAAGGCAAGAAAATACTAAAAATATAATCATGTTAACTCCTCTACCTACAACAACCAAACAATTCATTCCATATTCCCATGTATGGACAAGTGCTCCCCACTGACCATACAACCCACAACTCACACCTTGACAATGTCTTCAAGGATTACACATTCTTTTCATCACTCAAATTAAAGAAGAATGAAAGAACAAATTCAAATGCTGAATAGAGTACAGTAATCTTTCTGTGTTCTTTCTTCTCGAACATCTGTTCTTTGATTGTTCTGTTGCAGCACTGTGACAGTGTTCCTCAGTAAATAGATGTCAGCTACTTATAGCCAATCTCGCATATATGAATGGTGCAAGATCCACTACATAACTGTTCAGAGATCTTAAATAACATCACAAATTATTTAATTAACAGAAAGTGAACTATGGACAACACCTAAAAGAAGCATTCAAACGCAACAAAACACTAAAATAAGCATTAAAATCACAATATGCATTTTCAGGCACTCTAACACAATCAATTTACTTGCCTGTCAATGAAGCAGACACACACTTTGAAATTTCTTGTGTACCTCTGAGGGAAAATTACTAGGCATTACCTGAACATCAGATATCTTGCTGATGCCTAGACAACCATACCCATTTCCCTTAGAAGGCATTCAACCATAGCAAATGAATGTCATTAAATAAACCAATATAAAATAAGGACTGTAGAAAAGGTTAAAATTAACCATGTACATCAGAATAATTTGGTATCTTTGGTACCTTCACTGTTTACTGTCTTCCTGACTCCTAGGAATTAAAGACAATTCATAAGACTAAATTAAAGTAAAAAAGGTACAGTTGTTCCTCTCAATGCCACAAAGGCATACAGGGGAGAAGAGGTACAGTTCCACTCATTCTTTACCTCAGCTCTAGATGGTGGTGAGAGGTCAACTTCATGCCCCTGCTACTTTACCCCCTGGGAAGAACGCCACTATCACTGGATAGGAGGCTGAGTGGGCCCCAGAAATGCTCTGGAAATTTTTGGAGACAAGAAGAACCTCTTGTCCCTGCCAGGATTTGAATCCAAGATTGTCCAGCCCACAGCCTAGTCATTATAAACTAAAAACTAATACTAACCCCATTTTCAAAAAGTGCATCTACTACACTGGAGTCAAACTTGGATTCTTGTTCCATTTTTTTTACAAGTGGTGAAATTTTCTCTTGTGCTAATCTTGCAACTGAAAAAATATCCAAATGCATAATTACATCATTTAGGAAGTATTCTTTTTTTGATACAAAATTTCATATTAGTAGAGCATATTGTCAGAATTTGGGGAAATGAAGTTCAAAGAACAGCAGGAAAAGCAACTCACATTCTTAAATAATAACAAGCACACAGCAAGAAGAAGCTGCTGTACAAAACACACAACAGAGATGAAGGAGGAAGAAAGCACATGCATACACAGACTAAGGCAGAAGAAGTCTTAAAAACTACAAAATCAGACACAGGGCTCAGAACACACGGTCATCTGTTTAAAAGTTAAAACATAGATACTCTGACTGGTGACTTTTTACCCGACTCAGCATTCAGAAGCTGGTTTTTGATGTTTTGGCACTCTCACTTGGTCATTCATGGCATGAAGAAAATGGACACCTGCTATAATGACTGACTTTTGTTATTTCCCTTAGTCTCTACAGAAAAAGCATGAATAATACCTTGATTAGACCACAACTGTTTCCTTCCAAGTTCTTACCAAAATCCTCCTTTCACCCATCATACTACAACTGATGCTATACAGTCCAAGATACTACTGACAACATCATAAACCACAAAAACATTATTAGTATGTCATGGAAGCTGTACTTTCTTTCAAATTCCAGGTTTTCCCCATTATCTTATGCCTAACCTATGTGTGTTTAGGACATACAGTAAAAGAACAACAAAAAATTGATCTTTGTACCAATCAGAGGTGCATAAATGTAACAGCTAGCTACCACAAAATACTGCTCTGCCCCTTTTTGACAAGCAAACTATTTGTCTGTCTATTGCAGCTTCAAACTTTTTGATGCCAAAACATTCAGACCTCTTAATTTTAAAAACAAATGTTTCTCTGAAGGTCTTCACTCTTGTTGATGTTACACAGTGTAGACTGGTAGTTTGTTCCTGAGGTTTTAAGACAACCTATTGGACTGATGAAGATGAGCCGACAGGCTGCCCTGAAATGTCAGTAGCCAAAATCAACCTAAGCTTCCTAACACCCCAGTAAAGCGAAGGCTTCAACTACATGGCAGTGAAAGCCTGAAATCTTAAAAATGCTTACCTGACCTCCTATGAAGTCATAAATTATATTTTATGTACATGGTATGCACTTCCAAGGGTGAGGCAAACAGAGGTTCAAAGCACAGTCCTCAAATCAACTCAACCATTACATTCTGTTTAATTCTGTACATTATGTATTCTTATTGTTATGTTTATGTTTATTCTTATTGTTATGTATGTTCTGTTCTGGGTATTCTCTTTCATTGTGTTGTTCTGTATATGATGTGTGTAAATGTGTACTGTACTACTGCCACCACATGTCAACCCAACTACAGTTAACAAATATATCAAATATTCCCCCAACCCCAAAATATTTCTGGACTTTTATTTAAATTATAACATGGGTCTCCACATCATCAGCTGTACCATCCTCACCACTTCACATCACCTGGGACCCAATTCTTTCAATCCTGTAGACGGAAGCAACACATTCATCCAAAAAACTAGCATCAAACTTCAACACATGGTGTCAAAATTTGGAACACTACAATTTGAATCCCCACAGACGGTGAGGATTCAGGTCTTCTGACATATGATGCTGTGTTGGTGGGTGAGTGGTTTCTGGCACTGTATTCCTTCAAAATGACAGGAACCACACACCCAACAATGCAGTGTCATACCCAAGCAGACACAAATGTTCTGAAACAATGTGTGACAACCTCAAATCTTATTTATATACAGATAGTTTGATAATACTGGCCTCTTATGACAAAACTTTGAGTTCAATTTCAGGTAACTTCATACCTGACATTCACAGTGGATAAATTGGCTTTGTAGAATACTTCCCTCCAGGTTTTGTCAATTATCTCCCACCAATTACCATTCTATCATTGTTTGCCATTGATCTATTACAGATGCTGAGAAGTGCAACAGACCTGACAAGGTAGCATATTAAGCTGTAGTCTTCATCTTTCTCAGCCAGTATATGGCTCATCACATGGTAGGGAAATTATGGTTCATCATTTTGTAGTTGATAAATCGCTTTCAACAACATTCCAGCAGAACATATAAGACATCAAATTAAAAACACCAGCTCAATGATAATTGGAGTAAAGAAAGTAGCTTCTACTCTTTAACAAACTCAATGGTTTTCAGGTTGTATTCATAGAATGATAGGTGTGTACATGCACAAGCGGGTGCATATATGTATCTGTATTTCTAGCCGCCCTATGAATGGAAGGCGTAAATGCTTAAATTTTACCAGTTTCCTTCATCATCCTTTCTTCATTTGTAAGGAAGTACAATGGTGTTGGACCTCCTGAAGCAATAGTTGACAATGTGCATTGCTGACACTGCAGTGGTTTAATGAGAGGTGAATTCTCTCCCATACATTGTTTAATGCCCTTCTGAAACTAGAGAAAAACAAAAAATCAGACACCTCATCAACACTCTTATTTCACAGAATTATCAACTAAATTCCATTTAAAGCAATGATTGTAAGCTGATAATTTCAAATGTCTTCTTTCCAAAACACCAGACAATGAAGGCATTACCATTTGTTTTGAATGGTTAAGAAATGTAATCCTTGAGGATGGGACTGATAGGTTGTCCCAGAACATCGGTAAAGAATTACCACAATATGATGCATAATTTCCCAGAAGAGTACAGATATCTTGTACATGAAATCTGACATACTTCCATCAGTGACTATGAAGATGACTGACTTCTGGCATCAGACTCCCTGTAGTCTAGTAGAAATATACTGATGTTTCAGAGAAACCAATTTCATCATTGAAAACCCTGGATCATGACCCATATTTATGTCAGGAAAGTCTTCTGAAGGGTTGCAAATTCACAAAATAATCAAATATGATGATTTAAGTACGGTGCAGTGTAGGTACTGGTACTGTGTGCATCACACTGGCAATGTGATTTACAGTTTTTGGTCACAGACAGAAAGGTAGCAAACCACTGCTCTAAAACTTTGGTATCCTTCTATTGGACTACATTGTGTAACAACTCACAATACAGTAACCGTCATGAACATTTTGTCTAAGGGAAGAATATATATTACAAACTTTTTTAAATAAAAGAGGTTTAACATAAAAAGTAAAAGTTTACATAAAAAGTCCCACAAAGAATTTATCTTGTTTATGTCACATTTTTTAAACTGCTGAAAAGTATTCTATAAGTATCTGTACACAAAGCAGTGTTTCAACTCACATGCTCACTGATACGTAAAATTAATGTAACTGTCCACAAATGATAAAAAATGTCTCTCTGTACATTGTAGTTAAGAACTTGTCTCTGGATCCTAATATCATGCTGCATAATTTCTCAAAAACTAAGGATGCTTGCAAAAGCTGCAAATTAAAATTAATGCACAGACTCTCCAAGCACAGACTCTTGCTACTACATATTTGTACACAATAATCTCAGAATATCATACTATCATGCCTGTAAGGTCTCAACATGTAAACAATTTGAAGGTATGTTTATGGTCTGTCTCCTTACGAACTTCACGTTTACCTCAGATACTTCAGTGACTGTCACCATCAAACCAACTTTACAGCTGTCTCACAGTTGTTAACGTTTTACAGAAAATTACCAAGAAAGCTGTATACTCTTTGAAGATAAACCACCATAAAAAACTTCATATGCTATTAGTGGCACCAGTTGCACACCTACCATGTTTATACAGCCAGCAAACCAGCATTACTGACAGCAGAAATTTAAACTACAAAGATTAAATCTCCTCTAGTGGCATGCTATTCATACCAGCTTTCATGAAAATGCATCACCTGGTTCAAAAGTAATTGGGGAGGGGTTAGTAAGTAGATATGACACCATAATCACAGTGCCCCTTGTAACATTTGGAAGCATGCTACAAATGTGGCCAATACACAAACAAAACTTCATGAAGCAGCTTTTCTTGCAAAACTTATAATTTGCTCTGCTAAAGTCAACTCATATCAGGCCCCAGCCACTAAACCATGTCAGTTATTGCTCAGGCCGGCCTCTCACCGCAAAAGCGCGAGTTCGATCCCAGGCCAGTCATCTAGAATTCACAATGGACAGCGTGATACTAGGGCAAGTTTTCCTTTTAGCACTTCGTGTGTCAGCTGTTAGTATCATTCCACAAACGCTCCATACTCATATTCACTAATGAATCACAGACGTTATATAATCTTACGCAGTTAACAGCGTCGTTACATAACACACTTCTCTGTCTCTCTCTCTAACCTCTCCGCCCGCCAGTGCAGGAAGAAAGCGACGCAACTGCTCCGTATAATTCTCCTCCCGAATTAATTTTATGCACGGTGTGGATCGTTCCTATTCTGTCTCAGTCTCAGTTTAGTCCCACCACAAATGAGGTGAACTACGGGACCGTAAAATAATTGCCACCTTTAACAAATATATAAAAATCAACACCAGTAGGATACCGCACAGCAAATTCTCTATAGAAGCAACTATATATAGCCTTAACCACATCGACTGATTCTGGAATCTGAATGGTATTACACAAATGCTCCATACTCATTTTTTTTTCACATTTTCTGGACCGTGCATCGTGATATACTTGCTTAATAAAGACCAACAAGATACACTTTTCTTTCTTAATTTATTCGAACAATCTATCCTCTAGATGTTTCGACTAGATTAATCAGGAAGTAGTTACTGTGCATGCAGCATATGGTATTTACCAAGCATCTGTGGCGACTAGCTGCTAACACGATCTGAGTCGACGCAGATGCATGGTACATACCATACGCTGCATATACGGTAATTACCTCCGGATTATGTACAGTTAATGTATTCGAAACATGTAGAGGAATAAATTAGGAAAGAAAAATGTATCTTGTTGGTCTTTATTAAGCAAGCTCCATACTCATATACGCTCCAGTAATTACCTCCTGATTATGTATAGTTCATGTATTCGAAACATGTAGAGGAATAAATTAGGAAAGAAAAATGCATCTTGTTAGTCTTTATTTAGCAAGCTCCATACTCATATACTCACGTATCGCAGGCGTTATATAATCTTACGAACTCAACGGGGCCGTTACGTAACACATTCCTGTCCCTTACAACCCCTCCACTTGCCAGGGCAGAAAAAGAAAGGGAACTGCTCAACATATTCCCATCCCAAAGCAATTTTATGCAAGGCCGGATCGTCTAAGTCCAGTCTCAGTTTAGCCCCACTGCAAATGAGGTGAGCTGCGGGACCGTAAAATAATTGCCACTTTTAACGAATATTTAAACATCAACATCAGTGGGATACCGCACAGCAAGTTCCCTATAAAAGCGAGTATAGCTTTGCCCACATAGACTGATTCTGGAATCTGAATTGTGACTAGCTTAAGAATTAAATTTTTGTTTTGTCACATACCCATCTAAATGCAATTCTTGTATTCAGCATGCTCCCGAGTACTGCGCTCATCGTGTCACCCTGAACAGTTCACACGCTAACACTAAACGTAGGTATGTGATCTGTGACGTAGATGGTACCAATCTGTGGGTGGTACAGATAATTTTCGGTTGTAACTGGTTGCGGAAGTGACGTAGTGGCGGGAGTTATGCGACAGGTTATTAATCGCAGGATTAGGCAATGGCAGCTATATTTTCGAATGAAAAAATTTTGTCAGCCGAAAATCTTGAACCGAATATCTTAAAACATGATAATTCAAAGAATATTGTCTTATTATCTGATATACCGAAATTATGTTGTGATGAGCCTTGTGTTCTAGGTGTTGATGAAGCAGGAAGAGGGCCTGTGTTAGGTAAGACACGAATGTGAGGTTAGAGTAGTATCCTTGTATTAAAAGTAGGTGACCGAATTTTCCAAGTTTCATAGGCAGTGTTGGGGTATTACGACAAAGAGTTTGAAGACGAAAAGTTGGCTACTGGGTTTTTGGTTCTTTTGAATGTGAAAATTTCCTGACCTTATTTTGATGTGGAATGAGTGGGCATATGCCATTCTTGCTTGAAGACAAAAGTATTGTTTTTTTCCCTTCTGTCGTTTCCCATAAGCTTGGTAGTTTTATCGCATAGAAAGCCTATATCGGCCGGGACAACCCATGACATCTGGTGTGCTTAAGAAGGCTATAAAATGAACATTCTGTACAAGAACCAGTCCATGTAACAAAAATCATTTCATTATTGGATGGGTAGCAGTTTACTACGTTGGACTATACAGCACTTCTGTCTAGGTGCTGGCTTTGGTGGAATCCAATGAATTTAGCAGTATGACAGTTTCTTTGCTATGTTTTAATGAATTTTCCTAGTGTTTTCAAAACAGCAAATGTATATATATATATATATATATATATGCCTAATGACGTCAACTATCAACCCCTTTTGTACTCGTCCGTTTTTCTCGTTTAAAGCTCTTTTCATGATTTTTAGTGATGCAGTTTACTTTGTAATATCACCTGTTAGTCTGTGGCAGTAACCAGTCCTTTAATACAAGATGTAAAACTTCAAAGCATATAGGAAAACTGTTTAAGTAGAGTGTGATGTTTACATACTGAGAAATTATGGAGGGTGTCATGTTATAACAAATCCAAATTCTGCTTCTTTCTAGTGATTTGAGAAGGTTGAAAATAATAAAGTTGTTGACATATTTTAGATTGGGCCAGGGTGTGTATCTGAAATTAAATAAGCTTTGAAATGTAGTGGGACAGTGTCAGTTCTGCTGAATAGAAGTGACAAGAGATCATGAATTAGTAATTTATCACATGGACTGAACCACAAAACATTGGAACCACCCCTGCAACCATGTCATAAATAATTATGAAAAATATTTTACTTTATTTTTATATGTACTGGATCTACATAATCATATTATATGATGTAACTCTCTAGTAGCATATGTTATTGTTATGTCACCCCTGTTAATGATACTTGTGACTGAAACATGTCATGAATGTTGTATTTTGCACACTTTTTATTATCAAATAAATGTGCATGGAATTTCTCTCTATAGGCCCTATGGTATATGGGATTTGTTATTGCCCATTGAGTAAGGCAGAAAACCTCAAGGCTTTGGGATGTGTGGATTCTAAAAGCTTAACGGAGGAAAAGAGGGAACTTATATTTGAGAAACTCTGTGCAGAAACAGAATACATTGGGTGGGCTATAGAAGCCATCTCCCCTAACTTCATCTGCAATAGTATGCTACGAAGGTACAACTCTAGAACTGAAATATTATTACTTCAAAATCTTTAAAATGTCTGTGATTTCCAAGTGTATACAGTGACAGATATAATTACAAACACAGATGTTTTCTGCATAATTTGATATTCAGTGAATTTAAAATTTCAGGTAGGTGTATTTTATGTTTACTAATTAACTTTGGTGTTTTCAGACAGAAGCATTCATTGAATCAAATAGCACAGGATTCAACTGTTGGGTTGATAATGAAAGCAAAGGACTCAGGAATAAAAATTAGTGAAGTTTATGTTGATACTGTTGGAATGCCTGAGAAATATCAGGTTAGTTAAAAGTGTGTAACAACATTTTGTGTTCCGTGGTTATATTGATGTTTAAAGAAATAATATATCATCTGTATATTTTGCAGGAAAAGCTATCAGAAATATTTCCAGAATTTAAGATTACAGTTGCTAAGAAAGCTGATGCCATTTACCCCATTGTAAGTGCAGCCAGCATCTGTGCCAAAGTGTCCAGAGACAGAGCTCTGAAAGTGTGGGCATTTCAAGAGGGCCTCGAAGCAACTCAAGATGACTTTGGAAGTGGCTACCCTAATGGTAGGTAATTGTTTTAGAAATATGAGTTATTACTAGAAGGTAAAAGAATTGAGGGAAAACTGATGAAACAGCTCACTTTTATAACTCTGACTGAGTAGCGCTCTCCCTCTACCCCCATACTCTCATGCCATCGTACTTCCCCATCACACTTTCATATAGGGAATGTTCCTTCTCAGATGCAGTCCAAGAATGGTATGGAATAAATCTAAGTCATAAATACAGTATTTAAGCACACTGTTTTTCATTAATTATTCTTTTAATTATTCACATTTTTTCTCGGAGGACAAACTGTCAAAGATGACTCAAAAGCTATCATGGCTGTCATTTGAAAACTCACCATTCACATTCTGATAAACAATAGTGTTGTAGGTTTCGTCAGCCTGCTCCCCCAAGTAGATGGTAGTATATTTTGTAAATTAGGAATTGAACCCTTCATCCAATATTCTTCCCAAATAATCATTTATAATCAGGCTGTAATTCCTCAGATGATACTGCATAAACTAAGCAACTGAAAGTGTTACTATAGCAGAACAAATTTTTTCCTCACAGATCCTGTAACAAAGGCATTCCTGACAAAGAATATTGATCCTGTATTTGGATATCCACAACTGGTTAGATTTAGCTGGTCAACTGCCAGAAAAATTGTGCAAGAACATTGTGCAGTCGTGGAGTGGTAGGTAGTTCAACATCACTGACTAGACAGGGGAAACTAAGGGCCACTGTGTACACTGAAGAGGTATTTTGTTATTAATGAAAGTATGTACTGGTAAATGTATGGTAAGTAATTGAACATAGGTGTATTTATTCCAAAGGCCTTACTATTTAGGAGATGCTTCAGATATTAATGTTGCCTTTCTGTCCACCATACTTATGGTTCTTAAATTCTGATTTCTGTGTTCACATCTACTTGTTCCATTAAGCCTGCCCAACATGCAGTTCACAAATGTTAACTACCATTGTATTCCACATTTAGTCCTTATTTAATATCAAACCCTTCACCAGGTAGTGTGTGTGTACCTGTATTTGAATCTCAGATGTGTCTTTCCTTTAGTGAGGATTACTTTGCATCAAATACATGCATAAAACAACCTTCTTCACGTTTTAGTGGTTTGGAGAGGTGGAGGAATAAACTTTAAATTGTTGAGAAATTTTTTTGTTGATATCAGCAAATTGCCTGTTCTTCATAAGTGTGCAATGATTCTATTGTTCCAGGTCAGATGAGGAAGAAGAGCAGAGTGGTGCAAGTAAAAATATGCACATAACTTCATTTTTTAAACAAGCTGGCTCTAACAAGCGGCAGAAAACAAAACACACCTTTTTTACAGTACGAAACCTTGATGTCTTAGATTCACTCTGATTTGAATGTGATGTGTTTTTCTTCTTCGGCAAAATGTGCATCAGATGTGTTGAAGAGGCAAGAACTTCAGTTCAGAATGTTCTGTACTGCAGGGATTTTTTACTGTGAAAAAGATTTTTTTTTGTTCACATCTTTCTGTACATGACAACTTACATTATAAAGTTAAGCAAAATAACATGATTTATACCATGTTCAAATTGGTGGTGCCGTAAATGGCACAGCAGTTTAAGTCATATGACAGTTTTCCACATCATTGTAATTATGTTTAGATATTACTGTAAATTTTGGTTTGATTTTAATGGTGTTAATGACTCATTTTTTCTTGGCCTTCAGATAAAATCTTATTACATGTAGTTATACATATTACAAAGCATATTAGTATCACAGCTGCATCCATATCTGTTAGAAATTTTTGAGTCAGCATGTACACTACTACTTTGTGAGACAAGTTTTAAATAAAAAGTACCAGTACTTCAAGAGATGCCGGTCTTCCATTTTTGCTATTTCTGTAATTCATGAGTAGAGAATGTTCCAAATGCATGAGAGAAAGGACGTAAGCAGTATTGTGAAATCTTTGGTGACCTTAAGAGGAAGCACTGTTGATTCAGTCATGAAACTATGCTAAGCTGTCTAGCAACAAAAAATACTGCTGTACTCTGTTATTTTGTCACTTCACTCTGTCACCCCTAATCCTCCACACTGTTAGATAACATATGTGTAGTGCCCAACTGTACTGAAACAGTACTTTATTCTCAGCCTCCCATGGAATTTGTGTTGAAGTCCCCTCATACAAACTACCAGTTGGGGACAGACAGCAATATTTATAACAAAGGAATGTCAAATATAAGCAAGACAAATTTCACAGGGACTTGCGCGCTGGAATGGAACACTGATGTGTAACCAGGCTAACAGAATAAGTCAACACAGCAACTTAAATTCTTATTTTCAAACCACAAACTGCATCACAATCTACTTACACTGCTATCATGAACATAATTCGCTTCAGTTGTAAGTACAGGGGTAGTGAAGCACAGTTTGGTCTTTACCTCTTTCAGCTTCATCCAACAATTTAAATGAAGTAGACAAATACAAAAAATGTTAAAAAGGAATTAGGAAAGGAGCAGAAGAGGTGCAATCTTGCTTCACACCTGTGCATATGTTTTATAACTATTACTTAATTCAACACAAAACAACATATTTACTGTTATGCCTTCTGTATGTGATTATATGAATTCAATAATAACTGCACCATCTGTGTTCAGCACATTGATCACATGACTACAGGAAAGAATATACCATATTTACCCAAATACAAGACAACCCTGCATAGAAGATGCTTCCCCTCTCACACACACCAGTTTTAAGGAACACACCTATGCAAACCCTGTTTAATGCTGTGCATGATTATAAGATAACCTACATTTTTTTGGAGCAAGGACAACCAAGTAGGTACAGTGACTAGGCTACAGGCTGGGTATGGGGGTCTGAATCCCACAAGGGGCACCACCAATCACCTCTATCTAATGCCAAGAATAAGAACAAGTGCAGCCATAACTCTGCTCGCTCCATATGCCTTTACTGCATGGACATGGACCACTTTTTCACTTCGTACTTCAGCTGTAGTGGGTAGTAGGAGCTAAGGACGCGATGTTTAAGTACTAAAGGGTAGTTGGCAGGGTTCATAAGAAAGACGGAAGAAGAAGCAAAAAAAAAAAAATAAAAGCACACCGCATGTGCAATGTGATAGTGTTAGCAAGGAAAGCTGTAGCGTTTAAAAGCTAAGAGGTACTAAATTTGACGCTACACTTTGTTTCACACACAAGCACGACATATTGAATAGTGGAGCCACAACACCAAAGACGAACGAATCGAAAGCACAGATAAATAAATACAAGACGACATGCCTGGAGAACGCACAGTACACGAAACCAGAGAGGATAGGCACTTATGTCCTACATGCTGTCGTAGAGTTGAGGAAAACGAGACAGCGGTTGCATGCGATGGTATGTGCCAGAGATGGCACCACCCTTTTTGCGCGGAGCTACAACTAGGCCAATTCTTCGCACTAAAATCGACGAACAAAAGAAAATCTAAGCTAATGTGATTATGCCAATTTCATTTATGTAAAGCAGGGAAGAGCATGCAAAAAGAAATCGAGGGCTTGAGAGCAGAAATGAACATGAAGATTAACGAAATGATAGTAGCACTAAATAAGCTAAAAATCGAATACAAAATAAGGACATTTGTAAGGAACTAGCCGGTGGTCGAACAACAAGTTAAGATAGACGAAGCACGAAGAACAGTAATTTAAAAAATCAAAAGATAGAACTGAAGAAAAAAAAAAAGGCCTCCAGGCGCAGCCACGCAGAGGTCAAAGAAACAAACAGAAATAAATAATGAAGACAGAGAAGGACACGAAGAATCAACTGCACAAACTGGCCAGAGCAAAAAGGGAGAGGACCGGGGGGGAGATGGGGAAACAAGATTTCGAAGAAGTGATCTATGGACGGAAACGTAAAAAAGCGAAATCAAAGCAGGAAAGAAAAAAAGCATGGATATATCTCGGAAGAATGACCCAGGACACCACGATAGGAGTCCGAATTTCCCTGATTAGGAAAGGAATAAAAGGCCATTGTCGAAGAACTGAGAACGATGGGGCCATATAAAGCTTTCAAATTGGGCTTCCTTTTTGAGTACCTAAGACTGACGGAAAACCCGGAATTTTGGCCACAAGGAGCCATAATAAGGCCATTTTGGATTACTTATAGAACATGGAGGCAGCACAGAGGGGCCAGTGTTGACGCAGACATCTAAAGACATTTCCACAGAAGCAGAGAAAAAATACATATAACATAGCGACCTGTAACGTATGAAGGAAAATTAAACATAGTTCACAAAGAAATGAAGGGCTTGGATATAGATATATTATGAGTAAGTGAAATGAAATGGACATATCAGAAGTGTGAATAACATAGTGATGTACTTGGAATACAATACCAACAGAAAGAATGGTGTGGGAATGATTATAACAGTAAATGACAGAATTATCTACATAAGGGTGAAGGCACACCCGGTAAACATAACTTACGCACAGGTGTATGCACCTACAACCAGTGCAGACACAGAAGATTTCTACAGAAATCTGCACTTGGCATTGAATGAGACGCTGAAAAAAGATGTACTCATACTCATGGGAGACAGGAACTCCAAAATGGGCAAGGGAGATGAACCAGGGACTGTAGGAAGATATGGGCTTGGAAGCAGAAATGAGGCTGGAGAAAGACTGCTCGAGTTCTGCGAAGAAAATGCCCTCTTCACAGCAAACACCTACTTTAAACAACCACGGCAGAGGCTCTATACTTGTACATGGACATCACCGGTTGGCCAATACAAAAACCAAATTGACTATATACTTGGCAGAAGGCGATGGAGAAGCGCCTTTCAGGAAGTGAAGACAAGACTAGATGGTGACTGTCAGTCCTCACAGCTACAGTAAGAATAAGGCTGAAAAATACAAAGCAAATGAAAAAAGGCTGGAAACTGGCCACAATAACCCTACAAGGAAAAACTTCAGAGGAAAGCCTTGAAGGACACTTTCAAGGAGGTGGCAGACAAAACCATCCCGTGGAAAGAAAATAAAAAGATGGACCCATTTGGATGTCCCAGGACACGTTGAGGGTCGTGGAGAACAGGTGAAAAATGAAAATGGAAGGAAACTGGGTCGAAGTAAGAAAACTAAATGGAGAAATGCAAAAAAGAATCCAGAGGGACAAGAAAAACTATGTAACGAAAAAATGCAAGGCACTGGAAAACCAAAAAAATAAATACAGGTTTGCTAAAAAGAAGAGCAGGGACAGGCAACACAGAAAAGGACAAAATAATGAGAAGTTGGAATACACAGAAGATCTCTACAAAAAGGACCCAAACATTTCAGGAAAAAGCATATACACAGGAACCATTAGTGATAAAAAGTGAAGTGAGGAATAACTGGAAATAAAGCAACTGGCATACATGAACTGCCAATAGAACTTATAAAAGCAGCAGGTGAAGCAGTGATAACAGCTCTAACAGCACCATGTCAACAGATTTGGAAAAGCAATTTGTGTCCCCAAGAGTGGAGAACTCTATTTTTACCTCTACTGAAAAAAGGAGACCTCAGACTGTGTTCCAGTTACAGATCCATTGCATTGATCCCTCATGTAAGTAAAATCCTACTGAGAATAATTCAAGGCAGACTAGCAACATACATTGAATGGGAAATATTAGAAGAACAAGCTGTATTCAGAAAAGGCAAAGGAATGAGAGACCAGACTGCATATACAAGATGGATCCTAGAAAGAGTAATGGAATATGGCAAAATAATCTTACGCATATTGGACCGTGCAACATCTTGATATTTGAATAAAGGTTGACCAACTACATGACACTTGCTTTATTATCTACTGCTCAACATGTTTCAGGCGTTAATACATACATCTTCAGGAGATAGCGACTACTTATTGCTTTGTATAAGATAAATAAAGAAAAACAGGTAAAAAGAAAACAAAAATAAAAAACA
>Ga0123352_10001167_pt1 | contig 34320 bp, 19 predicted proteins | sample TergutLab28metaG_FD_89700 | JGI IMG/M metagenome (GOLD analysis project Ga0123352, IMG submission 89700) | Labiotermes labralis P1 segment gut microbial communities from Petit-Saut dam, French Guiana - Lab288 P1 | ecosystem: Host-associated > Arthropoda: Insects > Digestive system > Gut ...
CAACCTGGAGGACCAGGGTGCCTCTCTTAGTCTGACCCCTACCCTTCGACCTGTCCGCCAAGGGTGACCCTACCAGTAGCTACGCTACCGGCGGCATAGCTCTCCGGGTCATTGGGGTACTCAAGCTCCCCTACCACGACAAGGTGGAGGCATCAACAGGGGAGATTTTGTTTTGTCTGAGATGATAAATTCACACCTCTATGTTACACACATTCTTAACACCATTTGTGCAATGATGTAAGATTTTTTTAAAATAAATTCAGTACATTGTTTTGAGTGGTTCTGGCGACTAATGAGCAGGGTCTTGTCACACAGCATTACTTCTGATAGACATTTAGCTTATTTTATGAAATGGAGATATAATTTCCTAGGTATCGTCTTGAGACACTTAGCTTGTGACTGTGAGAACATTAGCCAGTCATATATTCTGATCAAAGATTTGCCTGGTGTTTTCAGTGCAACTGTTGTAGCAGTACTGCTTATATACAGAAATGTGTAATCAATTCACTTTCACTGGATAAGCATCAGATGACAGTGAGGTTTATAGATCACTGCAAAATTGTGGGTCTTCAGTATGGAACTTGCTTCATGCCACCCTTCTGATGCAAGAAATGTGGAGATAGCACCTAGTTTTTTAGAAAATTTGTTTACCCCTGTGCTATACAGATGCCTGTAGACACAAAATTCACAGCACAACAGAAGAACTAACTTCCACCATTAGAAAGGAGAGGCAGGGCCCTGACTTTTGTCAGGCTGTCTTCCAAATTACTACACCTTTGCTATGTATAGTGTTGTTATGCCTTTAAATTTGTACCGTGGAACAAGAAAAAGCAATGCCTCATTTAAATAATGTCAGACATTAGTTGTTATTAGCACACCGTATTTTACACCAAATGTACTGGGATATAAGAATGCACAAAATGGACAATTTTAAAATAATGGGTTGTTCGTGTTTAAAGATATAGATGTTAGTCAATGTTTGTATGGTTTGGTTTGGTTTATTTATTCATTCATTCAGTCACATATGTAACATTGGACACATCCATTACAGGTTACAGTTTACATTACAACTTATAATATATGGACATCCACACAATACAATATAATAAATAACAATACAAAATTTAAAGACCAAATGGAAGTGGAATTTATCACTACATCTAGATATATGTGTATTTTTGTAAATATATCTTAGAGTTAAGAATTCAAATTAAAAGTAATAATATATAATGGTATTGAGTTATGTTACATGCAAGAATATTTAGATGTTTACGCCAAAATCTCTGTTGGAATTCCAAGCAAAATATTCCTCTCAGTAAAATGAATTTATAAGAAGGAAACTTTTTAAAACATATGTGAATTGGTTTATGTCATGAGATGTATTTTTGATGCTAGTAGGAAGGTGATTAAAAAATTTTGATTCCAAAATAAAAGGGACCTTTTTGGAAAGTTGTTAAGTTTGCAGTTGGAGTATGTGAGTCAGAACTAAATCTGGTGTTAATATTACGAATTTCTGAATTTGATTGATTTAAATCTCTATTTTTGGCAACAAATAATAAAAGGGAAAAAATATATTGTGATTTTAATGGTAGAATTTTTAGATTCTTGAATAACTGAAGATAAGAATCTCTATTTCTGGTATTCATAATTATTCTAATTACCCTTTTTTGAGTTTTAAAAATATTAGAGCTGTATGCAGAATTGCCCCAGAAAATTATGCCATATGATAGACTGGAATGAAAATATGAAAAGTAAATTGCCCTTTGTGTATCATGGGACATAAAATGTTTGACATACCTAATTGCCTAGCATGCTCTGCTTAGTTTAATCATCATTTGATCAATATGTTTTCGACAATAAATGGAAAGTACATCTGTAAAGTTGTCTAATGTGGATTGCTGTAAGAACCTAAAATATCTCATCAAGCAGGAATTTCAAAATCATTAGTGATAATCGCTGCTATGACCAGGGATTGTAGTGGGAACATAAATTCCTGCCACTAGATAGCGATATGTGGCGGGTCGTATGCGCCATCTGGTGACAAAAATCAAAGATATGTATCACGATGTTGTAGAATTAGGTTAAGATTCCAAAGAGGCGTTGTTATTATTTTCTGTAACAGGAAAAATGACCAAAAAACCAATTATATCTACCGGAAGGTGAGGATACGTTTCTTTGTCGTTGGAGGTTTGTTTGAAACGTAAACCCTATACAGAAAACAGAAAAATGGAGGTTCATCGTGAGTTTCACGAGGCGTAAATAAACATTCGTTACGAAAAGTCATAATACCTTACGTTTTTTGCACGTAGTTAAACAACAAGCCATATATTAGCTAGCGAAAAGTATATATTCACAACGACCAGAGGCCAGAAAGACCTCGTAGGGGTTCAACTAAGATCTTATTCTTCGAGTACCAGCGCATCTTGCGAGGAGGTTGAAAGGCCGGAACGTGATGGTAATTATTCACTTCCGTTAAACCTTTTAAAGACGAAACGTTATCTGCTTTATATAAGGCATCAGTCCGTACCGCGCTGCAAACACTTTCCACCACGGTTATAAAAACCAATCAGTTAATAATGTATAAAGCTAAGGTCGCTGTATGTTCTGAGATCCTTACAAAACATTGCAAAGCGAGGACCATGTAGAATATTTGAATGTTAAACCTGGTGATACGTAAAGGAAACGCTAGGCTTTAAAACGTTAATGTAGAGCACCTCACTTCGTAATAGTCGATCGCAGTACCCCACGTCCTGTGAATCTAGAAAGTAATATTTCACAAACCTGCATTGTGACCATCATAGTGTACAGAATACTTCGTGGCCCACGCCGATGCATTTGTAATTCTAATTTATTTCACATACCAAAGATCCATGATACGTAACAAAACCTCTGGATAAAGAACAAGTCATAATACAACAAATAAAAGTTCCAGCTACATGAAAATAAACTAGTTATTATACAAGCAAAAATATTAAGATATTGCATATGAATAAAAAAGAAAAGACATTGCAACCTTAATAGAGTAATGAGTACACAATGGCACAATAAAATAATAAGTGTATATAGGATTGAGAACATAACAACAAATATATTCATGTTGGGCACAGAAATCAGAATAAAGTTTATATAAAACATGAAGATTATTATAATTAAAATACTCATCTAATGAAGAAAAAGAATGTAGGTCAAGAAAGCCTTTTAAAGGTGATATAAATTGTTTCATATCATGATATAAGCTCTTTATATGCTCAGAAATACAAATGAAGATCATAATACTAAAATAGTAAGGTCCCTGTGGATAAGATATCAAAATTGATAGTGGCTGATGAATATTAGATTGTTCAAAAGTGGTAATGCTCTCTATCTCAGAGTTTAATGTGAATTAGGTTTTATTCTTAATTACAAAAAGTGCAAGTTAGTGTATATACTATGATTTTACTGGTACATATTTAATTTTTTGCAATTCTCTGCAAGAGCACACATTTTAATTCTGATAATCCTCTTTTGTAGCTTAAAAATAGTACTACATGAGGAATTTCCCCATGAAATTATTCCATAATTCATGATGGAGTGAAACTATGCATAGTATATAATTTCCAGTTTCCAAAGACATAAATGGTTTAACCATTCTAATTGCCAAACATGCTGCACTTATTTTAGGCAAAATCATATCTATATGACTTGTTGATGAGAGTGTGTTTTCAACTTTTATTCCACAGAACTTCACATTGGGGATATTAGATATTACTTTATTATCATCAATATTCATATTGGTAAGAGAACTGTTCTTAGTTGAAAATTGAATGAAGTAAGGTTTATCAGTTTTTAAAGATAATAAATTTGCATTAAACCTCTCATTTATGTCTTTAAATACCCTGTAAATTTCATTTATAAAAGCTAAAAACATCATGCCAACATAAACGGGAACTTTATTTGATCAGTAGAGATGGTAATAATTCTAACTTGAAGGCATACTCTAAATCTTAATACTTAATTCTGTCTAAAGCAATTAAAGCTGCAAAACAACTTCATTACAACACTAAGATCTCTCTAAGTCCAACAATAAAATTAAAACTACCTGGGATATTATAAAAATGGAAACAGGCAAAACCCATATAAAAAAGGTACTCAACTCGTGTATGTAGATGGCAAGTTAATTACTACTTAACACTTAGCAACCGAACAATATGGCTTCAGAAATAATTCCTCAACTGAAAAAGTCTACTACAAACTAATAAATGAAATATTATTAGTACTTAATAATAAATTAATAGTTGGTGGAATATTTTGTGACTTAGAAAAAGCATTCAGTTGCATAAATCATGATATGCCTTTGTCAAAATGTGAATATTATGGATTCAGGGGTAAAACCAATGCACTATTAAGTTAATACCTCAGTGACAGATATCAGAGAATACTAATAGATAATAGCTTTTCTCATAATACTGCTTTTTTCAGAATGGGGTAAAATAAAACATGGTGTTCCGCAGAGATCAGATCCTTTGTTCTTCTAACACTATATAAATGATCTTCTGAATGTAATAGCTGACCTATCTAAACTGGTTCTATTTGCAGATGACACAAGCATAATAATTGCAAATCCTAGTCCCTCAAAATTTAAAGAAGATATTAACAGTACAGTTGATAATATAAATGACTGGTTCAAAGTTAACTCATTATTATTAAAATTTGATGAAACTTACTCATTACAATTTATGAAAAAAAAGTAGTCATGAAATTAACATAATAACATTATGCACCACATGCGATCAAACTGTTATTCTGGTTCAACTTAGGTGAAATTTAAAATGCAATATGATATTTGGCAGGGTACTTCATCTAACAATTTTGAAAGAAAATGACCAGTATATTTTGAGTTCTTGTGTCTGGTGGGCAATGGAATGGACAGATGATACATCTACGGTATGAGTTCATTTCATTCACTGTGTATGAAGGGTGCATTAAGAACTTATTTCAAACACTCAGACACTACACAAGAGCTATAATGTAAAACAAAATTTTTTTAACCCAAATTCAGCAAATTACATATTGTGTAGCATTAGGCAGGGCATAGTGTTCATAAAAAAAATTATTGAAAATTGGTCGGCTGGTTCAAACGTTTCATTGAGAGGACATGCGCGCGCACACACACACACACACACACACACACACACACACACACACACATGCATGTGCATTAGCATTCTTCTGTTGTAGGAAGTAAAATAGGCTAAAAAGACCAGGAGTTTCAAGCAGATCTAAAAACCTACTTTCCTGTTCCATAGATCTGTAGAATTTCTAGCAGTGTGACATTTCTGTGGGTATTATTTTATTTTAATTTGTGAAGAGGGTATTACTGAAATATAGAGTCATTATATGTGAAGCTTTTCAGATATAACCTTGAAGTTTTGCATTATTGTGTTATTACAGACTCAGGAACATTATGTCATATGTTTTGATATTTTTACATTTTATTTCTGTACCAAATTTCACATTGTAGATGCAGTAATTCATTACTTATCTCCATAAAACTAAAAGCTGAAGACAGTTTTAACATATATAATTTAAATTTGCTGCTGCTTAAGAAGGTCATGCATCTGCCATGTTGCTAGTACTGATGCAGGGGTTTCTTGCAATGGCATACTTGTGTTCATATCAAGGTTGTGTTAATACTGGTCATCTGGCTAGAAGTTGAAATGTGGGACATAAAATCAAACTTCCATGTCCAGACATTATGGTTATCTCAAAAGCCTGCTGTTTTCCTTTATAGGCTGGAAGATATACTATATATCACAGTTACATAAGCAGGGTTGGTACACTGACGCAGGTAAACTAAGCTGTCACCTTGGGTGGAACATGTTAATGACTTTTTCATGAATCAAAATCAATTTTTGCTGCCCTTTTGTTCATATAGTGACCGTTAATTGAGACATTTAAATGTATTATGGACTGTTAATAAACAGTTAAGAATCATGACATGGATGACTGATTTTTATCACAGTACTTGGAAATTTTGTGTTCTTAGATGTATTGAAGTTCTAAGAAAGTTGATCTAATATCTCATTCTAAATTGTGTGTTCATATCTCATTGCCTGAAGTGGGATTTAGGCTTGTACAGACTGTGATGATTATGTTTATACAACTTCAACTGTTTTAAAATTGGCATTATCATTCTGGTATTTGTAGCAAACAGCAGTATAAATAGATTTTTTAATGTTTTCTTTGTTGTAGCAATATCATGTATATTCTGCTGGAAAGTGCTGCCATCTTCTGCTATTTGTCTGTAACTGTAGGGGCAGAACCCAGAGTTATTGTGGACCTAGATGAGCCAACTGTTGGTGAAATGCGCCACTTCTGGGATAGTACTGGCCTGTGGTATTGTGCATACATATGATAAATGTAGATTGAATGCTGGTGGGGAGGTTAGAATTTCTGAACCCATTCAGACTAGCCCTGAGGCCCACCCAGCCTCCTGTATAATGGGTACTGGGTCTATTTACTGGAGATAAAGTGGCCAGGGTATGGTGTTGAACACCCACCCCTATCTAGTGCTGAGGTTAAAGAAACTACTTCCCCTGTGGGCATGCATGGCATGGCCTAGGGTGAACTGTACCTCTACCTTTTTGGTAAATATCATGTGATTTTTCTTTTACCCCTTCTGCTGGAATTGTTTCAACTATTTGAAACTTAATATAAATTACTGCATTGCTGCTATGTATGTTGATTACTCTTTGTAAAGGTTGCCCTACCAAGTTTTGTAAACAACTCCTATATTGCATTTCTTGAAATTCTGTCAAAGAGTTTAGTTGCTGATACTAGGTTGCAGACAGATGGAGAGACATGTTCTCCACATTAGGCATTCTTTTCTACTTCATAAAGAACACCTAATAAGGGGCAATTTTAATATAAAATCTGAATATTGGAGTTGTCCATCCCAGCATTAGGCCTAGGTATTTGTGTTTAATTTTATGAGAACATCAGCACTGGCAGGGAGGACTTTGCTCAATAAGATGCTGTAACTATGGAATTTCAGTGTTTAAAAGGGTTAAAACTAGATAAAATTGCACCCACTCTAATGTGTCTGAGATGACATTTTAAATAAATTTAACTATATGAGAAATATTGTTCATGAAGAAATGATCATTTACGTAAGCATAAATGCTTATTGGAGAATTTATATAAAAATATGAAGGTCCATTTCTTGTACATTATTAAAAAATGAACATTTTCTGCAATGCTGCTGTTCAAGCAAACCAAATGTTGATTTAGTGTGTATGTGTGTGATGTCGCTACAACTTTGGTTGCAGCCCTTCACCCCCGCAGTCCTTGCTGGCTGTGGATGAGCGCTTTAACTTGGCCCTAATTGGGTCCCTGCCCCATCAATCCATATCTCAAGTCCGGATTCACTGGCTACTTGATCTCATCACTCTTAGGTACAGCTGTTTACATATCTGTGGTACTTGATAAGCATGCTGGCATGGGATCGGCTTTATTTCTCATTTGGTGCCAAATACTTCTTCAAATTCAGAAATGTTGTTAAGGGATCTAAGTGAGTAAACCAATTTATTTAACTAATCACTGCATGAGACACGTGTATATTGTTGTGCAGTTTTGAATAGACAATTACAATTCACCATTATCATTTTTGTTGTCATGGAGTTGTGCATTTTGTTGACCTTTGCTGCATTCACTATTAGACCTTTGTGATGTTTTCTACTACTAATCGTTCTTAATAACTTCAGTTGGTCTCATGACTGAAACTATGGAGCAGAATTCTTCTAGAGAAGCTGGTGATCAGTCCCTTGGTCAATAAATTCCCTCCATTATGCTGAACCCCATGGTTCTTTAGCATGTTGACAACAACCCTCCATTGGATCCTATTTATAACTGTATGAATTCAGTGCACATCTTCCCACCACGTGCTTACAAGATCCATTCAGTATTATAATTACATCTATTCCTTTGCCTTTGAAGTGGTCTGTACTCTTCAGATTTTCTGACCAGCATTGTGCATATTTTTTTTATCTGTCCCTTCTGTCCAGTTAATTCTCCTTCATTTGAATAATGAAAAAATTGTGAATGTAGAAGTCAATAATCACTGCTATGCTGATGTGATGTTTTGTGTCAAAATAATTGTCTGTTACAAATTTATTTGTCCAAAACATAATGGTGAATGGACCTGTAAGTCTTAAAATATTCATGGTACTGCATTTGTTACAAGGTACCAAATATTTGGTTAGACACCTTTCCAGTCTTGAATTGTTTATGGCAGCACATTCATTGAAGAATACCATGTACTTTGCTGATCAAGGGGATTTTGAGCCATTGTAATGCACAACACTTTTGGCAAGGCAGTTTTTGGTCAGAGAAACACAAACACCAGTATTCTTTCTTTGTTTGGCTATGGGTATCTGTTTATATTTCTCAAATTAAATCTTTCCTCAAGGGATTTAATTCTTAATATCTGCAAGATTCTAAGAAGTCTGCAAAAATAGTACTGAAACGACTTTCAGAAACTGATTTCGAATAGTGTTTCCAGGCATGTGTGAGCCAGAAGGAGAATATTCTGACGGTGAAACAAGCCAGTAAATGTTGGTTACAGTTGGTAGGTTTTACATAACATCTCCAGTTATTTAGTAGTCAGACCTCATGCAAGTCCTTTCATTTATGTTAGGCTTTGTCATTTTTGCTTGTATTTTGTACTTGAAGGCATATATGTCTTTCAATTTGTGGAAGAAAAGTTTATTAACAACTAACAGGTTTTATTTTCTATATGTAAAAATTTGGCAGTTTTGTGGATGAGAGTGGGACTCCATGCTACAACTTCACGTTCTTGGATCAATTATTGGACTGGTTGCAGATCTACAGGCTCAGTCCTGGCTTTGAGTTGATGGGTAATCCATCAAATTTTTTTAGTGACTTCAGTAATGACACCCAAGTCGATATGTGGAGAGACCTAGTGATGCAGGTTGCTAGCAGGTACATTGGTAGGTCGAATATTAGATTATAATATATTACATGTTATAACTTATTGTATATTATAGTTAAATTATACTATTAAATGGGGCAGAATAATTCATGAAAGTTACTGGCTGTGGCCTCCAGGACTTTGGTGTGATTTTTGTCAATCCACAGATTTTTCTCTCTTCTAGTATGTCTTTAGATATGTAGAGGTTGACTCATCTCATTACTTAGTGGATTTTTTCCTTGTGGATAAAATGACTTGAACAGAAACTGCACTCAGTGTCAAGATCTAGAATACGCATATCAGCTTTGTGTGTGCTGTACAACTGCATGATATTCTTACAGGGACATGTGACTGGGATACCAAATTTGCAACATGTTTATGAGTTAGGGAATAGAAGTTGTGAAATCTATTGTGTCCTGCTGGTGCTGCGTATTTGCAGGTCGATATGGACTACAGACAGTAGCACAGTGGAGATTTGAAACGTGGAATGAGCCAGATTTGAAAAGCTACAATACCCTGAACTTCACCTTGTACAGTAAGTGACTGAATAAAACAGTAAATATCATTAAACAGTGCAAATATTAGGCTTTTGAAGTGATGTAATTGGGGACTCCATTTTTGTAGGATATGACATCATGTTGCTGGATGATTGGTGCTTGACATTTGAAGACAGTGTAGTCATCTCACCTTCATGCGTCATGTGTGCAATGCAGAAAACAGTCAAAGAAAAAATGTGTTATGAATAATACAGTCCACACAGTACAACACATAAACTCTATATGTTCGTTTTTTATTTTATACTACATGTTTTGGTTGTACATATTGACCATCAATAGGTAAAAAAATACAGGTACAGAATGATAAGTGCTACAGAAGATGCCTCTCCTTCACAATCAATCTGCTAAAAATATATTAGATATTAGTCCCAGAAGAGGAATAATAAAAAGGTCCAAATAAAACATGAAAATCAATTAATTTTTCAATAATATTTGTACTAAAATCCAAAATGTCATAAATGAATTTGATTGACTAATACAAACAAATTTATATAATAGATGATTTTTAGTAAAGAACTAACAGATAGGTGGCAATATAATAGTATCACTGGAATCTGAAGAATGTTGTTAATGTTGTGATGTGGTTCAATTAAACACAAGGATGAAATACAGGCAGATTATTTGGTGGCTGCATTGATGCACTTTCTTTTTGCAATGCACTGACAGTGCATTGGTTGCCACAGTGCTTACTTGGTCAGCTGTGGTGACAGTGGCCTAGGGGAGAATTTTTTTTTGTCCTTCCATGTCTATTACAGCCCTAGGTCTCATTCTATGCATTGGATGCTGGATGCTCCTTTTCTTGAGCCAAATGGTCAAAACATGAACCTGAGGAATTTCTTCCATCTAGTGCCAAGGTTTGGAATATGTTGATGCTTGCCTCCATGCCTGTTGTGCAGCTTATTTAGGAACAAGTTACTAAACCCGATCATATATCATATAATTTATTTTCCTTCCGTAAATCCGTACAGGTTTACATAATCCATATGGATATGGAAATCGTCGTATTCCTTGGGATTAAGGGGTGACATCAACACAAGTGTGTACAACAATCACATGGTTATTTAGTATGATAAATATAATAAAATAGGACAATACGAATTGTTAAGTGTGATAAAATATGATGAGGATAAAAACAGAAAAAGTAAAAGTAAAATTAAAACCAAAAATAAAAATAGTGTTGTAAGTTGGAAGCAATAGAGGTACTCTTTATGTAGGAAATTTTCCTTCGTTACAGATAGTGGTTGGATATATACTAACATATTTACAATACAGACTTGTAAGTAAAGAGAAGGAACATGTGTCCCAAAGCCCTTATGTGTCAATTCAGATCATATGTCAAAATTTAACTTGGAGTTCAAAATATTCATCCAGGAAATAAGAGGAATTTTCATGTAGGTATTTTTGTAACAATGCTTTAAATTTTTTTGGATTATCAGACTCTGCTTTTATGTAAAAGGGAAGCATGTTAAACAACTTAACACCTATACAGTGTACTGCCTTCTGGTATTTTATCGCATTTACAGAGGGTTGGTGTAAGTTTGCATGCTGTCTATATTTCACTTGCAAGCCACCACCACCATTTCTCTCCAACTTTAAAGCTACATTATAATGTAAATCATCATAGCAGAGCTCCACTTTTCTCACTTGCAGGTTACCTGAAGTACTTTGAAGCATGTTCTGCAGGCTTGCAAGCTGCTGGACATGGGATACTGCGTCTCGGGGGTCCTGCAGGTCTGTTTAAGGCCCAGAAGAAGCATCCTTTATGTTGGGGATTGTTACAACACTGCTCGAACAATACAGACTGTTCTCTGAATTTTATCTCATTCCACAAGAAAGGGAACAGATCAAGTGCTGCCATCTTGCAACAGAATCTGCAGTTAGCTCATAGTATTAGTTCCTTGTTCCCATCTCTAAGAGGAACACCATTTGCAAATGAGTGAGTCTGATGGTATAGAACATGGATGATGAAGGGGAGGGGGGAGGTTGCTGTATTTGTATGTCATGTGTGGGCAGGGAGTGTGAGAAGAGGCAAAACAGAAACAAATTTAAAGGGGATGGGGAGGCACTTCTATGCCTCATGTAAAGAGCCTATAAGACTATTGTAACTTCTAGTCAATTTGTGAGTTTCATATTTGGATTGTAATTTATTTGATGATGTTTATAAACTGTAGAGCTTATTTATTTTTATTATGAAGTAAGTTTGGACAGTCATTGGGTCTGTATGGCGAGACTTTATCAGGTGCAGGCATTATGTTTCGAACGACACTATCACGAACACCATTTGCAGCGAGGCCGATCCCCTTACTGGCTGGTCGAAGAGTGAGCCCTGGAGGGCTGATGTAAGGTATGGTGCCATGGTTGCGGCAGTGATTGCTGAACATCAGCACATCATGGTGAAACAGCATGGCCTGCCTCTCCAGTTGCTGAGTAATGACAATGCATTCCTCAATTATCACCCATATTACTTCACACAGCGCACTCTACTGGCTAGGTGAGTTGTCTATTACTTTAGTTTCTTGCAGTCTTTGAATAAACATTGGACAGACTAAAGGTAGAGCAATCCTGGATAGGCTCTGAGGGTTCCAGAAAGTTGAGACTGCCAGGTTTCAAGACAATTGACTAATGAAGATGACTACCTGTACCCCGCAGGAAATATTTCAGGTACTTATTTCTGTTAGAGGCTGATTCGAACCCAGGACCACAATGTGACCAGAAGGATTATTTTGATAAACAGTTCCAATGACACCATCAGGAATTGAACCTGCGACCTTCCAGTTTGTAACGCAGTGCCTCAAACAAGTGTGGCACTGTGTTCCCCTGTTGACAGACTAACAATTTAAATCTATAAGTAAACAGACATGTTAACTGCCAGTTAACTAATTGTTTAGTTAACTAACCATCCATGGGACAGTTTAGGTCTGTAATGAAATGTTTACTGAAGAAAGCTGCTTTCAGAGCTCTTGGCTGAGTTTGGTTCTCCACAAATCACTTCATAAGAAATGTTCTTAGTCTAAAACACTGTAACTGTTGTCTCTTGCACACACATATTATTTTCAAAATAAACTTCATGAGAGTAAAAGGTTAAACGATTCTATCTAACTGTTACAGATTTCAGATGAACAACACAAATCCACCACATGTACAGTTCTTCAAGAAGCCTGTATATACAACAATGGCACTGCTGTCATTTCTTGGCACCCAAGAACTTCACGTGGCTATAAGGAATCCTGATGACAGGTAGCAGAATACATTCTTTGTACCAAGTGCATAAATTGAATTTTAAAATTAATCTTATACAGTGATATCAGTTACTACAAATATTAATTGAAAACATCACTTTTGTATTCAGTTTTGTATATGGTCATGCACACACATTCTCACACTTACTCCTTAGTGTTTAACAGTTGACATAAGTTTCAGTGTTGTGAGACATATTCATGCATTTTTTAAATTATATTCATTCCTCATTGTTTGGTTCAACCTGGTTTCCGTTTGAGAGGCTAATTGAAAATTAAATAACATTGAACAAAATCATAACATTGTATGTCTCTTAAAACTGAAAACCAGTAACCCAAATATCTGATCTTACACAGACAGGCTAGAGATACAATTATTGAGTTTAACGTATTTTAAGTGAAATTTTGATTTGCAGTGATCCTGTACACGTTTTCAAGTTGTAGGAACCCTCGGCTGGTGTATATGTTGTCAGTTTAAGCAGATGATCTGATGGTCCTGTAACCTTTAAGCTATATCTTTTGTCACAATGCACTTATGATCTTGTTTGACTTGTGCAGTAGCTGATTGGTCCCTTACAGGTTGTTGGTGTTGCATCTGGCTTGAAACAGATCTGGCATTGTCACAATTAGCAATGTTACCTGCCTGCATGCAATATGTGATCATTTTGAGCCATGGTGGTTACTTTGATATGCCTGGTAACTGTGCAATGCATGCAACTGACCCTATTTCCGTTCCAATTTACATATTACCCCTTGCATGCATTTCTTCGCCTGTTCGGCAATACTCATTTTTTCATTTGCCTTCCAGTCAACATCAAATTTCATCTCAGATTTTTCTTGCATATCTATGGTTCTGGTGGGGTAAGTATTGTATCATATCCACACAAGGTGTTGTGTAGTGAAAAATATCAAAGTTCCTTTCTTTTGGGTTTTGACTGCACACATAAGTTTTTGTGTCTGAAGTGTTGTGTTTGCATTTTTTTGTATGCAGTGGGACAAGGAGCTGTGGGTGTACAGAAACATGTTATGGTTAGGTAAGTAAACATCCATAATCAGAAATGTAAATTACTATTGTGAAAACCTTTGATTTATTGTTTATTAATTTGTTATCACTTGTGAATTGTCACATTATAATATGTATTTCTTGCACCCCCATCCATTTCTACAGTGCAGGGATAACTTGCAGTAGGGTGGTGCAGTTGGATGCAGGTTGTTTTTGTTGTCTGGAGGTTCACGTGGAAGACAGGCAGTGTAGCAACTTTACAGCTATCTGTCTGTTGGTGTGACTTGCCTAACTTCTTGCCCGACTTCTACAACAGCTGGTGGGTCTGTTGCAGATTGTCAGTGCTGGCAGCAAGTTCAAGTGGCCAGGACAGCTGGGATGGGTCAATCTTGCTTGTTTTTAGCAATGACACAATTTCACAGCCAGATGATAGACTGAATGTGACCATTCAGGTCCTCCACGTGCGGGGAGATGCCCCTCGCTTTGTTCTGTATTTGCTGGACAACACCCTCACGAATCCTGCTCATGTGTGGCTGCATGCTGGGGCTCCTGTGTTTCCAGAACAGCAGCTGAGAGCTCAGTTAAGAGCCATGGAGGTAAAGCACATTTAGTGTTTGGCATTGAGCTTTGCAGACTTGCAATATGGGGAATAGTAGTGGGAGTGGTTGAAAGTGTATCACAGGCAAGAGTGGTGATGCATATACTTTTGTTATAGACTAAGTCTGGGCACTTTTGGATATGGTTGCATGAATACAATTCACAGTTATAAACTTAAGTGTTTCTTAGACTAACATTAATTAACCTATGGATTCTTGTATATTATACATGTATTATATTCATTTCATATCCATTTCTTAAATTGCTTGTGTCACTCACAGCATAGTATCATATCATTCAACACCATTACCAGATATGTCACATACGACTATAAGAATTATGATATAACACACAATTATGTGACATTAAATTATGAATTAATGGCAGGGCCCTCATCGTGTGACAGGTCCATCTCGTGTGCCTCGCTCAGGGAAGCTGCGCCTCTTGCTGCCTCTTAAATTACCAAGCATTGCACTCCTGCATGTCTGTACTAAAACACTGGGGACACCAGGACAGGTAGGTAGATTACGCTGGCCATTTAGTACTAAGATACAAGTGGTATAGTACTTCCTTATTATGCCTTCATTTTAAACGCTTTTTGTGGAGGACTGATGTAAGGCTTGTTGTACTTGTAATGCAGGTTTCACGCTTGATGCTTTGCAACGTGACTTACAATGAGGTTCTTCTCTTTTGGAGTGACGTTACAGTTGTAACAAGGTGGGTGTTCATAATTTTAGTTGACCTACTGTTATGTATTGCTCAGTGAACAGAGTTGGGAATGTACTGGTTTACCAATAGAAATAAAAGTGAAATTCTTTCCCTTACTTTTAGTTTAGAGCCATGTATGATTGAAATCTGTTCTGTATTTTGGAAAGTGATACTTACAGAGCAACAGCAACATGATCCTGCTATAATGCATTTGTTCAATGCATGCTGTGCAAAAGAGAGAATAAGAACTGTATGCAAGATTGTAACTGCATGAATGGGTTTACTGGAAGTAGCTTTCACATATTGCCAGAGTTTTAAAATGTAATGGGCAGATCTTACATACCGCTGTACCTAATGACATATATTCATGTTTAAATCAGTATTACCTAATGCTGTTTTTGAATTACATGTATTACAGGTGCATTAAAACATATGAAATACAGTTTTCAGCTGTGGCATCTGGTAAATTCCGTCGTATCAATCTACAGGACACTATCTTTCTGTCATTCCAGTACTCTTTGCCATCTGGTATGTACTATCATTACCAGAGTCATATTGTTCACTTTCCATCACAGTATGGTAATACTCTCTGCATTGCAAGCAGTGGGGCAAAATGAAAATGTATAAGCCACAACATGGGAATTGGACACATAAATCCCATAATACTAGCAAACTGTAGCTGATGATCTGTTGTCAGTTATACATGATATTGAAGTGGAAGAGATGGCATGAACAGTATGGTTCTAGGTCATAAGTCATGTGTCTGTTGAAGGAAAAGGACAGATTTGCTAGGTGTCAGTTGAGATAGTGACAGATATTTGTAAGTGTGTATGCAAGTGCATACATGTAATCACGTCATTGGTCTATGTAAACTTTTAACTGGTTGGCTGTTTTTTTCAAAATTTTGTATGATATTATGCCATTTCTGGCAACTCCAGTCCCTAAATTTTGAATATGTTTCAACGTGTGTTGTTTGTCTTGTGCCTGAAAACTCTGTGAAGACCTCTCTTACCTATTGTGTCTTACAGATGGGCGTGCAATACACCGATGGTAGGGATGCACCAAATGTGTGGATTATTTTTGTGGTATGAAAATATGTGCTTAGTTACTACTATTGTGAATTTGATGTTCAGGTGACTGTGCATCATGATAAATTCTTATAATAAAACCAACTAGATGCACCAATTTCTCAAATTTATTTTTGGAATAAAACTCTACATGTTTCAGACAGTTCCTCTGTCCATCATCAGGAGTTTGCTGACAGCATGCCAGCAAGCTGTCAGCAAACCTGTATGACATATACCATTGCTGTGTGTACAGTGAAAAACTCCTGATGTTGGACAGAGGAACTGTCCAAAACATGTAGAGTTTTATTCCAAAAATAAATTTGAGAAATTTGTGCATCTAGTTGGTTTTATTATAGGAATTTACTGCTGTTGTATTAATGTAAAACAAATCCTGCAGCAAGTAATGCACTGAATGTTGTGGTACTGGTACTGTTCCATGAAGAGAAGGTAGTGCAGTGGTTCACGACCTAACCTAACCCTAGTGCCATGCAGACACGAGTGACTGGGTGAAGTGCCACGTAGGACTCTTAGAACTTAGAACGCAGTATTAATATTATGTTACACTAATGGCTCCACAGGCCACTCAGGAAAGGGGTTGAGGGCCACAGGATGTGCAACACTGAGGCTGTGGGATTTTATGGGCCATGAGACCAAATGTGTGTCAGTAGTTCCCATTCCCCAGAGTCTGCAGAAAAATATTTTCGTTCATGTGTAACGATTACAGACATGCAAGTACAAGTCACTCTGAAATGAACTGAATTGCTGTTTCAATATTCTGTTAAATAGAGTTATCTCACATTTGTTTCTTTGATTTCAGGGATAAATAAAAAGGAACAGGTGAGAGGATTCTATAGAGTTCGAGCTGTAGACTACTGGAACAGACCTGGTCCCTTTTCATTATCAGTACAATATCCTGGGAACTCCTCTTGTGTTTAGAAGCTCAAATTTGTCACTATAATTTTTAAATGATAATTTTGTCTGAAATTGCCAGTGGATGACATGTACGGCAGCCTTTTTTACTTTTGACTGACTTTTCATACGTAAAATAATGACAATTGCGCCACTGACACAACTGGAGTAATGGCTCAATTTTACGCCTTTTGATAGAACCACCATATATAAATGTAAAAGTGAAGAAAGTGTGAAATGGGGGAAATAAACTGGTGTCACACAACGGCAAGTGTGGTTTGCTTTATAACTTTGGCAAGTCTTTTACACTTTATAGACTGGAACCCTCTGTAAGACACTTTTAACGGAACACGCTGTGCAGTAAAAAGCTGCAGAGCTGAATATACGTGTGTCTAATATGTATCATTTACGGTTTTTGTACTTCCTCTGTTAATGCACTGTCTGAACTGCTTTTCAGTCATTCCCATTGTTATAACTGCTTTCCAGAAATATCCCGTGTTATTTACTTTAGGTACAGAATGCGTGTTTCTCAACCTTTGTAAGACCGCGGCCCGATAAATTCTTTTTTCATAAGACGAGGGCCCGGTCCCAACAAATTTACTCGTAAATACCTTTCCAATGTTTTTAAGTTCATACATTAAACTAACATAAGTATTAATAATTAATTATGGCATAATCATAAAGAGTATTAGTACACTTATGTATACGGTGTGGCATGTATACAAATATAAAATTACATATAAGTTAGTTATCAGTCACTGGACTAATGAAATCTTGTAGCATATTGTAGTTTCCTCAGGCCAACATCTGGGTCTGAGATTTTCGACACATTCACGAATATTATTCTCCTCAGAATATTTCCACTATAAAACATTTATTCCTGAAAATTGCTTAGAATAATTAAAATGACAAACTCCAGGAGAACCTCTCGCGGCCCGGTAGAATTGATTCCAGGGCCCGGTACCGGGCCGCGGCCCGGCGGTTGGGAAACACCGGTATAGAATGCACCTTTCAGATCATGGTTGTAGGTTGGTGTCAGTACTATGTGGGAGGTTATTAACATCAGGTTAGAGTTGCAGTTCTTGTGCCCACGTTTTCCGACATCATTAAGTGACTGGTCTGCATGACGGCTGCTGCCATCTGTTGAAATAGTTTGGTATTAAGTGGTTATTTCTCCTGTCCTACCTCAAATACCTTTCCGGTCAGTGCAGGCAGTACAGTTTCGATCGGAAGACGGACGTGTTACCAACAAGATCCATCTCGACACTGACAACTGGCATCAGGTTTTACAATGCACAGTCCTGCGTTGCACCTGCAAAAAGATAAGATCATTCACCCGGATTCGACCAACCCAAATCCACCATTCTACATGTTATAGTATTTCGGTGGTGATGAGATAAAATACTGAACACAACCCAGGGGCGTAGCTACAATATAACACCTCATCGCAGTATATTATTGTTTTTACACTGACCAGCTCCCAGTATTCGGGCAAATTCGATCATATTCGCAAGATAAAGAGTTTATTTGAAAACCAAATCTGTGCAAGACGTTTCTATAAAAACTGGACATGAACGCGGATACGACAGGGTCCATCAGTAACAGGGGCCAAAGAATCGTAGCTGTTATCAAAATTAGTTATGCTTCAGTAACAATTACTTAGCAGACACTGCATTTTAGACACTAAACATATTTTGGAAGCCTATCAAAGTCCCTTAATCCAATAAACAACCAAGCAATGGTTGTCACGAAATATGACGAAAAATTTCTTGACAGCACTCACATGACCAGAAATTTAAAAAGAAAAATTATCATTCCTTTCAAAGTTATTTCAATTTGAGATGTTACTTGAGGATGAATGATAAACTTATTTCATCGTCCTTGTTCTTCTTCTGGCCTTACACTTCTTGGTAGACCTTAGCCTCTTTCAAATTTGCCTTTCTTTCCGATTTCAAATTTTAGAAGCTCCTCAACAGAATATTTTTTTCATGGGATGGGATTTACCCACCACGCCCAACCCCGAATCTGGAGGGCCAGGTTTTCCCTTGTCGTCTGGGTCGTCACCTTTGACCTCTCTGGCGTGAAAGGCCTTATCAGTAACTATGCGACCGCCATCGTAGCTCTCCGGATAATTCTACCACTCCAGCCTTGCTGCTTCGTCAAAGTACGGCTATATACGGGGGGGGGGGGATTTTATCATTCAGCATAAGGTAATATCCCAGCGTCAGATAGGCCAATGTATAGGACATTTTACCAACACCTGAAAAGAAGATGTTGTTGAAGAAACGAACACAGTTTTTGGTCCTCCTTACTGGGGAACAAAATCTGGAAAAAAATTCCAAGAAACTTTTTTTTCAACCCCCCCAGAAAAGATACCAGTGATGAAGGTAATGTCATACATACAAGAGAAGAGGACAGATGGCTTATTAAAACACATCAACAGCAAAGAATGCCGAGTACTCGTAAATGTACGTTGGAGCGAAAGGGTAAAGCACTTCACTAGTGGTAGATATCATTTATCAGACTTGTAACGGCAAGTGATGATAATCTTACATACTGAGGTACATTTTTCGACCTGAGTTTTCCAATTTGTAGGGGTGTTCTCAAAGTATCGAAAAGCGCCTATTTAACTTCGTCATGCATGTCTTTGTCTGTCTGTCTGTCTGCCTGACTGTCAGCATGTATAAACTTTGCTTCTGCTGGACGGATTTCCGTGACATTTTGTATTGGAGACTTCCGTAAACATGTTGAAAGATCGAAGTTTGTTTAAAATCGGACAAAAATATGGGACACTTTTCATGAATACCTAAGTGCGTTTTATATTGCTTGTAGCGACATAAGTAGCTCAACAATAAAACACAAACTTCTTTTGCGTTTCCATGGCAACAATTGTTACACGAATGTGCCATAAATGTTTCGAAATGCTGACGTTTCCTGTCTTTAGGTGCATCATCCCCGTTGCGTTTTATTTACAATTAAAAGCGGTTCTTTTGAGTCCAACATTAACTATCTTATGTTATCTTTATTTAAGCTGACGACATGTTTCGGCCTTTGCACTGGGCCATCTTCAGGTCACAAGATATATATAATTTGAGGAGACTATACAGTGTGAATCATAAATAAAATAGTGTGAATCATCCTATTTTATGATTCACACTATTTTATTTACGATTCATACTGTATAGTCTCCTCAAATTATATATATATATATATATAGTGACCTGAAGATGGCCTAGTGCAAAGGCCGAAACATGTCGTTAGCTTAAATAAAGGTAACAACATAAGATATTTGTGTTTTGACTCAAAAGAACCCCTTTTAGTTTCCTGTCATGTTAAAAAACAACACGAGCAAACAGTGTAATGTAACCTAAATGTCGCATGTTCTTGAAGGTGTGCAGAATAGTGCCAGCATTGGCACTGTGCCTTGTTCATGTACTTTACACATTGTACGATACGATATTTATTTAATGGAACTGGGTTTCCACCCGGTGGCAGTGGTCCTTACACTGTACACAAAAGGCAAGAACAGTAGATAGTATACATAAGGAGAAACAATACAGATCACACAACACACAAAATGGAACGCATGTTGTGACAGATTGTCTAAATTTTACCATCCTTCCCTGTTGACTGGTACCGCGTTCAAAGTCGCACATTACTGCCTGTCATTAAATTAATACGAACTTGAAGTGATGTAATGCCGAAATAAGTTATGTCAGTCCGAAATTTGGTTGCGACACTTAACGGGCAGTGACAATTAAGATTAACTCTTGTTGCGGAGGGTCAGCTATTTCCAGCCGCCCATGAACCTCTATCACGCTCTACCGAAGTCAGCCACATGCAAACCGTACACGCCCTCTACCATATACCGTTATTCTAACAGTAAATCCACCTTATGAGATTGAACAGTGTTTCACAGACAGTATGTTTCGGACTGGCACGTGGTTGCGACAGGGGAGACAAGAAATATGTACTGAATTCTGGAAGGGACATGTAGTGGAGAGAGGCGTTGATCACCACCCCTACCTAGCGCCGAGGTTAAGGAGAGTGTAGGGCTATACCTCCCCTTCTGGGCCTTCGTGGCCTGTTCTAGGGTGAAATGTACCTTTACCTTTTACTCTATGGATATGTGGGAAGTAGTCCAGGATTGTATCAAGTGGTGGCCTTTGGCAGTAGCGGCGCTGAATTTCCCAGTGTTGCCACAATACATGTGATGGCCAATTAATTGCTGTGTGGAGAATAATTACTTAACCTTTTGGCGTCTAATGCCAACTAAAGTGGTCGTACCGCACCGCTAACCTCTAAAGTTGCATTTTATATATTTATTCAACAAATATATGTACTGAATATTATAAACATGGTGTATACTCTCCGTTTTTTTCTCTTCAAAATGCAGTTTGTTTCATAATTCTAACGTATTTGGTTCATGTGTTATTCACATTTTATATACAGGTGTGCTAAAATTAAAAAAATAATTCCGGTGCCAAAAGATTAATGCGTTGTGTCGTATAATATTACGGGGTGAGAAACCATTTGCCGGTCCCGGTGGCCGTGCGGTCTAAAGCGTAGGTTTCAAGCCGCATGATTCCTGGGATCGCGAGTTCGAAACCCGCTGAGGGAATTGACATTTGTTTCTTGTGTTTGTTTTGTGTTGTGTAGGTAGCTGCTTCTGCGACGGGTCGATCACTCATTCAGAGGAGACCTACCGGGAGTGTGTGATCTAGAAACCTGAAGAATGAGGCAGCCTAGATTCGTTTTGGGTTGTTGCACCACAAAAAGAACTATTAGGGAAGGTAAAAGGTAAACGTACAGTTCACCCTAGAATAGGCCACGAAGGCCGAGAGGGGGAGTAGAGGTATAACTCTACCCTGTCTTTCACTTCGGCGCTAGATGGAGGTGGTGGCCAACGCCACGCCCCGGCCGCACTTTAGCCCCGGAAAGGCCCATTGTATAGGAGGCTGGGTGGGCTCCAGGGCCGGTCTGGACGGTTGTGGAAAATCTCGCCTCCACCGAGATTCGATCCCCGAAGGGTCCAGCCCGTAGCGAGTCGCTATAACGACTGAACTATCCCGGCCACTACATTCAGGGAAGACTGATCACTAAGGGCCACTTGCAGCTCATACGGAGTCTGAGTTGCCTTCGGCGGCTACAGGACTGCAGTCATCACTGACGGTTTTTGTGATTTGCCGCATCCTCTTCGGGCAAATTTGGTATTTACTGTGAATTACCGGTGGGCCGACTCGCTACGGGCTGGACTGTCCGGGGGTTCAAATACTGGTGGGGGCGTGATTTTCCGAACCAGTTCAGACCAGCCCTGGGGCCCACCCAGCTTCCTTCACAATGGGTACCTGGTCTCTTCCCCGGGGGTGGAGTTGACCAACCGCCCCCACCTAGGTTCGAGGTTAAAGAAAGAGTGAAGTTATACCTCTGCTCCATCTCTAGGCCTTCATGGCCTGTTCTAGGGTGAAATTTTACCTTTACCCTTTACTGTAATTTACCTCCTGCAGAACGTAGTTCAAGAAGCTAACATCTGACCGATGACCACCAGCTATGACGTGGCCAGCTAGATTAAAATCCAGTGTTGTCAGAAAGTCCTTACATTGCGTTGCACCATTAATTCTCAAACCCTGACTCCAAGCTGCGTACATGCATAGCCAGTTTCTGACTCAGTGTCCAGCAGCAGGTTGCCACCACCGCTATGTTCTCGGTCTTGGTCACATTCGGCTGCAAGGAACATGATTAGGCCGGAAAATAAAGACGTGTACCTCTTATTGTCATTGCTTACCAAAGATACACAGTTGCAGGTGTAGGTACAATTTGTTGACAAACTATGCACAGCACAGACAAACCGCCAGGTAAAGAGTGGGATAGGATCAGGCTCTTTGAACAGTTCTGTTTACTGTAACAAAATACATACAAATGCAGTATAGTGTTTGATGTGTGCTGGACCGTGCATCATTGTGATAACTGAAGAAAAGAACCAACTAGATGCTGCTTATTATTTTATTGTACTTCTTATAGGCTCAACATGTTTCGGGCTGCAGGCTATAGCACGACTCGTGCTATAGCCTGCAGCCCGGACACTACTCCAGCCTACCCGCACCTAACTTCCAACCTGCAGCAACTCAAGAACGAGACGAGCAATGTGATAATCAACATTATAGTCATGAGCTCCTGATGATGGGCATAGTAGTGCCCGAAACATGTTGAGCCGATAAGAAGTACAATAAAATAATAAGTGGCATCTAGTTGGTTCTTATTCTTCAGTTAGCAGTATAGTGTGTTCAAACATGATTTTTAGTCCACTCCATAGTCATGTGACTGTATGCATTGTGACCGCCACAACTTCTATCACACCACCTCCTCTGAGACCCTTAAATTTTTCTCGTAATACTCTTCAAAATAGTTATTTCTTTCTTATTTGACCTAATTTGCATTTTACGCCTAATACGAATCATAATAACCTGAAAAAGGATTTTGGTTAGAGTCTGACACTCTTTAGATTTCAGTCTGGCTCATCACGTCACGTGACCTACCACTGAACCAATACAGGCAATACGGATGTCATCTTCCAACTTACGGTCTTGTGAATACTGTACAGAGGTTCGAAAGGACACGGATTGCAAACCTTCAGCCGTCCGGACAGAAGGTGCCGATTACAGAGGGGTTTTTGTAAGATATCTCAGAAGAACTTCCATGTTTATAGTGACGGAACGCTGCTCCTGTATCATGAACTCACCACGTGCTGTCTGACAATGGCAACCTGAGGCCTGCATAAGTCGTAGAGTTACAGGGATGGTATCTCAGCAGGCCACGATGACTTCGGATATTGTAGTCAATTTATCGTAGTAAAATCGTACCATACATTACTCACTAGCATCTTATTTTAGAAACTGTGAATAGTATTTCATAATGACGAAGTAAACACGCGCCCCCTGAACTATGTTTAATTTGGCCATGACTTAATCAAGCCTAAAAAGGAAATAAATTTGTCCCTGTACACGTCATGAAGGTATAGGAGGGACTGGAAATGTATCCCTGCGCGTTCTTAACCTCTGCATTGGTTGGAGGTGATGGTCATCTTCACGCGCCGGTCATTTTATCGGTGAAGAATGAGCCCCATGTACACATTGACTAGCGGACTGGGCAGGCCCCAGTGCCGGTCTGGAAGCTTTGGGAAAGGGAGAGATCTCTTGACTGTGCCGAAAGGGAAATCGGAACACATTTTGTCGGTATTGCAGTCCGTAGGCTTGTCTTCACACCGACCTTTTCTAATTGACCATTTTACTTAAATGGGTAACAGAGTGGCCAGCTGAACAATGCTGAGCAACTACCAGTTTGTTCATTAGGTCTGTGCTGAATGGAGGCAGCTTAAACACAGCGATTGCGCAGTTCGTAACAGCCGAATGGATTGACAGAAAGATAAAAGATTTGACTTGCTGTCTGAAATAATCAGCCTGAATTCAAAGTGGCTAATGTTGTGGTTGTTCTCAGCCGCTACAAGCCATGATATTTACCTGTTGCGTATCTCCACATTCATCTTTCAGAATCATTTTTGACGTTACATAGATCAGCAGCTGATACAGCGATAATCCAACGTAATGCGGGAGGCATACAGCCCTCTTTAGGAACCAAATACGTTAGAATTATGAAACAAACTACATTTTGAAGAAAAAAAAAAGGAGATTATATACCATGTTTAAAATATTCAGTACATATATTTGTTGAATAAATATATAAAATGCAGCTTTAGAAGTTAGCGGTGCGGTACGACCCCTATAGGGGTTGCATGTTATATATTTATTCAACAAATATAGGTACTGAATATTTTAAACATGGTATTTACTCTCCGTTTTTTTCTCTTCAAAATGCAGTTTGTTTCATAATTCTAACATTTGGTTCTGTATTATTCACATTTTATATACAGAGTGTGCTAAAATTAAAAAAATAATTCCGGCGCCAAAAGGTTAAGCGGCACTGAGCTTCGACATGTGTGTGTGTGTGTGTGCTATTAGGATGCGTGGCCACTAATTAATTGCATGCTTTCTGAAGAGCAGATATCGACAAAGAACGAAAGGGAGAATGTTTTGACCTCTTAATCGAAACATTTCTCGTTTTATTTTACGCCAATCCTTGTCATGAAATCAGAAGAGACACACAATTTAAAAAGTTACAGAAAGCAGCTAAATAAAACCCAATGTTTTTGTCTGTGTGATACATGTCCCCGGATGTACCTAAGTTTGAATAACTGACTCCATGGATTAAATTGCTATTTAAGAAGTCAGCAGGCACTCGGTTAGTCAAAAAGTTCTCCGAGCTGTTTAGAATCAGAACACTTTTGTCACTGTGCTCACAGCACCCATTAACCTATCTAACATTTTGCAACTTGCTGCTGATATGCTGGGACCTGAAGGCAGATGGTGGCGTAAAGTGTGAGGACGGAATTTCGTACAACCAACACTGCTGGTAGATGAAATGCGGAAACCTTCCTTTCGTCTTCATTACTATCAGAATTTAGTTTTGTGCGTTTAGGGCTAGTTGACTCCCTACCAGATTCCGCGACTACTCATTTACCACGCCCTCAGCTGCTTCTGTGCCCAGAAGCCATATTCCTAAGATGAATGGCATGGATAACAGCGCTTCACGTTACGTGAACTATGCCGTTTTCTAACGACTCTCTCAAGACCTACATTATCGGACCGCGTTTCAAGCACATGGCAATTGAAAGGTTTCTGAGTGATGATTCTCTCGTGGCCTTTCCCTTTCTAATGCCCTTTTCGTTTCACGCACCAAACGACCAACTGACAACATAATCAGTGGACGGTGTTGATCTACAAATAAACGTAAAAATGACTACGATGTGTTGTCGTCAGAATGCAGGACAGGGTTATTATGTGCTGACAGTTAAACTCTTTGACAAATGTGACAGAAATAATATGTTTTGAGAATTTGTTTCACCAATCAAAATTATATTCAAACCCTAGCCGCCATTCGGTCCGATTCTTCTCTCTTCATATCTCCTGCTCAAAACTCTGAAGACTGAAATATATAAACTTGCAGTTTTCCTGTTTTTATGGACGTGGAACTGGAGTAGTCAGCAACCTTTTCTTTGTTCGGTTATACGTGATTTCAGATATATACCAGGAGGCCAACTATTCTTATAGCTTCGTTGTTTTACTCAGCCCTACTATGAAATTAGGCTACCACTAATACTTTACAACAGCTCACGACCACTTCCACATATTTCAATGCCCTCATAAATCACCCTTCCCTTCCACCTTATGCTATTTAACCTACGTAATTAAGGCAGCGCGCTAAAATAAACCAAAATAAAGTACTAATTTCTGGCCTTGCTTTCGATCGGCAGTAGATAATCGATAATTGTATCATAAATGCCTCATTGCCCTAACGATTTTTTACTGCCATAAGTTCTTTTGTTTTCTATTGCCAAGCTGTAAAACCGACCCTCGTGTGGTTTTCAGGCGGTTGAATGGGGCAAGCTGCTCCATCTCTGGTTTGACGTCATTGTCGGAGCGATCGCAATGCAGCTGAAGCTTACAGGCTTTTCCCAGTTAAGGACACCACGCTGGTATCTGTTGCATTCAGCTTGACGGATAGCTATCGATCTGCGTCGCACACTAAAACAATAAATTACTAAGGCTTCTGTCCCACTCTTTCCTTTTATTGGGAATTGCTGTCTGGAGACTTAAGTGTGCCCATGTTAGAATACAGAACAATGGGCGTATTTGGTATTAGTATGATGGATCTGTTGAAAGTCTGGAGAAGACCAGTTAATTGAAATTAGAAGACTGTCAACTCAGTTCTGTTTACGTGGTCTCGTAAATAACACAAAGAATCAGATAATTTCTTGTTTTGCATTCGTGATGTTGCATCGGCTCACGTAAGCGATGCTCTGTCAACACTGTACCACATGACAAAAATGTGGATTTTTTTTCTTTACAACTGTCAAAGTAGAACCTGAATCCAGAAAATACAGAATAGTGATACATAGAAGCTCAAGTTTTTCTATTAATATTCACATAGTGACTCGAATTTGTATCTTCATAAACGCAACACAGCGCCTTCGGTGGTCTAGAGGTAGCGTGGTACCCAAGTTCGCGGGTTCAAACCCGGCCGAGGCCGTCGGATTTTTTAGGGCAGTTACGACATGTAAAAGATCCCTAAATTTACGTGGAAGTCGGAATTTAGGCAAAATTACTACCGGACATCTTTCTCACCCACAGTTCCACCTTTCGCTGCTAGGATCTCTCGCGTCGCTGAGGACGCAGAGGCACGTGGCGACGAAAGTGGGAACGTCTAAAGGTGGGGGAAAGCAATGGCAAACTACCCCCAACAACTTGCCTAGGATGCAGTGTGCCAAGAGCCATATCGGTTCCATAACCGGGCTCTGGCTCCTGCCGGACCGGCCGTTAGGGCTGAATACTAATGAATGAATGAAGACACAACACCCACCAAACACCGCCCCCCCCCTCCAAAAGCTATAATTGCAGAGAAAAAATATGTGTGTATTGTGGTTTCCTTAGAAATTAAATATTTTGGATTTTATATAGATTATTCTTCGTGTTATGCCTACTTATAACAATGAATTATGTTACGTGATATGACGTCCCACATTCTCTGTTACGAACTGTACTGTCAATTAGGACATAGCAGTTTATGACAGCGTACTGTTTAAGCTTGCGGCATTGAACTGCATGAGCGGTGCAGAATGTATTTTCAGAAGATTCTAAGAGAATACCTTGTATTTTTTTTTACGAAACTCGAAAGTTAAGAGGAGCAGCCACTGGATTCCATCTCACGCCAGATAAAGCCAGTCCACACTTTCATACCACATTTCTCTAAGATCGTCCTCACTATAAAACACCAATATTTGCTCGGAATTTCCAGGGGTTTTTCCTCTGCAAGTTTTCAGGCTAGAATGTAGGAGCGCTGTGTGTTGCTTGTGCTCCGGCGTGTGACGTAGGGGAGCCTACAGTCTTCTGCCAGATTAATATCATCCTAATGGTATGTAGATAACTGAGCTCTAACACGACTAATCAGAGGCGCAAAATCGCTGTGATTGAAATGTTCTTGAGGAAAGGTAGCTGAAAAGAGTACTGAATTTGTGTAAAGAAGAGGAAGGAACAGGGGAAGGAAAAATTAATTAATAACGACCTTTATAAGTCTTACTCTTTAGCAGACATTATTCAGATGATCAAATAAGGATGGCTGGTCCCAGTGGCCGCGCGGTCTGAGGCGTTGGTCTGCGGCCGCTCGCTTGTTGAGATTGCGGGTTCGAATCCCTCCGGGACATGGATGTCTCTCTCCCATGAGAGTGTTGGGTGATGTCACGTAGAGGTCTCTGCGACGAGCTGATCACTCGTCCAGAGGATTCCTACCGAGTGTGGTGTGTCTGAGTGTTATCGTGAATACTTGATAATGAGGAGACCTTGGCCCACTGGTGGCTGTTGCGCCGCTTTAAAAAAACTAAGTCTGAGACGGAGTGTGAAATATGTAGAGAGAGAGATGAGAAATGCGTAAGGAAGTGTTGGTCTGAAAAACGGAGAAGAGAATGTTAGTGACAAAAAAGGAATGTGTGTGTTTGTGTGTGAGGCTGTGGATTGAATTCAGCTGGCTCAGTTGCGTGATTTATAAACACAAAAATGAGCTTTCAGTTCCATAGAAGGTGGGAAAATTATTTACAAGCTAAGCGACTGTCGGCATCCCTAGGAATGTTACTCATGGAGTTTGTTGTCAGCAAAGTGCACAGTAGCGTGTCCACACTGAGCAGAACGATGCCGAGTGTACGCAACATAGTGCTTACACCGACTGTGCTTAAGCAGGGGTTAAAGGGTCTACGGCAGAATTTGCCCCGACTGTAAGGTGCTTCGCACTCGGTAATCCACTTCACAGTAATGTGTAAATCTCGGATAATTATTCAGACTAGCAACACAAGGAGGTGTATGTCTGTTGCTCTTACCTGTGTACAGTATTACTCCTCTCTGCTGCTTCACCTTTCCACCACAAAAGTCTGGACCTTCCTGATACAAAATATCGCCTTGTTTGTGGGATTCTGTTGGATTTCAATCAACTGCAGTACGCTGTAACAACAGTTCTTTTATATAGAATATTTGTGTAAGACTAACAACAACAAACGAACTAGTCCTACCTAAAGAAGAAGCAGAATTCCACGGCCTACTTACCTAAATAAACCTGATTAAAAGCAAAACGAACAGACAGTACAAATCTAAAAAAAATTGCATATGAACTTACCTTCTTTCTTTCTTTCATAGTCTTGGACTTGCGCTTGATCATACTTGCTGACACACACAAACACATCGGTAAGACTCCTCTGGACGAGGGATCGGCCCGTCGCAGAGACCTATGTCTGCACAACACACAACATAAAAAAAAACAGGCATCTATCCCTCAGCGGGATTCGAACCATGAGTACAGCAAGCACGCGGCAGCAGACTCACTGCTACCTGAGAAACCTAACTCGTAATAAACATGCGAGTCTTAAGAGTGACATGAGACAGAGCGGTGTCAGATGGGAGGGACTGCAAATGGCTATGGGCTGTTTGTTGAATGTTAGTTGGCACCACAAGACCAAAGTCCACGGAGAAAAATTGGTCCTAAAGCCACATTTCGCACAACAAATCCCACGTGGTTTACTCAGAGAGTGAGCGCGGTTCTGTGGGATGAGACGTCGGCGTTGAATCGCCAGAGCTACCGCGCAGCTGAAAACATTAATTAACGGAAACTAAATGAGACAAATAAAATGTGGTTCCTCTACGGGAACTGATAATCATTAATGCTCAAGAAATGCTTTGTTTTTAAAAAGGTTTTCGCAGCGGTACTATCGAAGAATCCTGTCGTCTGGACTGTGACCCTGTGCCGCCGGAACAGTGCTCCTGATATTACGAAGGAACGTAGTGCCTCCATGTTTAGGGGTTGTTCTTATTATTCTTGTTGTATTGTCTTTCGGTTTCGAATAACTGCGAGTTTGTTCATCTACCCAAGATACAGTTGGATAAACTGAAGAAAGAGGACAATTACGTGTAGCTAAAAATTGATGGGAGAACAATTGATCTGAAATATTTTTTGAACAGAGGCATCACGATGTGCTCATAAACGTAATGTAATATTACATAATGTACGTCAGCACAACTACTTTATTACACAATATAATTACATAGGCTACATGTTTCGACTATTGTTCAGTCATCTTCAGGCCTATTTTGTCAATTGAGACACAAGATGCTATGCACACATTGGTATCCCATCGTGTTTACATTTATGGAATACATACAAATTAAAAACAGGCCTGAAGATGACTGAACAATAGTCGAAACATGTAGCCTATGTAATTACCTTGTGTAATAAAGTAGTTGTGCTGACGTAGTTATTTAATATTATATTACGTATCTGAAATAAATATGACTTATTGGCATGGCATGGATTTGACTGACTTAGGAAAGGTTTAATGAAGAGAAACAATGGCGCTTCCGGCCAGCGGAATTTTCTGACCAGACCAGACCAGACTAACGTGTGTAAACTTCTCAGAAGAAATCGCATCTTTTTATTCAGGTGGAAGGATTTCGATTTGGTAGGATATTACTTCTTAGGAACGGAAATGTATGACTGCTTGTATCCTGCTTACAGGAGACATTAAATCTACTTACAGTTAATTAAAACGATATCGTGCTTATTTCTGTGAGAAACGGATTAAAACTTAAAATTCCAGCATTTAGTATTTGTGAACATTAGACAAGTAGCTTTGTTTATTACACATTGTTTTTAATTCCACGACGTCTTGAAAATAAATAACAACATCTTTTATTTTGAACAGAGGCAAATTATTAACTCACAATAGCCTGTTGATCACTCAAATTTCATCCTTCCACCACCAGCTCCCCACCCCCCCCTCCCCATCACTTGTACTAAGCTTATTAAAAGCCTAGCGGGCGGCAGAACGTAATAACGTAGGACAGAAAATATTGATTTACGGATCTCTTCTGTTAGTTCGTACAGACAGAGACCCGTGAACATAGTCAAAACAATGAGTACGAAGAGTCACTTCTATATTCATAATATACCGAAGAATAAAGGGACGGAGCGTCAGTACGGTAAATCACAGATTGCGACCTTTGTCTAATTTGTCATTTAGGCTTTTGGGAATTGGCTGCATCACTTTTTTTGAAGCTTTTCAGACGTTGCGGCACAACCATACATCACAGTCACCATCCTGACACGTGGGGGCAGTTTTAATACACGATTCGTCTAACTTCTAAAACCGAAGTCAAGCAGCCCGCAACAGGTCGGAGCTAAACTGTAAGACGAACAATTTCACCTAATATGACGAAAATATGCATTATGGTCGACGATAGTTGATTTATAGCGAATCATTAAAATACACCCTTTCGTGTGCTTACAGTTACGGCAATGAATACTGAAATTTACTGCAATCATCAGTTATAGAGAGGAGACTAGTGAACTAAAAATAATCAGAGAAACAAAGAGAAATTACATCATTTCGAATTAGAACAAATTTCCTGTGTGATTACACACAGTCAAGGCTCATACACGTTGGGTACCACATAAAATGGCTCACAATTCATGTGCAGCAACATCACAAGTATCTACTTGTATCTAGCTTGACTGTCTCGCTGGGGCCATGGACGTCTGTCTCTAGTGAGTACTATGTATGGTCAGGTAGAGGTCTGTGTGCCCTCCTGATCGCCCTTCCAGAGGAGTCCTACTGAGTGTGGTGTATCCTAGTGTGATAGTAATATCTCGACTGTGAGGAGGCCACGACCCACTCGGGTCTGTTGTGCATGAAAAGAAAAAAATCTAGCTTGGCTGTATTAATATGCGGCTAATAGGCGGGGGGTAATTCACCGGCACTGCAAATGACGAGGAATGAGCCGTGGGTGGATGGAGGATGGGGCTGTTGATTGCATTAGTAGCGCTAAGCTTTGTCGAGTTCGTTGTGTGTTAAAGAAGAGCTAAATTATGTAATTGCAGTCCAAGGGTCCATTTATAGCGAATTAAAAGAAAACAACAGCAAAATTAGCCGTACTGCAAAACAAATCTTTCTGAAATAGGTATGAATGTTAGGGACTCTCAGTTCATTAATGAAGAAGGTAAGGCAGGGTCGGTGTAGTGATTTGGTTGCGGTACGGACAGCACACGATTCATGGTTTGTTTACCGCCAAGGTTACAGCGCCCAAACTGGCCTCGGGGCCCACCGTTCTACCTGTTCAGTGTATACCAGAAATGACCACACATTTTCTTCCTACATCGAGGTTAAAAATGAGTCAGTGTACTCCACATGTGCCTTCACAGCAAGAACACAGTCAACTTTATTGCACTCCGGTAAAGATTATGCGCTCAGGGCCCATGCCAGTCCGCAACTTCAATATACACTTAAATGCTGGCAAGGAAAAAATTCCCAGTTGTGAGCACCAGTAATTTCTCGTGTTCCCAAAAGTTATTTATATAACTGATAATTTGTTATGTTGAAAAGAAGAAACTTTCACATTGTTTCGGTCTTCAAAGTCACGCTTGTAACGACACGTCGAGCTATATTACATTCGGCTTCTCTATTCACAGTCAATACATTTTTCAACTATACAAACAGTCCGAGAATATTTCGCCCTTGTAACTGAGATTTGAAAATGTCACACTACCAAAAGCAAATGATGAATTATGGCAGGTTAGCTCATCACAAATACAGATTCTAGAGAAGGAAGAATATGATATTGCGTAGCTTATCTCTTACCTTCTGCGCTGGTAACACATGAAGATAATTCGCTTTATGCATTAAGCCACAAGTAGTGTCATAGTTAACCGGCAGAAATGCGGAACGAAACGACAAAACCGCGACTTGCTACGGGAATGAACACTGAGCTTCTGTTCCCACATTTCATCTGTGCCACTTCATCCAGCCTGGTTCTGGGGCCCACACAGCCTCATAGCCTATGCGTAACTGAGTACCCTTTCCTCTGGGTTAAAGGGGCCGGAATGTGCAGCTCCAACTTTTACACGTGTGAGAGCGCACAGAGCTGCGCGAGTAATTCCCTTGCCACTTGATTTCCTCAACACACGTACAAATTTACTTGCTTTCCTTACCAGGTCTAACGAAACTGGTTCTGTTTACACATACACAAACACATCCTTCCGAAAAGCCCAAGCTGCTTCTTATGTAAGCTGCAGGATAATGTTCAGGAAAAGTGGAAATGGACGGCACTGGAGAAGCATTGGATTCGATATCCCGTCTTGTAAAATTTATTTCTGCATTCCTTTTGTTTTGGATTTATTTTCTTTAAAAAAATACTTGCGTCACCATTTGTTACAACTCGCGAGACGGAACTCCGTCCCCTTTTTTCTTCCAACATTGTTCCTTATAAAGAAAAAAGAAAAATAATAAATGAATGCTGGAAAGCGAAGTCTCGCGGCAAGAGTTCTTTTCTCTGGCAGGCAATCGTTCATTGGCCCGGAAATGAATAGAGAACCATTCCGTAAAGTAGACTACGATGAATGGAAGGGGGCTGGGAAGTGATATAAAACTGAGGAAGAAAAATTAGAGTTTTGGAGAGAGTAACATCAAAATATGGGCCTTGGAGCCTAATTTACCCCCTTTCCCTCCCCCGCTTCCTCCTTCCTAGTGGCAGTTCTGTTTCCGGCCGTAAACTGGGTCTTTCGTCACATAAGAAAGCAAAATATTTTTCATGAAGGATACTGAAATGCACGATAAGCAGCTCAACTAGGACTGCCCTTACGATAATTTAAACTACACCTGCAGTCAGTAATGGTAAAGAATGCTGCCATGTAACTGGAATTTTTATTATATATCATTGTCAAATTACGAAGTCCACATTAGACCAGTGTTTCTCAGCCTTTGTGAGACCGCGGCCCGGTAAATACTTTTTTCATAAGACGAGGGCCCGGTCCCAACAAATTTGCACGTAAGTACCTTTCCAATGTTGTTTAAGTTCATACATTAAACTAACATAAGTATTAATAATTAATTATGGCATAATCATAAAGAGTATTAGTACATTTATGTATACGATGTGGCATGTTGACAAATATAAAATTACATTTGAATTAGTTATCAATCACTGGACTACTGAAATCTTGTAGCATATTGTAGTTTCCTCAGGTCAACATCTGGGTCTGAGCTTTTCGACACAATCGCGAATATTATTCTCCTCAGAATATTTCCACTAAAAAATATTTATTTATGAAAAATTCTTAGAAAACTAAAATG
>Ga0123352_10001169_pt1 | contig 34300 bp, 16 predicted proteins | sample TergutLab28metaG_FD_89700 | JGI IMG/M metagenome (GOLD analysis project Ga0123352, IMG submission 89700) | Labiotermes labralis P1 segment gut microbial communities from Petit-Saut dam, French Guiana - Lab288 P1 | ecosystem: Host-associated > Arthropoda: Insects > Digestive system > Gut ...
GTTCGCTGTGTTCAGTGTGACTCGCACTCAACACAGCGAACAGTACACGCACATACCATACCTATGACATGCTGCCACATCACCGCATAACATATAACGACATAGTTTTTACAGAATCTTAACCTAAATATAACTTTAGCTAGGCTCTAGCGAAGGCTCCCTGATAATGGTCGTAGACCGAAACATGTAGGAGCAAGTCAAAGTGATATTTATTGTAAATTTTAAAACTTCGTCAAGTTTAATAAAAAGTGCATTTGTAGGTGTGTGTGTGAACTTTGTAGATATCAAAATGCACGGTTCAACTATACAAAAATTAGTAAGCAGGACATTATGTAATCTAATTTCTGATATTAATGTTGATTCATAATTGTTGTAAAACAAGATTTAACGTAATTTCAAACAATTTTTAAATTATTTGAATTGAATTGAAGTTATTTAATCAGTTTAACTATAATTAGTGTGTTGATGAACTCGTGTAGTCGCAAGCAACTTTACATTATCAAAATACGGAACCACAAACCGAACAGTTACTACAGCATGCTCGTTTATGGTAGGCATATAGAGGGACACTGTTGCTAGGGCGCACCGAGGCAGAACAGTGAGATGCTTCAGCCTTTAAGCAGGGCAGTACAGTAAGAAAATGGATTTATTCACCACTGTATTATCTACAAAATTCATTCTATGCATTTTATTAGTAAACAAGCAGCAACAAAGATAAACAATGAAGGACGCGAATGCGTATAGGGGGAGTGAAAGTTAGCTCCACTCAGTCTTAACGTTGACACAAGATGGTGAGTGGTCAACGTCACACATCCAACGGTTTTCCACGGGGGAGAAATACCTCCAGTGCCCACTGAATAGGGGGGTGGGTGGGCCTCAGAACTTTTAGGACCTCTTGGAGAAGCGAAACCTTTCTTGCCCTTTCCCGGAATCTAACCGTAGTCTCGTTACTATACCGACTGCGCTGTCCCGGGTTCCAAAACACGCCTTAATGTTAATGTTAATGTTAAGCATTCTACAGTAGCTGCCATAAAATGTGAAAATGAACTGTTGCAATACATCTTTCGAATTATTGAAGTCTGTAAGCAGATTTGTTCTTTTCTGTGGTGCTGCAGGCCAGCTCGGGTTTAAGCCGCCTCTTCAGTCTTATGGATCTCACACAATTAGACACACACACACATATACACACACAGTAGGAATCCTCTGCAAGAATGATCAGCTCGTCACAGAGGCCGCTACCTACGCAACACAAACAAACACAAGAAACTAACATGCATGCCCTCAGCGGGATTCGAAACCGCGATCCCAGCAACAGAGCGGCAGCAGACCTACGCCTTAGACCGCATGGCCACCAGAATCGGCAGGAAGCGATTGTTCGGAAATATTTTAGACTGAGTGGCAAGGACTCGATGTGTTCGAAGTATGCCCCTCTGTAGCATTGAAATAAGTAGCCTTCTTTTCGATACGCGGTGGAATATTCTGGTGGTTGTCCTCAGGCACGGTGTAGGTAAGTGTGACAGGGATTTTCGTCGATGTAAACGGCTGCGTGTTTTTAAGCCCGTGGAAGGTCATAGGGAAAGGAAAGTGACATGTCATGCGCGAGCGGGGTCTTCGGCAGGCCAAGTCAAGCTGGTGCAATTTCACCAGCTTGCGTTTTGGGTACAATTAACTTTTTCGTGTTTAACCCTTTAAACGCTGAGTTAAATCCCATCTGCCATCTGCTAGCATTATTAGGAGCTCACCCTATTCTCCACGTTAGCAGGGTAAGGGTTAATAACTTTTTAAATCAAACAATAAAATTTCCACAGAGACAAAAATTGCGTAATTTTTTTTTTGCGTTTTCACTCTAAGTATGAATTAAGAATTTTAATTAAACGAAATCTATGTTACTGTGTTGTCCGGCATGATCTCCAAGGAATCTTTTCATTTCGCCTAAAGTTAATGTGCGCCACCTTGAAAAAGTCCTGCAGACGCTGACACACGTGATTTATGCGAACTATGACATAGCCGAAGATCACATTTGTTCACTGTTAAGCAGAAATCTTTCTACTGGCTGTAAATAAAATTGTACCTTCCAGGCTATTATTTATTACAAATATTGTAATGAACTTAGCGAAAACAGATACTACACCACAGACATACAATAACAATGAATGTACGAGAGTGAAGTAGTGCTCCATACTGGAGAGCTCTAGGCCTCCTGCACGTCTCAACATTTTTTATTTCAAGTGATATTGTAGTTTAAAATACCCGGCTTGTCTTACGTTACCAACCTTTACCATTTTCTCCGCTTTGTCTTTGTTTTAGCTTAGATATATTGGTCTACAATCATGTCCGTCGACCCCTCTATATCCTAGATGTCACATTTGGGCTATTTCCATTGTGTGGATCGAAATTGGATTTATTCCGCTCAACAAAGCTGAGTCCTGGAGTGTAGAACGACGAGTAACACGGTCAGTGGCGAGACAGAAAGTAAGTTACTGTGGTTTATGTGTCACACTTGTGTGAATGATCTCTTGAAACACAACAGGAGCCTTAGAACTGCAAGTCCTGGATGGGATTCGAACCGGTTACCTGAGGACCGATGCCACGAAATTAACATACGCAGGTGTCAGTCGTTATTGAAGCACAGGAATGCCTTCCGCGTCATAATCACTGTGTACGGATCAACCGGTAGTTGTGGCTTCGTGATAGAAAGAAAGTGACATCGCGCGGTGTTCGCAGAAATATATGTTCTTCGCGCGGAATAAATTCTGTCTTGAAATTCGAGATTACACGAAGGATGCGCCGAAATAGTTGAAGAGCTGGTAGACTGAACGCAGCAGAGGGTTGGAAGGTCTAAAATTTCGCTTTTATATCAAACTGTCAACGGCTACGCGGTGTTCGTCACTGGAAGATGGCGGCCGTTGGTCATCTCTGTCTTCTGTGTATGGACCGGGTCGGTTGGTCGGTCGCTTGGTCTTTGTGTGAGGGGGTGCAAGGGGGTGTGGGGAATGTTCTTATCGATTGTGAGTGGTGGTAGTGGCAGTCAAGTTATGAGGGTTGAGGGTGGCTCAGGAGGTAGGACGGTGGCAAGGCAGCAGAAACAGGGACGATTCGTAAGGGAGGGTGAGAAAGAGAGAGTAATATTGGAGGGGGAGACTGGACTCGACTCGATTCTGCTCGGACTTGAGAAAAGAGTAAAGAGGTGGTGGCGGCGAAGTACAACGGAAGCTGTATGGACCATGGAGGTCTAGGAGTGGCACGAAGTCACGAAGAGTTGTGTTGTGAAGTTTGTCAGCCTGTTACAGACAAGGAGATTCCCCTATCGCTTCGATCTGGTTCCAAGAAGAAATCCAGTCTGTACGAGTAACACGTAAACCAAGTGACGGCAGATTCTTCCAAGCCAAAACAGAAAATACAGTGCACTCTGTCGATTATCCGCCGCGGATTATACTTGCAAGATCATAAATTGATAATGACTAATGACGAAGGAGGAAAATGATGTTTTTTTTCACTTCTACTGCGAAATCCCAAAAGCACACAAAATCACGGACTGTTTACATAAGCAGCAAGCATAAGCTATGTATGTATCGTGTATTTAATAAATAAATTACAGATTTAATTTTGTTCGTGGTTCAATAAAATATATGCTTCGGTTTATCCATATTTCTCAATTATCAATGCACCCCGTCCCCACCATTATTCCCTATAATCGAGAGTACACTGTGGATTAAATACAGTAACGCATCGGATGCAAGAGGAAAGCATATGGCACTGTGTTGTGGTACACCTGAAGGAATGCAGTCACCTTGAGGATCTGAGAGTAGATGGGAAAATGGGAAAACGGCGGGTGTTAAAGAAATGAGGTTTGGGGGGTTTTATTGGATTCATGTGGCTTTGGATATGGATCATATGCACGGTAGTGTGGACACGATAATGAAATTTCGCGTTGCATGAAATGCTAGAAACGTTTTGACCAGCTGTGCAACTATTACTTTCCCAAGAAGGACCATGTTCCGTGGAGTTATTCAACACACCGTTAACTGAGCTCAGTTACAGAGGACTAATCGTTTCAAAATTAATCATTAAACCTATTCTAACGTTTTTCATTCGATGCATTGTGGACAACTTCGCATTTGTACAACCAATATATGCATATTTAACACACACAAAAATACAGTCTCTTGTGTACACCGACATGTTTCGGCAAAACACCGCCATCTTCTGTGAATCTGTGCACCAGTATTTAAAATCCACTAGGGTGTAATACATTAAAATAATAATTAAAATAATAATATACTATTATTGCTATTGTAATGTATTATTATTATTATTATTATTGTTGACCGCGGTAGCACAGTGGTTAAGGCGCTGTACTACAAATCGGAAGGTCGATGATTCGATTCCAGATGGTGTCATTGGAATTTGGCATTGACATAATCTTTCCGATCGCGCTATAGCCCTAGATTCGACTCAGCCTCTAACAGAAATGAGTACTAGGAGTTTTTCTTGGGAGTAAAAAAGCGGCCGGTGCATAAGGCTGAAAACCTTACCACCATCCTGGGCCATTGTCACGTAATCTGGGAACCTTAACTTCCTGGAACCCCCTGGGCACCTCGGGTCTGTAATGGGACTGATTTTATTATTATTATTATTATTATTGTAATATATTGTATTTTAGTCAGTTTGTAAATACTGGTGTGTAGACTCCCTGAAGGTGGCGCGGTTCCATCGGAAAGTTTAGCAGTAAACAAGAGACTGTGTACTGTGTGTACGTTAGATGTGCATACATTGGTTTTGTAAGAGATAAATTTGATTCTTCACCGTTTGAAGACTAAAATTATTCTAGATGACAAGTGGTGGCTGTCACGTATTACAAGAATCCATCGGTAACACAGCAAGAGCGACACAAAACGTAAAGGCGCAACGTTATGACATGTCCTGTCACACCCTGTACAAGTTCAGGGTGCGCTCCGTATGTTGTCCCGCACACAAGACAGTATTCGACTTCATGCCAAACACTTCTCAAAAGCTCTTCAGTTTTACCATTAGATGTTCGTATTCTGCCCTTCAAATTGTTCCGGGTTACAGGCACTTACGAAACGGACACCGCGTCTTACACAAAGCTCCAGAGAAATGTTCGAGTGACGTCAGATCTGGAGATCGCGGAGGATGACATATTAACCTCCCCGTCCCTCAGAGGAACAACATTTCATCAACTGCCTGTTACGGACTGTTGTCACGTCATTGTATAAATGTTTTGGCACCCGTTATATTGAAAAACAAAGTGAGGTTTCTCATTTATAAAGCCAAAATATGCAGATCTAAAATACACAAAATAAACCTTCTGTTTACTCCTACATGTTTCGACAAAACTCCGCCATATTAAGTGAATCTCCACATTAATATTGAAAACTCGCTAGAATATATTATATTACAATAGTAATACATACTGTGTCATAGTGATTGTATGATGTAATGCGGTAATTAAGTATGAAGACTTGGGTGAGAAATACTGTCTCTATCTGCAGGGCGGATGTGTGTGAGAGACGGAAAAAAAATTGTACATGTCGTTTGGAAGCGCGTACCGGGATCCGGCCTGTTCGCGAATTAGTGAGAACTGTAGGCCATGAAGGGGACTAGTGTGTCAGCAGGGAAGGAAAGAAGAAGTGCAAGCCGAGAGAAGATAGAAAAAGAGAAGTCCGAAAGGAAATAATTGAAAAATAAGTAAATGATATGTAAATTGAATAAATATAAAGAACGAAGCACTAGAAGAAGAAAGTGGAAGAAGAAAGAAGTAGAAAAGGAGGAACGCAAGAAATGGCAGGAAAGAGAGGGGGGAAAGCAAGTCCTGAAAAAGGACTTCAAATTACAGCCTGAAATTCTAATAAATTTGACAGTAACTATAAACATACATATTTACGCAGTGCAGTGTGCAGTCAGCTCTGAATTTCATAAAAATTCAAAATCAGATGTTCTTTACAATTACACATACGCTTAATTTTCGCTTCGTTGCCATGTTTGTAATTCTTGCATTAAAAATAATATTTAAAACGTAATATGTGTATTTCTGATGTACACCCTTCACTAGAGTTCACGTGACCGGCTCCAGTGTTTCATTTCTCAACGACGTAAGAACAAACGACAAATAAACTTTCTACTTTCCCGTATTATTTTACGTCTTGATAAATGTTTTCCCCTTCCAAATTTTTCGTTTTTCTCCAAATTGCGTTTCTATACATATCTTTTCGGAATCCTCAAATAACTGGAATCGTTCTAACCTCACGAATTCGGACAACCGCCAAATCACTATTACTGATTGTATATGAAATGCAGAATATCATTATAACGGTATAGTCTTCTTACGAAGCTTCATGAAAATCAATTAGCAGTTTTTAAATTCGAAATAAGGGACGCAAACAGCAATGTTACGTCTTAAGCCCACCTTTTTTTTTTAAACAGGTGGCTGCACTGATAAATATTGTCTGTAATGTTTTGTTACACGTCACTTTATTTTAGCACGTTCAATTTCCTTCACTCTTTTTAACCGTTTGAAGGAATGAGTTAATAGTAAGGAATAAGTGAGATAACGAAATTTAAAAATATCCGAATATTCAGTCCCTAAAACAAACACAGTTTTGACGCCATTCGGCAAATTTTCAAGCGCAATTAGCCAAATATACAAAGTAGTTTGTAACCTTAAAACATAATTTCTAAAACTCATTGTACGACACTAATTCGCCAAACATGTTTCCTACCTCCATGGAAATGTCACGAACTCGTGCTCAAAGAACTGTGATATCGAAAATATCCAGGCCTACCAACCACGTGCTGCGATATGTGCGATGTATATTGCACAGCATATAATACACGTAAGTACTTAAAAGCTTACTGTTCAGGGTAAAGAGAAGCGATGTGGAAGTATCGGATTCAGTTCTTAATTCTACTGTTTATAGATTAACATAAGTAGATTATTCACCAAATACTGTTATTATATATAATTAACCGAAGAATTAAAAAGGCAAAATTAGGTTCAGCAATCCGTATAGAGCCCTGGCCAGGTCCTGTGGGTTCAAGAAGGTTCAGGCTACCAGAATTTCTACACAGTCAGCACATGAAAGTGGTAACGCCAGCTGTACTCACCGGCCGTCTTTATCCCCAGGAAATACGCCTGGTACTAATTTCAGTTAGAGGCTGAGTCGAGCCACCGTGCCATACTGTGGCCGGAAGGACTAGGTCAATAAAAAATTCCAATGACCTCCTCGGGAATTCAACGCGCGACTCTCCGGCTTGTAGCCTCAACCATCCTCGCCACCGCTTACCCCAAAATTAAGCTGAATCATGTGCATAAAATAACGTTGCCACCGAATGACATGCATGAGCCTTCTTATATTAAAAATGTACTTATCAAAACGTTTAGCCTTACACTTGTCGCATTATCTAATTTATGTAATAACATTTCGAATATATTTGATACTGAAGTAATGGACCCTGGAACGTAACGCAGTCAGCAAAATATCTGGTTACGGGCCAGATGAGCTGCTTAAGATCGGCGAAGGGGTCGCGTTTCTTCCGGTCATGTACGTTTTTCAGCCTCTGTCATGTTGGTTCGTATGATATCATAATGTAACTGTATTGTTTTTTAAACTGTGCTGTCAAAAGTTTAGACTATCGAGATCTAGCGAGTGACCAGTGAATTGGAAATGGTATGAGAAAAATCGGCATATGTCTAATATTCATTACGAACAAGCGTTTAGGGAGAAGAACTGAGGTAAACCACACAATTTCTAAGTCAGTTTACCCTATTTCCGGACCAAGATTTTACAGCTACTCCTAGAATACAAAGCAGAAGCCATATCCTCTCCAGAATGACGTTTAGCTGTATCGATGGTTAAAAGCTACAAGTCAAGAAAGCCTGGGCCTTTGCCTGCACTCTTAACGTACAGATTAACAGTGCATGGTGCATAGGCACACGAACAACTTTCTTGTACATAACCTGCTTTAAAGAGTTTTTATAATTTTTATTTAGTCTGATACATCGTTTATTTATGCTATGGACTGCATGTTGTTTAAATATAAAGCATAGAATAATGACCATGAACAAGGGCCGGAGAAAGGAAAAGGAAGTGATCGATACTAATTTATGATGCTTATTAATGCCCTTACAATCACGTTCAGGGTCTGAGGAACAAAAGAATACTGAACCGTTTACCCGTGATAGTTAATTTAACGTCGTTCTTAATAACCGAGCAATAAAATCGCGGAAGGAAGTGGTCTTGGTTTAATTTAATGCCGTATCCCTTCATTCGCTTAGAAGACTGAGAAAAGGCACGAATAAACTCATGTTGTTTCGTTTCTCCACCGAAACTAAAACCAGTCTCTTGCCGATTACATGTCGGCAGCATTAAGACTCGATAATTTGTCTTGTATCACTGGCTGTGAGCTTGGGATTTGCTCACCAATTTCGCATGAACATTATTAATGGAGAATGAAAATGGACAGCCCGAGATTTCTACTGAGGATATCTGTGCTGATCAGCAATCTTTTCCTTACTTCGAAATCTGAAAGGGTTGGCCCAAAAATGAAATGTTTTTATAATTCGAAAGTAGTGAAAGTAGGAATATCGTCAACTTACATTTTATTGAAGATATGAAAGATAACTGCAAAAATCCGTGTAAGTAACCCGTCAAATGATCCGTGATTTTTTTAAAGAGCAGTGATTTTTGGAAAATTCCCATGCTTCCCCCTTTGTCCTTCTGATGAAAGGAACATGCAGCAGAACGCGTGTATGGAGCTTGACTGGAATGATATTGACAGGGCAAATCCAAATTTCTCAGAGAGAAACCTTTCCCAATGCCACTTTGCAAACCAGAAATCGGACATGGACGGACCTTGGATCGAACCCGTGTCTCCGCGGTGAGATGCCAGCTACTAACCGCATGTGTCCTGGCAGTTCCTTGCTGCAAAAACTCCTACGAAGTACAAGAAATATTTACGTTCGATTGGTGGCTTGTTTTGTCTTCAAATTTCAACTGATACTTTCAGTATTAAGCTTTTCCTAAAACTCTGTTAGCGATTGTCTCTTCCACCCATTACACGTAAACACCATGAAGTCTCCGTCAGCATGATGATAGGTGCGTACATGGTCGACATTTCAGCTTCAGAGGGAAATGTTACGCGCTTAAAATAATTTGCCTTTAAGTCCACTGTGTTATTAATGGCAGACAGAATCCTGTGTGACAGATATATGGTATTTTATACCTTTTACAGATACTGTTACGTCGCCGTCACATGACCAGTTTTGGTCCCGAATAAAATGGTATTTTCTTAAAACAATTCGCTCTCAAATTCCCGCGGTGTTATCAATGGCAGATCCAGTACTGAAATACAGATATGTCTAGCCAGACCTTATGGCCGTAAAGTTAGCAGACAAGGAAATTTGCAGCTCTGGTGTTATTGTGCCTAATTTTTATTACACTGCTTATAGTTAACGGTAATTTGACCAAAAAAAAATACTGTGACATAAAAGTGCTGAAATGTGAAATATAATGAGGTCTAGTCTGGTAGATAGGCACCAGTTTTTCAGAAAACCTTGTTGCGTCTATATTCAGGGTAGGAACTCCAATCGGACTTAGTAACATTCATCTGAAGCGATTAAGAAGTCCGTCGTGACACCTGACTCCAGAATTCTACACAATTATCAGCTTTTCTTGCCACAGCTTTAATCCGTTCCGAATAGACATGTTTTTTTTGGTGTGTAATTAAAATAACAGGCTGGAAATTACAGATTCTATATATCTATCAGAACTTACAATATAAAGTACGTGTTGTGGAATTCCTAAATTTGCTCCTGAAAATAATAAATAATTTTAAATCTAATATAAAAATACATAAATTGTTATGTTCTAATGCTACATAAATTTAGCACCGTCTTGTACAATTTGTGAGATCTCACAGATTTAAAATATATCTATGTATTTCATTTTGGCCTCTAAGCCATGTATTTTAATGCCTGAAGATAGTATACATGGCCGCAACACGTAGCTTGTGTTGACGAAACTAATGCAACTTTGTTGTGGTTGATGGCAACACGTGTGTCATCAAATCCCTATAGTTTCTTATTAGCGTAAACTTGAAAAACATTCCTATAAGGCTTGCTGACTGCATAAACAAGGCATTGAATGTGAGAAATGAACCAAGTTTTATTTATTCACCAAATGATGCACTAGTGAGTTGTCTTAAAAAAACAATATTAAAATTTACATGAAAACAGCTCCGACATGTTTCGGTGCAGATCCACCATCATCAGGGAGCGCATTAATTCTTGCTTACTAAAGTTATAGTAGTTAAAATAGTCCATTAAAATACATCGGTGCATGGTTAATACGATGGTGGTGTGGCTGCATATATGCAGCCACTTATAACGTGGTAGGTTTGAGAAAGCTAAGTATCGAAAGACTGAAGTTTTTATTCGTCTAGTTGTGTTAACAAGCTGCGAGTACAAGAGTTAATGTGACAGAAAGTATCAGAGGTTTCGAATGACTTATTCTTATGCGCTTCCCTTGAAACTGAATTACTGTACTTCATTTCTATTTTTTTTTCCACATTCTGACCATGCATCTTGATATTATCCAAGTTTTATTTATTCACCAAATGATGCACTAGTGAGTTGTCTTAAAAAAACAATATTAAAATATACATTAAAACAGCTCCGACATATTTCGGTGCAGATGCACCATCATCAGGGAGCACATTAATTTTTGCTTACTAAAGTTATAGTAGTTAAAATAGTCCATTAAAATACATCGGTGCGTGGTTAATACGATGGTGGTGTGGCTGCATATATGCAGCCACACCACCATCGTGCATCTGCACCGAAACATGTCGGAGCATGTAAATTTTAATATTGTTTTTTAAGACAACTCACTAATGCATCATTTGATGAATAAATAAAACTTGGATAATATCAAGATGCACGGTCAGAATGTGAAAAATAAAGAGAAATGAAGTACAGTAATTCAATTTCAAGGGAAGCACATAGAATAAGTCATTCGAAACCTCTGATACTTTCTGTCACATTAACTCTTGTATTCGCAGCTTGTTAACACAACTAGACGAATAAAAACTTCAGTCTTTGGATACTTAGCTTCCTTAAACCTACCACATTATAAGTAAGTCGTCCTAAGGAAAATTTAAGTCTCTTCCTTTCTGTGTAATCCCACAGACGGGAGTCGGCTCAGCAAAGCTCGATTTTGCATGATTTATTATACTTATGTGCAAGTGTTGCTATAGTAACGTAATATTACACCCATTGCTGTAGAGCTTACAGGGAGAGTTTCTACTGTTGCTGCCTGCGTGGAGATTTTAAAGCGTTATGCTCTTTTAAGTAATTTGAATTTCAAAACGTTCAGATCCAAATCTCAATATTCCGTAAACGATGATATATCTATTAGATGTGTTTTAAGAGGTGTTATTATTATTATTATTATTATGTAAGTCAGGTTTCCTTTTTGTGCTGTGTATTTCTTTTCGTTTCCAAAAATATGACTGACCCCGTCCCGACACCACTAGAATTATTATGTTAAAAGTTTAACGAGGCTGAAAATGTTTACGTTTATATAAAAGTCTCATCGCCCAACCTGTACCTAAAACAGTTAATCGCGTTTTGGTTGGTTTGTGCACTTTGGGTTCTCCCATTTGAGCCATTATTTTGAAAGGAGTCTCGTAGCGGCGGTGCCATTTCCATGTATCGCACAAGAAAGGAAACTTCCGGTTTCTCTGAGGAACACAATGTTCCTTGTTTAAAACAATCTGCAGAACTAAAATTGATTGAAGAATAATCCGGTATATAAATTTAAAACCTTTCATTGGCGCCTTGGGTTTCACGGAACACGGTTTAGGAACTAGTGACTTAAGGAGCGTTGTTTTATTAAGGATTCAGGTTAAGTACAAGTATCGTACACAAATGTGTCAAATCTGCATTTTACATTATAAAAATCGGCTATGTTACCCAAACTTTCCCTCACTCCAATCTCTTTATCCGGTGGTTTGTGATGGTTGCACTGTTTGGACAGTCTTGCCTTTGTAACAGATTCTTTTGACGTTCTTGAATTGTTTCATGTGAAGGGATAAGACCGTGAAACTCGGGTCAAATATTTCTGGAGTATTCCTGACCCTTATGAAATGCAATGACCACATTATTGATTTGATTCCAAAATCATTGCTTGGACTCTAGGAACAAAAATATTAGGTGTTATTTTGAAATTATGACGTCAGTAATCATGATCATTGTTGTCTTATTATACGTGACGCCGTGTGGTCTGGCAGAGGTATACCGGACTTCCAGAGAAAGATATTCATCGTTACTCGTGTACTGTCATAATGGAGGATGTAGGTTATTCGGAAAAGCTGGTAAAATTTCACTCCACACGGCTTCACATTCCAAAACACGAAAGTTGTAGAGACGATTTTTTTAGACATCGTGCATCTTTTTGCCATTAAAAGTAAGTTACTGTGACGACCAGGGCCTTACTTTCTTTTCTGTATTGGCATTAAATATTCAGAGGTGACAACGCAGTTGAACTGTTTAGGGCCCAACAGTTAGTTGATTTATGTACCACCAGGCCCAACATGTAACAAGACATACAACGTACGTATAATGTGACATTAAGACGCGTTCGCGTAACCATTGTTGCCGTGGAAAAGCAATATGGTATTACATATTCTGAGTGTATATCTGTAGCCTTAGTTATCCAACATGCAAAGCGCATGCGCCATATTATATTGTCATCTGTGGCCTGTCTGGCTGTACCATATTTTTCCACCTTATCTCATAAACGGCACGATTTCCAGGAAAAAGTTATTGAACATAAATTGTGTGGTTTGATTTTCTTCAAATTTTGTCTGGAACTATTCCAATTCCAAGAAGAATTTAGCGAGATATTATCACAAATGTGCATAGGCCTTAATGTAAAGTACCCGTTACTTTTGTCAGATTTCAATGAAACCTGAATTTTCTCGACATATTTTCGAAAAATCCTCAGAAATCAATTTTCATGAAAATTTCGCCCCGTGGGAGCCGAGTTGTTTCATGCGGACGTACAGACTGACATAACAAAGCTAACAGTCGCTTTTCGCAATTCTGCGAACGCGCATAAAATTTCAACTTTCCGTCCACAAAATGTACATTTGTTTCTGTTGATTTTTGTGGGTCTCCGAACAAACAGCAACTATTTCTTTACAGAGCATTAAATGGCCGGTTTTATAACTGAGACGGAATGTGTTTACTGTGCGGTAGAAACCAAATCTTTAAATATAATTGAGGTTCGCCTTGGTCTGTAAAGGGTTAGTATAGGTCCTATTCATTTACCAGAAGACTGTCGCTCGTTGCTGCATTACCCTGTACCCAAATAAGGTTCCACTTGTATAATACGAAGTTCGTACTGCGGTATCATGATTGTGTTCTCGAGTGTGACGCCATGTGTTTTGATAGGTGACTCCATCTGCAAACTAGAACTTTGCAGCTGCTGGAGGCAGTAAATGCTTCCGCAACCGTTATGTCTGTCTAACGAAACGCACGTCGTTGCTGCCCTAAAGACTGCAATATTCACTGCTTCGAATTGATTGGTTTAAGAACATAAATACCTATCACAACTACGCACTCTAGTTACCCATTTTTCGCACTCCGGTATCCCATGTGTATTTCACCTTAAAATTAGTATTTCCAGTCCAATGATAACCTCCTTGCTCCAAGGAATGGGTTGGGTTCTTGAAGGGCGGAGAGTGGTGGGGGGAAAAGGGGTTGGACTTGAAGGGAAAAGGGAGTAGAAAAAAGATGAAATGAAAGAGGAGATGGAGAAAGTGGTGGCTTCAAAACAAGACGAACATGACAGACTAAGGTTGTCCAGTTGGCCAGCTAACGTGCATATATGGCTTGATCACACAGCATCCTTAGTCCGGCTGACATGAAATGAGAAGCTGTACAAGTGTTTTGAGCCATCTAAGTAACCCATTCTTCTTCGAAATTGGTATTACATCCTAGCAACCTGCAATGCATGCTTCCAAATGACTTGGATCAATGATGATGTCATATCGCGAACAAAATACGTGAGAGTATTACAGTAATGGGTAAAAACGGAACAACTTATCACTTGAGATATACCGAGAGCCTTTGTTTCTTTCTTAAATGGACCAGACACTTCAAGTTCAGCCTAGGGATCAGAATGTTGGTGCTTTAAACATTGCAACAAACTAGGTGACGAAATTCACGTTGATATTAATCTATCGTGTTCTCTATCTTGTACATTTATTTCGACCTCAGAAATAGGAAGTGATAAGCTGGTTTAGAAAATTACATAACGCGGAGCTTTAGAGTTTTTAATCTCTGTTTAATGTTATTCGGGTAATCAGCATGGAAGAGGAAATATAATGGGCATGCAATGTGGACTCACAAAATGTTCATTCGAAGAGAAGATAAGGCATTTGTAGGAGAATAATATTGAAATGAGTCTTAGGAAATTGGACTCTTGAGAGTATGAACTAAAGTCTTCTAATAGCTGCAATGACGTGCTTCAGTAAACAATCTGTACAAGCAATAAATTGAAAAAAAAACTTAAATTTATGCACTAACGTATATCTAACCGATTTTTAAAATTTCAGGTTTAAGTTCTTTGGAAATGGGAAACTAATTCAGCTTCCGGATTTAAAGACGGTAAGTTTAAATTGCTGACTTAACCATAATCAATGCCATGCAGAAGCAAACAAATACTTTTGCCAATCTTTGAAGCGATTTTCCCATTAACGATATTTTTCTCTGGAACTTGAGATATTAAATAAATTAATTTACTCTGAGGGAGAAAGTCATGGTAATCGGTGTGCAGAGTGCTGCAGGAAATTATGCGTGGCCGTGAAATGAACCTCCCTAAGTTTTGAACATCTTAAAGGCACACACAAATATACATATATTGTACTTTATTTATCAGGAACTTTGTCTTTTGGATTTATTAATTGGCTCGGATGTGGATGTTATGGACTATATCTCTGCGTATATTTTACTACCTTACACAATTACGCATGTGCTAGAAAGACAATGTAAATCAACTCCAGTACTCTAGCTTAAGACACAAATCATAATCTGCTTGGAATGTTAAATCTTGATAACACTACGATTTGCACTTCAAGTCACTTTGGTTCCAGCGGCACCATATGGCGTCGCGGACGTGCAAAGATATTTCTCTACACACTTAATGGACTAGTCTAGCACACCTCACACTCACCAAGACTTTTCATTATCTATATCTTAGTAAATAGATCCATTGAAATAGGAAATCATTAAACTTATCTAATATAAATAATACACATTCATCGTTTTCTGTTTATACAAGTCTCTAAATATTAAATTCTTCCCTGAATATATTCTGAGCCGGAGCAAAGGAGCAGGGGAAGGCCCCAGAAACAGCATTGGCCATAACAACCAGTACCCCCTGTCCCGTCCGACTCAATATTTTGATTGACAATTGAGGTATGATATTAGAATATATTAATATAACATGTTAAAACGATGGTAGGAGAATGTAACACTAGCAATGTAAAATATTTCTCCTCTAGTCTAGGGCTTCTTGTTCCGATAGCAGGAACCACCAAAAACAAAGTCTGTCGGTCCGTCGGTCACTCACGGTTCACGTCTGTCGGTGCAGTGTTCTGTAGTGAAGAGTAGCCGTCCAGTCCTTCTCGCAGGGTGTGTTCGTGTAGGTGTGTGTCGAACAGTGATTGTACTTGATGCTTTGAAACCCTGAGTTGGTTTTAAGGACAGCTTGGAAGTCATTTTAAGATATATATATTACATGAAGAAAAATACGATTCCACGAACACTGCTTTTTTTAATCCAAGTCAGGACATTTTCAGATTTTTTGAGCAAGCTAGGCGATGATACAGTGCGGTTCCCAGAACATCAAGGCGCAATAGGAACTTTGAAAACATCACCTTATATTTTACATTGCAACAATATAATGTCCTCGATACGCTGGGAACCTAAAACGGACAACTTCGCTCAGTCTTTTTAACATTTTTGTGCTGATGTGTGGAACTCTATGAAAAATACCAACTCATCAAGCAAAACACAATAACACACATACAGACACTTTGGAAACTAAATCACAGGTGTAGCTTTCTCCGCCAATTGAATAGGCTTAACTTAAGTTACATTTTCTTATGTAGCAACGCCTCTGATGCTAAGCTGGCGTTAGTGTAAAAGATACTGTGAGGGGCTCGGAAAGTTTCTCCTTGACCGGGAGGAACACGAGGGAAGGAACAAATTTTCGGTCTAGTTGTACTTGCTCAGAAGTCGGAGTTCCGTCGGGCTCTTCCAAAAGGAATGGTTGCATGATGAACTGGTCTAAGAAAGGAGGTTGATTCTGCGGGACGGCATAAGAGGCAGGGACTTGAGACTTCCTGGCTGCTTCCTGTAGCTTTTTCTTTACTTCATCAGTAGCAGCTTCCTTTAATTCTAATAATGACTCCGCCGCCTCTGGTTCTTGCCGCAGTTCAAAATTACTCTTATCTACCATATGTTCCCTTCTGATATGCTTCTTCAAAATTGCCATATGAACGGAGGAGAAACCACATCGAGTACATTTGTACAGGCCTTGGGACGTTACTTTGATCGCAGTTGTCTCAAGGGAGCTGGAAGCTATTGTTTCGGGTAGGCTAGTGGAATTTAAACTGTGCCTATTCTGAATGTGGGCCAAGCAATTTTCTCGAGACCTAAAGCGCTGAAAACACTTCGAACACCGAAACTTATACCTTCCCCCAGCAGCATTAATCGAGTCTTCTTCAATTACTTCACATTCCAGATTTTCACTCTTAATACCGTCTCCGTTTTCTTCGTTGTTTGGAGAATGTTGCTGTAGAGTCTTCTTTCGTTCTTGCATGTTTCCGATTTGTGGTGGATAAGAAGCTGACGAAGTAGGAACAATGAATGGATTTAGAACACCTGAGAACTGATGTGTCAAGATGTGATGTTGGAACACTTCTGACTGGAGAAAACTCTGCAGACAAACAGGGCACTGAAACGGTTTTGCCGGGTTAGGCAACGGGTTCGAAGACAATCCTGCATGGGACCTTTCATGGACAAAGAGAAATGCAAGAACGGGTGTCGTAAATGGACAATAGGAACAGTGATAACTCTTTACTGTCGCATCTCCTGAACCGAAGAGACTCGCAAAAACTTGCTGCCCACCCACATCACCTGTGCCTTCTAAAGGCATCAAAACGGGCGGTCTTGAGCAGCCAGTATCTTGGTCTTGACTGTTCCAGTTGTTTGGAATTTTCAGAGTAGGGCTGTAAGTGGACCCTGAACCAGACGAAGAGTTATTCACTACGCCGGAGACTCTGCTTGTTTGTAATTGATGTTTTCCTTGTTGGGAGACTAATTGGTACTGACTTTCCAGTTCTTTCCATTTTTCTACGCCATTTTCACCATGATCGTTTAATAGGTGAGCCTTCAACCACTTTGTGCTTCGGAAGCGGCGATTGCATATTGAACAAACTTCAGTAAAATGGCTGAAATACCGGTGACTTAGGTCACCTAGCTCGGATGGTTTCAAAGCTTGATCTCCCTCTAATTGAATCTGCATGTTATGCCCATTCCCATTGTCCCTCGCTGAATGAGCCGCGGACCCATCCTCAATAATCCCATGGGTATTCTGTTTGTGTACGCGAAGAAAATACTTGCTACAGAGTTCCTTGTTGCAAATGTCACAAATAACACCGCCAATCTGTGCTCCGTTCTCTATCTCAATTCCATGCATACGCTGCATGTGAGTCTTCATGAAATACTTATTGCACAATTCCTTGTTACAAATTTCACAGTAACTGCTCGTTGGTGTTACAGAAATTCGTTTGTCAGGTCCTCCGTGGACCACTTGCTGACTTTGAGGTTTTTCTGGTGGTGACTTCGCATCTAACTCCTCTTTAATCACGTTACTCATCACTGCATTTGCTGTCGCTGTCGTCTTTACACTGCAGGTGTGAAAATCATCCACGTGCTGTTTAAGTTGATATTGAGTGAAGAAGTCTTTTTTACATAAGAAGCAATACGTATGTGTGTCTATGAGAGGAGGTAGGCCAGTCATCTCCAAAGGTGGAAGTTTTTGTTCTTCAACGCTACTTTGGTCCTCCATAAGAACACCATGTTCAGCCATCATATGTGCAGTCAAGCAGTAATGATTTTCAGTCACTTTGTTGCAGATCGTGCACGTTTTCACTTTACTTACATTGAGGTTATTTAATTGTAATATCATGGTTTGAAGTTTCTGAAGGTCTTCACTAATCGCATCTTTCCCTCCATTGCTGTTCCCATCATTGTTATTGTTAAAAGTTCCCACTTCAACCGCCGATTTATCTCCGATTTGGGACAACTTTTCGTCATTACAATTTTCAGTCATGTCCTCCTGAGCTCTAACTTCAAGTTCCCCTGGATCTTCTTGCCCTTCTTTCCTCTCGTTATCCGTAACATGCAGATAAGCACGATGTACTTGCATCAGATAGAAGCTCTGAAAACGCCGCCCACAAATATCGCATTCTGGATCATCGCTGTCAGAGAAATCGTTTCTTACTTTTTCACCTGAATCCGAACTGTTCGTACCCTGCTCCCCTACTATTAAATTTAATGGGCTCGTCTGATTGTGGTTCCACGGAACACAGCCGCTGCCACCTGCCTTAAGTTCTTTCCCTTCACAGTCTGAAATATAAATACCGTGACGTTTCATCTTATGCGTCCTCAAGAAATATTTATTGCAATACTCTTTACAGCATATCTCGCAAAATGCATCGGCGTTGATGACACCCAACTTTCGTAACCTCTCTGAAGATAATGCGACTTCTTTTTGGTTTTGTAGAGAGGGAGTTGGGGAATTTTTGTTAGATTTTCCTGGGCAATTTTCCACACAATCTCCAATGAAACGTCCTTCTTCTGATTCCTGTTCAGGTTCCTCTTTCACATTTGTAGGTTCCAGACCTTCGTCTGTTACAGAATTCGCAGGACTAAGTTTTACTTGCAAATTGCTCTCGTGTTTCTCATGGAAACTCACACCAAGTTCTTCCAGCTCCGACATATTTTCTGGCATGTCGCTGGAAACTGTCTCGAGAACATTGGATCCAGTGTCTGAACCTGCTGATGTGCTGCCCCTTTCATCGATTTCTTGCTTTCTAATGCAGTCCGGTAAATTCGGAAAAGGCGTACTGCCTAAAAGCGGGAGAGAGTCGTCGACAATACCATGGATCTTCGCTTTATGCCGTCGAACAAAGTATTTGTTGCAAAATTTCTTTTGACAAATATCACAAAATGCTTTCAGCTGTCCATTTCCAGGTATCTTGTTCACGTTCAAGGCGTCCGCTATTTTGGGAGGAACTGAAGGGGGTTTAGAGTTTTGTGCCCCTGGCACGGGAGATGCCATTCTGGAAAGGTTTAAATTTACTTGAATCAGAGGAGCCGGGTATGGGTGACCAGGAATCGAAGTACCACCCATAGTTGTACTCGGACTTTCAACATATATTCCGTGTTTGTTTGCTTTATGTGTCTTCAGAAAATATTTGTTGCAGAATTCTTTATTGCACAATTCACAGTATGCGTCTGGATTGAATATTCGAATAGGAGCTGTACCAGGGACTTGGCCTTGGGATTGCGTGAGTGAGGGAGAGGCGTTAATCACTGAATTTTGTGACATGAGCGGCAACAAGAAGTGTGGAGCTAAAGGCATGTAACCAGGTAGAGAAATTTTCTCCTCAACCAGCGGGACAGAGTTCCCAGACTCGAGGGCCTGTGGTAGTATTACTGGCGGTTTGGTCCCATGGATTTTATCATCAGTTTTATTTCGGAGCTCTGACATTAGAGATCCTACTACGAAATCTACAGATGAAGTGGAGTGTGTTGTTGGTAAATGGGAGAGATTCAATGGTATTTCTGACCTATTACTAACTAAATTATCGGGGCCTAGTTGAAACTGATTTTGAAAATGTCCGTTCTCAATGTGAAATTTAAGACGCCCCTCAGGGTTTAAAACCTCAGGACAATAAGGGCATTGCGAAAAGGATTCGTCATCATTTACTTTAACAGGACCGGACTCCGTGTTTGGTTCCAAATCGCTTTCCGCCTTATGGTCCATTTGCAGTTTGGTTTCCTTGTGGCCGCAGGTTGAATTTGGTGATCCTTCATTATGTACCTTACCTTCATTGCTGCCTTCCGGTTCGTCGTCGCTAGATGGTTCAGTGAGTGAAAACACCCGAACTGGTTTCGACTGCTTCCGCCGCTTCTTAGCCTGAGACTGGTCGGGTTCGGATTGGCTGTCCTGAAATGGACGCTTGCAGGTTGGAGTGTCTATGACGCTGCCCGGGGTGATGTCCTCTTCGTCGTGGTGTTCCAGTTCCTCGCCGGAGTTCGTTGAGTCTTCTCCGTCGCTGTACTCTGCGGTTTTGATTCCATTTCCCGTTCCTGTACCCGCTGAGTGAACAACGGCAGAACTCATCATCGTGTACTGTACGGTGTTATCGTGCTGAAAGTGACACACTGCAGTTGGTCTTCATGTAGAGTGTGAGAGTCGGTCCTGTAACAAGCGTTATTGAAAAGGAAGTTAATTTTGAAGTTATTTAGTGTACATACGTATATTAACATTCCGTTCGGTGAGCAAGGTTTATATCTTAATAGCCGTAGGGCCTAAGACGCTAGGGCTTTGGTACTGGTCTTACAGTTGGTTTAGACTTGAATCTCTTTCAAAGAGTTGATGCATGTTTGCGATTTTTGTTTGAATTGCGCTGTGTAAAATCAAACCCATTCATTGTCGAATAAATTGCACTAAATCATAAAAAAGACTTATTTTCAGTAAATTACCTTCAAAAGAACTCTGTTTTTAACACGCCATTGATAGCCTCTTACTTCGGTCTTAGTAGACCATTAATATAAGCAATAGTCAAGCTTGATATTAAAATTAAATACCACTTAGATTAAGAAGTGTCCTAAGTGTTACTATCACGGAGAGAAATTAATTCAATTTTGAGTCATGTGAGCCCATTCTTTATTCTTCCATCTCTCATAACTCCAGCATATTTCAGCCACAGCTACGTTCTTATCTTCTCCAGTCTGCTTCCCGGAGTGTGAAGATACTGATTCCACCATAAGGCATTTTGTTTCTCTCAGTTTTTAGATTTCGAAGTCAGACATGCCGAGCTAATACGCTGGTAGTTAACGTCAGATAACAAATGTTACTCAGTTTCAATGCCGCTGTAGCTGAGTCAGTATAAAGACAACTGTACAGTCTAGATGGCCGAGGATTCTAGGTTCCAGTGCCGGGAGGGACAAGAGATTTTTATCTTCTCCAAAGCTTCCACACATCCTCTGGGGTTCAACGAGCCTCCTGTGTGATACGTATCGGGGTATTTTCCCGAGGTAAAGCGACTGAGGAGTGAAGCTGACTGCGGGCTTCCATCTAGTGCCGAGAATAAGACTTCTCTCAGTTATTTCTCCAGTGAACCCTACGCCCGTTTGGCGTCGTACTTCATAAAAGTGTAAGGGCAAATTTTTTTTTAACTCATGGTTCCGTGCATCATAATTCGGTGTTAATAAAAATCCAACCAGATGCAGCAGTATGCAGATATTTATTTACTGCAAAGTCACTCTACTTCCCTCCAACGTGGCCTGATCAGGCCACGTTGGAGGGAAGTAGCTGTACCGATATTATGACCTGTACTGGAGGTTGCGGTTACAGTTTTTAGTACTCCTGATGATGTGTGCTGTGACACCCGAAACATGTAGAGTGACTTTGCAGTAACTAAATATCTGCATACTGTTGCATCTGGTTGGATTTTTATTAACAGTAAGGGCAAATTTACCGTTGCCTTGATCTTACAATTACAAACTCGTCTGTAGTTTCGCTTTTAAATATAGGCCTCTTCCCTCCTTTCTGACTTCGTATCAAGCACAATGGTGTAGCAAGAACACTAGCCTAGCAATCCAGGGGTACGCGGTTGAATCGCCACGGGTTTTTCCGTCTGTTCTCTCGGAATTCCTTGCATTTCTGTTCAAGCTAGCAGTAAGAATTATGCTTGATTTCAGGCTTCTGCTGCGGTATAATTGAGACAACCCCTTTTGTGGGATGTCACGCAGCGTGGATTTGTAGTAAGTTACCAACGTTTCAGGACAGCCTATTGATCTCATTTTCAAGGATCAAGCAGTCCAAAAACAATCCATTTGGACTGCTTGACCCTAGAAAATGGGACCGATAGGTTGTCCCGAAACGTCGTTATCTAACTACAAATCTACGTTTCGTGACATCCCAGAAGAGTGTGGATAGCAGTAATAATTAAAAATCGCATAAAATTATTACACACGCATACTGAGTGGACACATTATTTCTGACTAGAACTATGGAGTTATTTAGGCGATTCCGGCTTCGAATCCCTCCCAGGATAATGCTTTGGATATATTTTAATTTGTAACTCTAGGGGACTGATTTACTTACCCCTGAAATATCTTCCGCGGTTAAAACTCTACAGTTAAATCAGTTAAACTTACGGGAAAGAGAGTGGGTTAATTGGTACTTAGTTTGTACAGTCTGTTTGAAACTCCATTTGAATTTAAAAATTGTACAGGTCTTTGCATGTTTTGCGGTGTTTCAGATAAGGAACCCTCTATAGTAAGGCAACTGCAGCACAAGGAACAAACGTGGACATAAGCTGGTACTAAAATGTATCACAAATCAACCAACTACAGAGTTGCTGAATGTGCATTACGTATGATGTATTAATCTGAATTATTGCAAGAACTTCTCACTGTTATTGTAATCTTATTATAAATAATATGTTATTTCGTTAGGTTTGAATTCATTTCACACAAACATCAACTTCCAGTTAGTAATGACATAAAATAAATGCCAATATAAAGTTGCTGCCAAGCAAATAAGTATGCCTGCATAGGAGAGTTGATTTTCTTGCGGTAGTAAGTATAACACTGCATTCTTCTTGGAAGAGATGCCTTCTGATTTGATTTGTAGGGTCTTCAGAAATTATAGACATCAATCATCCTACACGGCGTCACATTCCAAAAGACCGTACATTTTTTATGCCCTTAGTTATAAAGTTGGTTTTGGTGTGATTTGTACACTTCTTAGTCCGTGTTTCTCGTCATGAGGTACAGTATGTGATGCTATGTTAACCCTTATCCTGCTAACGTGGAGAATATGGTGAGCCCCTAATAATGCCAGTAGATGGCAGGTGGGATTTAATTCGGCTTTTAAAAGGTTAATGTACCTGAATATTCGCGTTTGGATTTTCCGTTCATTGAAGGTTAAACATTGAAGGTTGGCCCGTTAAAGTGAACCAAAATGATTGTGTTTTCCTTCAGTAGGTGTAGACGGAGTGGGTAAAATAAATTACGCGTGCATTTCTATCCAGAAATTGCCTGTTTGCATTACAAAATTATTAATTTTTCTCATGATATTCATGACAAAATTATGCCATGTGAAAATGTATTTAAAATAAACAAAAAGAGAATGAAATATTGATACGAAGAACCAACAACAATCTTGTTGCAGTATTGTAATTTCAAAATACACAGAACGATAAAAAGTACCCATGTTCTACTCGTATTATCAGAAGGTAACATGCAGTGATGCAAACAGTACAACTAATGTGATAAAGGCACTGTAAATATCGTTGAACGTTAATGAAAACAGTTTCAGTCGTGGCGCAAGGTTTTGTTGCGTCTAGCACAGAGCAGCTTGTGGATTATGGCTTGGTGTATGTGATTTAAATAGGCAACTAATTTTGGAGCGCACATAAATTTGTGCGACACCATCAGCTGCTGCTTATGAAGATTAAAATTTTAAAAAAGTCTCTGGTTTTACTGATTTGTTCTATAGGCGCATAAATAGGTTTCGGCTTCGAAGAGAAGAGCATAGGGTGTAAGCGTTCAAGAAATGGTTGCTGAGAATAATATTTGGGCCTAACTACGTAGACGTACGAGCAGAGTAAAAAAAATTCATAGCGATGACCTCCAAAACATGTTCTTCTAAGCAAATATTATGAAGTAGATGAAATCAAGGAGAATGAGATGGGCGAAGCATGTGGCATGCATCGAAGAAAAGGAAGGCATGGAGTTTGGTGTGGAAATCTGAAGAAGAGGGACGGACCACTTTGGAGACCTAGTGATAGATGGAGAATAATATTCAAATACGTCTTAACGGAATAGAGTGGGAGGTCTCAGAACAATGACAACGTCGGGATATTGTAAAAAAACCTTCGGGTTCCGTAAAATGAGGAAATTCCTTGACTGCCCGAGGGGCTTCTGAAGGAGAAGCCTCTTACCCCCGAGTTTGCAAACTCTGAGTTTTTTAGTGGGACGAAATGTTTTATATTCATCCCGCCTAAAATTTGTAATATCTGAAGCATAACCAAACATGCTTTATGGGAAAAAAAACCAGTACATTACGAATAGCAGGTGCAGATTTTTCAGATAGTAATAACAAGAGGTTTGAAATGCAGCGTATATATTTTCCATATAGGATGCTTAAGCACTAAAATACAAGGCACTGTACCATTTTCAATATCAAGTGTAAGTGATCCATTTGAGATACAAAGTTCCCAAAATTTTATGAAATTTGACGCCGTGTACTTTGGTAAATAGTTGTCAACAATCTAGAAGAGTATCTTTCCTCCTTATTTGGAATAGTCAGAATACAGAGAAGTTTCGTTCAAAATGTTGATAAGTATCAGTCAGACTACACGGCGTCACATTAAACACGATGTTTAAAAAGCGGTGAATATTGCACGAGGTAATAAGGTAGAAGAAGGAAGGAAGTATTGTTTTGGATTGCTGGAATGACAATCACAAAGCAGACGCATAATTTGCATGTCGTACCAGTTGGAATGTTGGCCCATACCTTAGTTTCGACGTACATCGTATTATCCTCAAGTGACGCAATCCACATCAAACTGTTAATAGTGCGGCATTTGGGATGTAGTTCCTTGTAATGTGTTAGAAATATGCTGACGTTTGGGGAGAAACGTGCATATTTTATTTTCAGGATTAAAGTGCTAAATATGGAGTAAATTCGTTCCTCCGAAAATCTGAAAATGTGTACCAAACTACACCACGTCACACCATATGAGGCGGTACTGTTTACAGCCGCAGTCGCCAGAACCCAAAAAATGTCGAACATGAAATGTTGCCAGGTGAATTTGATTTTGGTAAAATCCATAAAATATTACAATGCAGCGAAGGGAAGTTGGCATCGTTAGAACTATGGACAGCGCCATCGTAGTTCGAGTGTTGTGTTCCATTTAGCAGCTTTGTTTAATTGTGCTGGATCTAATATTCAACCATGCAGGTTGTTTTCTGCACACAAACTTCTCTTGTGGCCAATTTGTTATAGATTGAAGGAACAAATTATCCGAAACTATTTCAACGCTTGTACAAATTCAGACACGGTTTAATGTTTTCTGACCGTGTACACGTTAGAACTTTTGTTCTAACCGTATCGTATAATGACTTGCTAAAATGTATTCGTAAGTGGCGAAAAATTATGAGAAAACTTTCAGTGCAACGTCGGTTGCTTCTGTTACACTTGCTGGTCTTGTCAGTGCTTCTAATTTTTTTTTCTGATTTTACTAATTAGGTGTGTGATTTCGAGAAGAGAATGGCAGTTAATTAGGTAACACTTCTGCTTTGTATTCGGGATGTCGCAGGTTCAAATCTCAGTCCAGAGGCTCTAGATAATAATGATATCCTTCGTGGTATTCTTCAATATCTCAAGGGAAAGTCCAGAATAAAACTTCAGATTATCCCACAACTGCCTTCCTTCTGCATTCTTAAAAATTTAATGTCTCACACCTATAATTCGACGTTACAAATCTCAGCTACTGATTTTCTTGACAAATAAATATAAATTGAAATCTGGTAACATTGACAGACATAAAATATAAACACGCTTATTTCAGTGCAGGGTTTTACAACGTTAAACGTGAATGTGAAGGCCATAATTGATATTGTATCCTGCTACATGATGTATGAAAGAGCCAAATCCTAGCTGAATACTTTGAAAGATAACATGTTACATCAAAGCTGCTGGGGCAATACAATATTTCGCAGAAGAAAAATACGAGATCCTGCGCAATTCTTCAAATATGAGAGCTACAGTGTGACAAGCAGAGAGTTATTCTGTCGTGGCTAGAGAGAACATTGTAAGCGCACCTGCTCCTATTTCTATTCCAGAAATACTGGACAGAGAGCTTCATATCAGCGACTGGAGCCGAAGTAGTGAAAAAATGTGTCTGTATCTCTTCTACATATATCCAGGTCGCCAGGTCGCCATGGCGACTAATTTTTTTAAAGGTGGCGCCTAATATTTGCATCTTTTCGCCATTCTGGAGCCTACAGTTTTGAGTTGTATCCTATGTTTTGGGGGAACTTGTACACTGTTGGCCTAGTTATCTTCTAAACAAGAGATTTACAATTCGCTCATTCTGTAATATTAAGTTTATCAGTGATTTACTATGTTGGCTTGTTATTCACTCACACAGAAACTAGTCACTCCCAATGCCTGTCAGATGTCATTAATCGTCAGACAGTTTTGACGTGTACATACTTTCGCCTGTAAGAAACTTGCTGTTAAATTTTCTTCAGCTGGCGTTCCAATAGAATGATCAAAATGAGAAAAGATTACGCGATCGAAAATTTAATGTTACAAATGTAATACGATATAATAAACCATATAATTGCATCTAACTTCTGTCGGATATCGCCGGACGTCGTTAAACTTGCTTTGCATGAGCTGAAGTAATTAGGGAATGGAATTAACCCTAATTGTATCCATACGTGTGTTCCAACACTTCGTAACGGGTTCCGTGTTGTGCTATTCACTTATCACCAAATAGTCCTTTGCTTAGCTTTACCAGTTGGGTATTGCGGCAGCATGCTGCCACAATACCCAGCTGGTACAGCGAAATTAATGCGACTTTTTATAGTGTAACTTTAGCAAGGACGATACGTCTCCCTGATGATGGCCCTAGGACCGAAACATGTCGGAGCGTTTTATTGTTTTAATGTGTAAATTTTATAAATTTTTTATATGAGCAGTAGTTGGTATAATAATTGAGTAACTCAACAACATGCACGGTGTAACAACGAAAATAATGCACAACTAGATTGTTCTAGAAAAATCTAGTTGTGCATTCAGTTGGATAAATAAAAGACGTGATAGTTATTTTTCTGTTGTATTTATTTTACATCTCCGGGTCTTTAGGAACATGGGAATGAATGAATGTAATTTTTAAAAGCTGTATTAAAAGATAGGATTGATGTTGTACGTTACTCCTACCGTGCATATTCTTACAATCAATGTGCATATGACATATATACCTTTGTTATAATGACTCCCTGAGGATGGCAGCCCGATGCTGCAACATGTGCGATTTGATATACTAGTATTATATTCCTGTGCTTAAGTGGTTATTGATTTGTTCGTATGGTTACAGTTGACTGTCATTTCCTGCGTATACTTTTAACGGTCTAATCTGTCACAAGCTTGTCCTGTACTGAACACACAAAACGCCGCTCAATAGCAGAACAGGAAGCGAAATGTTAATTAATCTAAGGTGCAGTTATTACTTAAGTCAGTAACGACATGTCAGGTACAGTTCTGAACAAAAATTAAGGGTGAATTGTCTTTCTGAATCTTGATGTTGATATAACAATTAAACGTCTTGCCCTTAAGTATCTGTCAACGATATGTTTCTCTTGGGATCAAACGTTTGGGGCGCTCTGCATTTTCTGATATTCCACAGCGTAAAAAACTTTCGGAAAGTGGAGCTGTTTTCGTCCTCAGGCCCAAGGGCGGAAAAAAAATACCTGGCCAGTTTTTTTTTCTGTAACGGTAAGCAAAGTTACAGCGTGCCGGCATCTTATTGGTTTTGGCGCAAATCTGTTGAGAAAATTCAAGTTTCATTAATATCAGACAAGAATAACGTACCTTCATATGAACGCTTAAGGACATTTATGATAACATCTCGCTGAATTCTATTTAGAATGAGAAACGTTTCAGGCAAAAGTTGTAGATAAACTCAAAATACTTTTTGACGAAAATCGTGACTTTCATGAGATTATATAAAAAAAAAATGTGGTAGAACCCGACAGGCCACAGATGACAGTGTAATATCGTGAATGGTCTGTGCATGCTGAATAAATGAGGATACAGACATAATACGTAATTATTATTGCTTTTCCACGGCAACAGTGGCTACGCGAACGCGCTTCAGTGTTAAGTTTATAATACTTCTCCTGTCTTTTTTAATCCTAAGATGGGGCACCTAACGATGTACTTGGTATCGAGAAATGAATACCGGCACTTGTTCGTAAAAGAAGAAAGCACTGTACGGCACCTACTAAAGCCAGGTGGCTGTGACAGTACAAAGTGCTGTAAGACTCTGCCTTCCAATCGGAATAATAGACGAAGGACAAATTACGAAAATTAAGTAACCGTACAACTGGAATCTCTCCAGTGAAAATGGAGTATTCGTTGTATAATTGTGTTTTAAGATGTAAGATAGTCTCTTTTGTCTGAAGAGTAGAATTACTCTACATAATTAGAGGAAATTTACAGTTTAAATGGGTTATGCGTATCAGAAACAGAGTGGAAATAGAAATTGTATGTTCCAGAAAACTGTAAAAATTACTAATAAAACTTATAAATATGGTGGCACAAATCTGTCTCTGGAAGTCCTGAGACGCTTCGTAAGCACTGTGCGGAAAATGTCACAGATTTTAAAAAGAAAAACGGTGGTGTGTTCTAACAAATTGGACGGCCTGCTTCTTACTGCAAAAAAAAATACCTCTGTTGTGGCTTGTGATTTTGAATGTGTTTGTAACACAAATTTTCTACCTCTTTCTCCTCAGGCTTTCTGTCTAATAGCACTCTCTCTGCACCTGACGTAAGCAGCGTTACACATATTTTCAGATAATTGTTTCATTTACATGGACACCCTTTTCTTGATATTACAGGCAACTCTGACATTTATATTTCACCGTTAACGTACTCTTAACCGTAACGTAGACGTAGCGGAATAAATTACAGCCGGCATAACTTCCTTCAACAGAGTGCGGTTGTTCGAACGTTCAGAGAAAATGAATGTGGGCCTACTATATTTAGTAACTGCAGACACCTCTTTCGATGCTTAACACTCTCTCGAAACATTTGAATTTACTATTTATGACAGTAATTAATTTTATGAAAAAATAGACTAAGCATTGTTTTTGAGAATATTACGTCACCTTGAACAATCCAGTCACGTAACTTAATACTGTTCTGGCGTCGCTGAGTTCACATGAACAAATTGTTACTGCATATCGTGAACTAAGTATTGCCGTTGTTTTCCTCCATAATGTGTGTCTCTGTAAGATTAAAAGCTTTGAAATTTCGCTAGTTACGTTAACTTGGCCAATAGGTGTTAGAATAATCGATAATTTTCTGATTTTTCTACGGAGTCCTTGTAAATCTGCTGCGCCAAACAAACAGTATTAGGGCCCATGCCCTTCATGTATTTGTTATCAATGTACGACTTTATACAAAAGTTTCGCTTATTTGCTGGCGGCTGAAAGGCTTGTCATAATATATATAATGATTGACGTACAGTGTAAATTTTTGCAACCTTATATCGATTCCCTTGCGACATTTGTTGTAGGGAGATGGTGTTATAATTAATCTTAGTAAAATTATGATACTATCTTTGAGTGGTAAAAAATCGGAATAACCCCTTAATACCCATTGGTTACTGTATGTACCACCATATTTCAGATTCAAAACCCTACATTCTACCCACACAATGTGTATATTGTTTTATATGATTCTCAGTAGAAAGATAAATTATTTTTCAATGCAGCATTCAGTGACTGGCTGACTTTCAACCCTGTGACAGCGTGTGTTCCGTGCCGGTATGAACTGGCTGTTTAGTACTTTTCAGGTTAAATTGCGTCTTCACAAGGTATACAATAATCTTACTTCACCTTCCCATTCTTATAATAATCTTGCAGTTCAGTTGTATTGTAAACTCGGTTTTTATTATCACACTGATTACATATTTTCTGATGATTTTGGAAAACGTGACGTCTTCTTTTTCTACTACTTAATAATCTTTTAAAAGTCGATGCAATTGAAGGATCTTTAAACTGCACGTGTTCAAAGGTAACTTACTGCCGTGTAATTGATGGCTTTATTTGTGAGCTGATGTAAGAGTAACTGTGAAGTAATACTCTGTTACCTGAAACAGAACGTTTAGCACTTTATTCCATGCGGCACATCGTGCATGTCATTTTTTCGGTACCGTCTTAAGAAAAATTTTTTATTCTCTTAAGACAAAAGTTTTTATTCTCTTAGCTTACTTCCTGTACTAGAGTGACTACCAACAGTAGATAGACTTTGGTAGGAAACAATGTAAGTATATACAAAACTAAACAATTAGCCTATTAGTATTCTAATTACGGTGGTCTAAGTTGCTAAATAAAGTTAATGATTTATTCTAAAATAAATATGTAACATTCTTACCGGGGTAGAATAGAGGTAATGCATTTATTGTCAAGTAATTTAACTTTATCAGTTTTACTGTGGTGGCATTTTACAACTCTCTTTATGTATAACGTAATATGACACGTTGAAATTATGCCTAAATGAGGTAACAGAATTAACATTGACAGTGAATTAAAATCAAAAAAGGAAAATGGTGTTTCTATTAAATAGTAATAATAATAATAACAATAATAATAATCTCATCTTTATTATTAGCATGCTAACACAACGGCCAAAGGAGCAGTTACAGGAATAGCACAGGAACATGGATAATACGTTACATAACTAACCACAAACATATAAACACATGAAAAAAATGAATACCAATAAAAATAGCAATACGAACAACGCAGATTCATAGTAAATGTAAATAGCGTAATTAATTTGACAAATTTTTAAGTAAAACTGACTATCGTATAGAATATAACACTACCTTCTATTTTTATATATAGAAGATGTCCCACATATAGAGCCGAAACATGTAGTTGTATTCCTACTGTACTACTAGGTGAAATATAGTTGTGTTCGACTGTAGGTGTAGTACACAAAATTCTTTGTTATCGCACTGCCCCTACTGATGGCAGTGGTCGCCGAGGCGCGCCTACAGGAGACAGTTGCGACGTTTAGGGTCAACTTTATGCAAGTATAATCATAATAATAATAATACAGTTACGGATGTTCAAATGACTGATGCCCCCGTGGTATTAAATGCCTGCGATTACAGTTTCGGATCTTCCTTTCGATCTGGATGCATACACTATTGACGCATTCGTTTGCATTGCTGTGTCTGTCCTTGAAATTGGAATGTGTACATTACGAATCCAGGAATCCGACCGAATATCTCCTTCTTTCAGAACCAGTTCTCTATCCTAATAGGCAGAAGGAACAATTCCCGGGCAGCTGAACAATATTAAGATATTAAGAATGCTAGTAGTAAGAAATGTATTATAACAATAATAACATCTGCTTCCTTATCACGATAATATTAATATATAAAACAGTACATACTAATTACATGTGAGAATTAAATTATATCGTGAAATTATTGCTATATAAAACGTAATGATATATATATATATATATATATATACACAGAATTATAGTTTCGCTTCTTGTGTTATGTTGTTATCACACTGTGTCTCACATAGCACTAACGAAAATAGTTTGTGCTTTCGTGAGGAAAGATGCTGAAATATTTGGATCTGCGACAGACAGGGTAAACGGCAGCTGAAAAATTCCGTAATAAGAAAATTTATCTATTCTTATTAGGATGATCACATCACAGAGGATGAGGCTGGCCGGGCATGTGGCACGCATGTGAGAGAAGAGAAATTCGTGTAATATTTTCATCGGGCGAACTGAAGTTTAAGGACAACTTTGAAGACATTTGCTTGTATTCAAATAAAGTGTGATAGTTTATAGAGAAACTGTGGGGCATAGGAAGCGTGCTGGGTTCGTTTGTCTCAGAACAGGGACCAGGATCTTTTCAAGGATTCTGCTGCTTGGATTTGGTCAGTTCTACGTTTGTATGAAATATTATACAGGATTACCATAAAAGAAATAGATACTTTCAATGTTGTATTGAAACGAAATTATCAATGATTTAGCCAAAATACTACTTACATGGTTTTGTAGTACATGTCTTTAAGTTTATATGACGAAGTTACAAATGTTCTGTGTGTGAGCCTTTTGTCACACGACAGATATCAATACGATAGTCTAATTTTGTCCAAACAGACCTGAGCATATCCTCGTCAACACTTGCAACGGATGTTGTGATGTATAAACAACCAGTTTCTTGAAATTTCTTGCTCCAGTCATAGATAGACTGCCTTGTAGGTGGAGGTTTGCCATATCGTCTTCTGAAATGACGCTGTACAAGAGTAACGGAGTTTGTCTTCGCTAATTCCAGCACACAAAAAGCCCTCTCTACCACAGTAGCAGCCATTTTGCTTCAGTGATGTCAAGGGCGCTGACGTCACGAAATAATGCCTGGAAAAAAAATTTCATCTTTCCTCTACGCTACTACGCAAATTGTGTGTCCACTACTCTAACGGTTTTGATACTACATAATGCTGAAAGTGTCTATTTCTTTTATAGTAACCCTGTATTATGTAGGCTAGTCTGTGTCATTTCTAGCCTTGTGAAAGAAGCTCCTTGCATATAAATGTTGTGATTTATGTTATAAAAATTTGACTTCTGTGTTTATTCTGAAGTCATTATACAGAGTGTCTTATGAATTGTAGGCATAGCTGTATGAAATGATGTCCTAGGTACCAGCGATCAAAAATTTTATACAAAAATCGGAATTATGATAAAGTAAAGTTTAGAATAACAGGTAAGGATTGCTGCACATAATTACAATAGAGTAACAAACATACAGGTTGTGTAATAAATTTAAAACCTAAATTAAACTTCGTTGCATGAAATTGACCTAAATTTACACTGACCTGTGTTTGAAACAGCTTTTTGGAAATCGCACGCGCGGCCGCACACTTATCGTCACTCAGTTACGAACAGTGGACATGAAAGGCCATAGATAAGCTTGGTATTTGTTTACATGACCCGCCAGGTGTTCAAGGTCGCGTAGCGTAATGTTTGATTCCATGAATTATACGCGCGGTTCACAGGAGTGCGTTTCCTGGAATTCAAAGGGACACGGAAGACCATTACGAATACGACCCATGTTGATAGAAATGTTTTTGACCTAGGAAATTATCTTCTACGGTAATATTCAAACTTCACGTAACACCCTGAATGTCCGCGGTTTATTTAGTTAAAAGAAACAAAGCAACGGATGTTTGCATTTCGTCACTATTCATAAGTTCTTTCAACTCCAGATACGTTGTAATATTTCCAATGGTACGTGATAGCATATGGAGAGAAGTCAGTTTTGTTACGTGTTTTCAGATATGCAGGTATTGTACTGTGCCTCTATAAACCGTTCAGATCGACCCAAATAGCAAGTAGTATCATTTAGTAGAACTCTTAGGCTTTATATGAGACCCGTCATATATGAAATTAATAAAGGTTTTCATAAACACTAATAGTCGGATTTCATGCATTATAACATTAGTCATCAGTAGCCGGTTCCTATTTCATGTTCCTAAAGGAATTTTGTGTGACACGCCTCTAGAATTACTATTCCAACCGCCTTATCATTCAGCCCTCCACGTTGACATCAAACAACACTAACAACGCTGTACTTCCTGTTGTTTATGAACGTCTGCAATGCATAGTCTCTAATGGACACCTACCAAGTAATGAAGTTGATTTGTCTATTAATATGGATCGTGCAAACACAGGTCTGAGAGAGTTTATTCAGTGTTCTGTATATCAATAATGAGTCAAATCACTTACTTCTGAGTTACTGAGTGTTTTACAAAAACGAGAAACCTGTCATGTAGAGCTCCGGTCTGTCTGTCTGTCTATGTGTCTGTGGCCTAGTTCAGAAACTAAACTTTCCTATCGATACTGTTAAAATTTGGTACTGGAAAGTATAAACGTTTGACAATTACTTTTTTCAGCCATACTGACCTACACTAACGTGCATTTCGTCTATGGCGGCAAATAATATATTTGCATACAGTCAAAACCCGATACAGCTCCACACCCCCCCCCCCCCCCCCCCACACCCCCCCCCCCCCCCCCACCCACCACCCACGCACAGAAAACCCCCGTTTCAAAAAAATATAAAAAACCCCAACCCCCCA
>Ga0123352_10001170_pt1 | contig 34298 bp, 40 predicted proteins | sample TergutLab28metaG_FD_89700 | JGI IMG/M metagenome (GOLD analysis project Ga0123352, IMG submission 89700) | Labiotermes labralis P1 segment gut microbial communities from Petit-Saut dam, French Guiana - Lab288 P1 | ecosystem: Host-associated > Arthropoda: Insects > Digestive system > Gut ...
AAACAATAAACTACTTTTAATCAATGCATTATAAATGTTCAATTTTCTCTCCTTTCTTATGTCTTTACTCCACAGTATCCCGTTTAAACATGCTATACATTTTCTTGCTTGTATTACTCTTGATCTTATTTCTTTGTCATCTGTTCCGCTAGTGTCAAAAATAACTCCTAAATATTTATATTCTTGACAAAATTCAATCTCGCTGTCTTTATCTAATTTCAAATTGCTGTGCGTTTCCCCAATACATAAGTATTTTGTTTTATTCAAATTCATGTCTAGGCCCCATTTCTCGTAAGTTTCTTTTAATTTACACGTCATATATTCCAAATCTTCTTTTGTCATCTGCTAAAACTACTTGATCATCTGCTAACTGAAGTGTACACAATGTCATATTTTCTAGAGGAATACCCATTCCGGAGCATTTACGTTCCCATTCTTCTAAAGCTTTTCGTATGTAAATCTTAAAAAGTGTTGGGGAAATGCAACATCCCTGGCGTCGCCCTTTAGTAATGTTGAAAGGGTGGGATAGTTTGTTCCCAATTTTCACTTGTGCTGTATTTCCGTAGAGATTTTGCGGTACTTTAATTAAGGCATTGTTAATATTTGATTCTCCCAAAACTTCCCAAAGTTTTGATATTGGTATACTGTCATGCGCTTTTGTCAAATCTACAAATAATAAACGGGTTTCTTGGTTTGCTGCATTCCTTTTTTCAATAACTTGTTTCACGCAAAAAAATGTTGTCTGTACATGATCGTCCTGTTAGAAATCCACTTTGTTCTTCTTCATCCTTATTCTCTTCTTCTATGAGGTCTCTAAGTATTTTACCAAGTAATCTACTCATCACGCTCGTCACAATCTTTTTTGCTTCCTTTTTTGTGTATTGATGAAATGTAAGCAAGTTTCCACTGTTGCGGAGTTTCTTCTCCATTTAGGCATCTATTTATTACCATGTCAGCATTTTTATCAGTTTATCCGTTCCATGTTTTAGCATTTCCGCGTATACTCCTTCTCGTCCACATGATTTCCCATTTTTTACTTCTCTCACTGCCTTCCTTACCCTTTCTTCACTTCTACTATTTCTCTGTCCATCTGTGTAGGTGAAATATTTTTGTTTCCTTCGTACTGTAGTCGATTTTCTGTAAGTAGGTCCTGGTAATATTGCACCCATCTATCGGTTGGTACCATCTGTAAGTGTACACTTTCTTTTCCTTATGTTTTAACTCTTTTAATAAATTTCCATGCTTCAGTACACTTCCTACCCCCTATGTACATATTAATTTCTTGGCTTTTCTGTCCCACATTTCATTCTTTTCAGCTCTAATTATTCTTCTCCTCTGTCTCTTAATTTCAAGGTATGCATGTTTATCTTCATATCTTTTGGTGCTTAACCATTTCTGATATAGTTTTTTTTTCTACAAGACCTTCAATTTCTTCTGTCCACCATATTTTACGGCTTTATCTTTTGTGCTTTTCCCCCAGTACCTCTTTTACCGTTTCATGAACACTTTGTATTATGTTTCCATAAATTTCGGAAAGACCAAATTCCTCTTTTGCTGTCAGTTTTTCGTCTAGTCGTCTTTTACATAAATATTGTGTATTCTCATATTGAAAGCTGTCCAACTTGTATTTTAGATACGTGAACTTCTCATAATTTTCATCGTGCTTATCTGTATTACTTGTTCTTCCTCGTACTGGTAGGTACTCCTTAGCTCTTACCACAGAGTGATCTGACCCACAGTTTATGCCCCTTTGTACTCTCACATCATGTATCTGAAATTTTGATTTTTGTTTAACAATAATGTAGACCATAATTGATTTCAATTTTCGTGTATGTTGTTCCCACGTACATTTATGTATCATTTTATGTCTGAAATACCCATTCGTAATTCTCAAATTGTGACTTTCTCATAAATCAATGAGGCGTTCTCCATTGCCATTTATTCTTGTTTCCCCATATGGTCCTACTACTTGATTATTCACTTTTGTGCCCGTATGGCCATTAAAATCTCCCAAGTATTATTTCTCCTGTTGTGCCAATGTTTATCAATGTTTCAATCAATTTTTTTTATAGAACTGATCTTTTTCTAAATCTACCTTGTCGTTTGATGGTGCATATACACAATATACTGTAATTTTAATTCCCAGGTGGTTTATGTTAGCTGTTGTTACGTTCTCGTTCGCTGCTTCCCAATTCGTTATTCCTTTTTAAACTTTTTCTTTATTAAAATGGAAACTCCTCTTTCTGCTCTTCTGTCCTTAAGATACTCCGCTATAGAGATGAACATAGCACCCTACTATTTCCGAACCTGTGCCCTTTCGTTTTGTTTCTGTTAGTCCTATTACATCCATTTTTAGTTTTCCTAATTCTGACGTTATTTCTTCCATTTTTCCTCGAATGCCTTGAACATTCCATGTACTGTAATTCATTAACCTTTTTCGAGCTTCATGTCGTTTATTAGATTGACCGTCCGTTTTTCCGCGCCTTTGTCTAGGTTTTTTAGCATGTGTGTGTGTGTGTGTGTGTTTTCCGGGTGATGGGATGCTGGCCCATCGACCCAAACCCCAACCTGGAGGACCAGTGTATTTCTCTTTGTCTGCGTGCTCTCCTTAGACCTGTTATAATCTAAAATTTACATTAAAACACTTAAAACGCTCCTATATGTTTCGATCATACGATCATCCTCAGGGAGCATACATTGTTCCTTGCTAAAGTTACAGTTCAAAACACTCTGTGATTTACTTCGTTATGTTAATTTAGTGCTGTGGCAGCATGCCGTGTGTTATGTGTGAGTCGTACGGTGTTCGGTTGAGATCGGCTGTCGATGTGCTTGTTGTGCCGTATAGCGTGAGACTCACGCTACACGACACAAGAAGCACATGTACAGTCCGACATGTGGGTGGAAAATGACATACTGACGTTTTAATCCACAACTCTGCGTACTTAGTTGGTTTTTATCGAAGAGCGATAATTTTCCTGAACGGCATCAACCGACTGGTCTTTGCCGCGTATGTTCTCTGCGAGTTAGGAACTAGATTTTAAATATTCTGATAAATTTTAGACTTACAGGTACAAAAGGACACCATTAAAAACGGTAAATAGAAGCGGGCCTCCGACAGCACACGGCCCGCGGGATCAACTGTGGCATAATCGAGTGAAATGCGAGAAAATCACGTAGCGTTTAGTATTGGCTCCACTGTATGAGTGTAGGTTTGTATGCATGCAAGGAGAGAAAAGTCTCTGAGACATATGAAACGCGCTTCACATTCACCCACACGCTATGTCATAGAGAGGGGAAGTTTCTGGAACCCTGGGAACCGGCAGAATTATAAATAGGCAAGAGGAGTGAGGCGTGGGATCGAGGTGTTGCTATCTTAGTGATGCCTGGGGTCGGATCAGCTTCGTACAAAGTGGAATACATGCCAGTGGCGGATTGGTTGATTAACAGTGGAAAACGTGCCAGTGGTGGATTTGTTAACAGTGGAATATATGCCAGTGGCGGATTGGTTGATTAACAGTGGAATATATGCCAATGGCGGATTGGTTGATTGACAGTGGAATACGTGCCAGTGGCGGGTTGGTTGATTAACAGTGGAATATGTGCCAGTGGCGGATTGGTTGATTAACAGTGGAATACGTGCCAGTGGCGGATTGGTTGATTAACAGTGGAATACGTGCCAGTGGCGGATTGGTTGATTAGCAGTGGAATATATGCCAGCGGCGGATTGGTTTATACAAAGTGGAATATATACCAGTGGCGGATTGGTTTATACACAGTGGAATATATACCAGTGGCGGATTGGTTTATACACAGTGGAATATATATCAGTGGCGGATTGGTTTATACACAGTGGAATACATGCCAGTGACGGATTGGTTGATACAGTGGAATATATGCCAGTGGCGGATTGGTTTATACATAGTGGAATACATTCCAGTGGCGGATTGGTTTATACAGTGGAATATATACCAGTGGCAGATTGGTTTATACACAGTGGAATATATGCCAGTGGCGGACTGGTTTATACATAGTGAAATATATACCAGTGGCGGATTGGTTTATACACAGTGAAATATATACCAGTGGCGGATTGGTTTATACATAGTGGAATATACGCCAGTGGCGCCTTAGTATATACAGTGGAATATATGCCAGTGGCGGTTTGGTTAATACTTAGTGGAATATAAGCCAGTGGCGGATTGGTTTATACTTAGTGGAATATATGCCAGTGGCGGCTTCGTTTATACATAGTGGAATATCAGTCAAAGGCGGCTTGGTTTATACTTTGTGGAATTTATGCTTGTGGCGCCTTAGTATACACAGTGGAATATATGCCAGCGGCGGATTGTTTTATATAGAGTGGAATATATGCCAGTGGCGGATTGGTTTATACATAGTGGAATATCAGCCACAGGCGACTTGGTTTATACTTAGCGGAATATATGCCAACGGCGGCTTGGTTTATACAGTCGAATATTTTCCAGTGGCGGCTTGGTTTATAAACAGCGGAATATTTTCCAGTGGCGGCTTGGTTTATAAACAGCGGAATATCTGCCAGTGGCGGATTGGTTTATACACAGCGAAATATCTGACAGTGGCGGCTTGGATTATATATAGTGGAATATCTGCCAGTGGCGGCTTGGTTTATACATAGTGGAATAAATGCCAGAGGTGGCTTAGTTTATATACAGTGGAATATATGTCAGTGGCGGCTTGGTTTATAGTTAGTGGAATATCTGACTGTGACTTCTTAGAACAAGAAATGTTTCAGACAAAAGTTGTTGAGGAAATCAAAACACATATTTTGTGTTCAGTAACTTTTTTTTGCCGAAAACCGTGTTGGTTATGAGATAATGTGGAAAAATATTATAGAGCCAGGCAACCCACAGGTGACAATACAGCGCATGTGCATTGCATGCTGGATACCCAAGGCTACAAACACACACTCATAATATGTAATACTTAATGCTTTTCCACTGTAACAATGGTTACATGAAAGCACCTCATTGTTATGTTCTGTGTGCAATGCCTGTATTTTTAACTCCTTCAACATGCAGTATGACTGCAGTTGTGTGAACATCCATTAAAATTAAAGAATTCACATTAATTTTCTGTACCAATTACAGAGACATGGGTTGTTTGCTATAATTACATGCCAATGTTATACTGCACAAGAGCAGTCCAAATGTAAGCAACAAACGAAACATTTCGCAGTCACATATCCTCCAATAATATGAGCATTATTATAGTGAGATGACAACAAAACTCAATTTATAATCACTACACTTCAAGGACTACATACCTATATTATCATCAAGATATTTATTTTCAGTAAATCCCCTTTGCATATATGACATAAAATTAGTTTAATCCAGATAATTACGTAGCTGTAGATCTATTTTAGTGGTGGTCTTACAAACTGCCATCAATAATATCAGTTATCATTATCATCATCATCATCATCCCTTAATTCACAGCAGTTTAGCTCTCAGTGAGCCTCACTGACCAAATACTTTCTAAGCAAACAGCACATATTATTACTGCTTTCTCCATTAGAATACATAAAGCAGGGTCAAAAATAGCAGTTTTCACATAAACTGTTTGAGATAATACCCATTGTGGATGGCACTAATGGTAATATACAGGCCGTTTTCATTTGTCATCGTTTTATAAGCTGTTATTTCAAATCCATTTACTTCTGGAGCTTCTTGGTGATGGTGTTGTGAAGGTTGTGACTGTTGGGAATTGTATGCCTCTTTAACAGTTTTGTCAATTACAACTGTATCTGGTCTGTTGCTATGGGCATTTCAGTCACTTACAATGGACCTGTCATACTATACTTTATGATTGGAGTTTTCTAACATGGACTATTGCTCACATGTATAACATGGCACTGGTGGTCCGTTTGACAGTTCGCATCGGACAGACAATTCTTGATGGACAATGTTGGCTACCTGACTGTGATGATGGGTGTGATTGCCTTGAGCTAGTGCACAATGGGCACAGGTTACATGTTGAATGGTTTCTTTGTTGTTGTTTGTTGTTTGCTGCAGCTTGTTATTGTTGTTGTTTTGTTGCTGCTGCTGCTTCTGTTGTTGCTACATGTGTAACAAACCTAGTAGACATGCCTGCCACTTACGTGGTGCCTACAATAACAATGGTCTACACACACCACCATCTCAAGCACAATGCCTCTTTTAACCCCACTTTAAGCTACTCCCCCAGCACAAATTTTCTCAAGCAACCAGCTCCATTTTTAAAATTAGTTCCTTCAGCCAGAGAGTGTTTGTACATAAATATCACAACATTTGGCAACTATGTGATGAAAATTGGCTTTCCAAACTGCTGAGTTCAAGGAACATCAAATTTATCTGTCAACTCCATGCACTTTGTATTCTCCCTGCACAGCTGCCAGATGCCACGTTTCTGTTACGTGGCGCTAAAATATCTGTCACCAGCAAATGCCATATACAGTGCTGTGTGTCCACAACGTAGTAAGCATATGTCACAAATTTAGTTTACTGTAGTAGCCTGTATGACAGCCTGTCATGTGTCCTCCACATTAGGATGGGTTGTCTCCCTCTTTAACCCATTCTCAGACACAGCTGAAATTGTTGCAAGTAACAATCTTGTGCAGGCCTGTCACTGGACCCAGGTGCATCGAGTCCTTCTTAATATGACCTTCCCATCTGTCCCACACTCCCTCAGCCCAGGTGGTTCTCAACCTGCAAATTTGCCCTCGCACATTTTGTAGTCATTGCTCATTCCTCCCTACTGTGTTAGGTCTTCATGTACTACACAATCCCATCTACATTAGATGTTCCTTAAGTCCACGAAGTGCAAACAGAACCCCTCATCACCATCTCAGCTTTACAAAACACTCTGACAAGCCAAGACATACAGTAACTCCACCACACAACCTGTGTCTTGCCACAAAACTTCATGACCAAGATGTTTCATAAACAACTTCACATTTTGCGGAAGGCAAACAACGTTCAGCAATATTAAAAAAAAATAATAATAAATAACAGCTGTTACCGAGGAGGATGCTACACTTAATGGGTGTTCAGCAGAATTGGCATCCAGACACTAGCACTTACTTTCACACACAACACTGACACACAGTCAGATAGTGCTCCTGTTAGTGCTGTCATTCTTCATGCTTCTTTAACCTTTCAGCGAGTTTCAATTTTAATTACATTTACCAAGTACAAATACATATAAAGTTTATTACAAAAATTTACACACGCCAGTTAACTATGAAATAATAATAAAAAACGTTTTTGGCAGTAGCCAGTAATACCCGTGACTACTCTGAAAGCTAACCTAGGACTGACGATGAAGTAAGTATACTACTTGGTGAACCATATTGTTTGGCAATGCTCTGAGACAAAAGGTCTTTTTCAGATCACACTGCCAGTGCCATGTTATACGTGTGAGCAATAGTCCATGTTAGAAAACTCCAATCATAAAGTATAGTATGACAGGTCCACTGTAAGTGACTGAACTGCCCATAGCAACAGACCAAATACAGTTGTAATTGACAAAACTGTTAAAGAGGCATACAGTTCCCAACAGTCACAACACCATCACCAAGAAGCTCCAGAAGTAAATGGATTTGAAATAACAGCTTATAAAACGATGGCAAATGAAAATGGCCTGTATATTACCATTACTGCCATCCACAATGGGTATTATCTCAAACAATTTAGCAATATAACTCTTCCTTTATGGATAAGGTTCATAAAATTTAACATTACAGTATACATAACATTTGTTTACGAGTGTCATGATTTTTCTAAATGACCAACCTAATAGCAGGCCCTAAGCTTTATTCAAACCAACTTTATATATCTGTAATAAAATTTCATCATAATATAACCAGTGCTAGATCAGTCTCACAGGATTTAAGTTAAGACAGAACTTTCCTGTGTCAAAACAAAAAAGTTTCATGCCATATAGACAAATGGTGCTAATGAGTTATAGCTCCACTCATTCTTAACCTCAGCACTAGATGAACTTGAGTGGTCAGGTTCATGCCCCAGGGAAGAGCCCCCCAGTACCTACTAAATAGGAAACCAATTGGGCCCCAGAATCAAACTGGATGGTTTGAAGAAGAGAAAAGTCTGCCTCTGCCAAGAATGCCAAATTTGTGTCACAACACCTTTTAAAAATTTGAGTGCTTAATAAGAAACGGATTTTAAATGACATATGCTGCAACAACTACAGGTCAAGAACTTGCCGGTTTTGTTACGGTCAGGTCCACAATGGCCCTTACAAGTTCCTACAAAATTAAAATGGCACAAACTACTTCCAAATTAATTCAAAGACCTTCAGTGTATTATTTTTCATACCTATCCTTCTAGAGCACCGTGCAAAAATCCTGATCAAATCACTCCAAATCATTCCCTCTTTTGTTGTCAACACAGTTCAAGATGCAAGAATTCAGAAAGCATTCCCCAAGAACAATAGAGTGTCCTCCTCCTCAAGCCACACTACGTCACTCTATTACCAATGGCCATATCATAATGTCTATCCGTTGCTTCCATCCATCTGCATATCTCCCACTCTGGGCCCAAAAGGGACCATTCTTGAAACCCTCACCTCCCACTGATTTGATAAATGTCCTATTCTATCTTCCCCTTTTGACCAAAATTCCCTCAAACCCTCCCACATAACCAACACACTATTTCCTTGTAGTTTCTTCAGCATCAGCCTGAACCAGATTTTAGTCACCCTGAAAATGAAGCCAGCATGTTCTTCTCAAATGCTGGAACAAACCATGACTGCACAGTGTGAAAAGCACCCTAAAATATCACTGTATGAAAAGAGACAACGCACTAAAGTTTAACATGCAACCTGCATTAATGCATCTTACCTGCCTGATGTAGAACGGATACGGCAGGTGACAGCGCCATAGCCTGCATTCTTAGCATTCACAGTGATACAGTACTCTTCTCCACTGGTCAGCGAATGCTGAATGCCCTCTGTGATCTGACACTTCTCTGCCTGCAACAAAATTAATATTTTAATAATTCAGAAGACATTATTAACGTGATACATGCAATACTAATTTGTTACAATATACTGGAGTCCAATTAAATGGGGAGCCTACTCACAGAAACTACAAACCCACTCACAATTACGTTACTGCACAGCGACCGACAATGTTGCCCATTACTGTTCACACTGTATTGCCCACTGTATGGCACGTGACATCACTTACTGCAGAGTGACTGACATCGGCCCACATTCTGCCACACTCAAGTCCATGTTTAAAACTCTCTGTATATTACTAGGCACAAAAGTAAAATTCCTGGCCTTGGCTGGCAGATGCCACAGTGCATTCCCACATTCATCCTGCATGGGTTAACAAGTACAGACAGTATTAGAGGTCTAAACAGAATACTTCCACGAATTAAAGGCAAAAGTATAACTCACACTGCCCGTTGCTAATGCTTGAACTTGGAATGGAGAGTGTGGCACTTCTTTTCCACCATACTTGACACTAACTTTGTACCGCCCACAATCGTCAGGAATGTACGTTGCTTTAAATGTTCCATCACCATTGTCTGCCAGCTTCACTTTCCGTGGATAACCATCAGGACCCTGAAAAAAATAATCACTTTGAGTAATTCTGGTAGATGTGAACTTATGCACACGGAGAAAGTCCTATATACAAAGTGTACAATATAACACAAATTCCACAAGTTAAAATTCTTAAATAATATTCTGAATTTTTTTAAAAGCACAACTGTACACACGGATGAATCTATGAACTAAATACTTTAAAAAGTTGTATTTCATGGGTGTGTAAATTATGCAGATTCCAAATGGAAACAAATGTTTGTCAATAACTTACCTTCACCTGAACCTCAAGGTCACCATAGCCCGCCTGGGTTGTATCGATGGTGAACTCAGCTGGTAGAGATGCGGGAATACCCTTGCCTGACACACCAGGACCCTCAACTTTAACTTGATCCGGTTCCACTCTTGGACGAACTTTCAATTGGTAAGGGCTATAGGAAGAATTTATTATGTAATTTAACTGATGATTATCTCTTACTACTTTATCTTGTTATCATCAAATCACAATTATACATTTTAAAACTATTAATTGCACAACAATACACATACATGCCTGAGGTAATTACAATCTTTAAGACTGGTCACTTGTAACCATTGACTTCCTTGACTAATATATGTACGTACGTACATATATATATATACACATACACACACATACATACATACATATATACATTACATCACATTACACTATATACATTACATTGCATTACATACATACATATATATATATATATCTCCATACCTGTTTGGAATATCCTTTCCATCCCAAGTTATTTTAGCCTTGACATTGCTGCCTTCTGGAGGTGGCATATATGTGACATCGTATGTTCCATCACCATTATCCCGGACTTCTGGTGTCAATGTTCCTGATAAGCAAAATATGTTTCAATTAGCCCTATCCAATAACCCTGACAGAGATGGCATGCTTATAACTGATGACAGAAGCAGACACAACTTCCAAAACACTGCATCTCTTATAAGAGAACTGGAGACTATTGACAATAAGTCAGTTCAATGTCACATCTTTCTGCAGTTGACAATAAAATCTCCTGGAATGTGATGCAGTGTCATTGGGTGTGTAGTTCCAGATGTTTCCATTTAGTGGTGTTCATCACGTACGGCACTAGACAGGGGTGACTGGTTAGCTTCACTTCAAGGTCACTTTACCTCTGGGAAAAGAATCCCAGGTACCAAATAAATGGCAGAATGGGTGAGCCCCTTAGCCAGTCTGTAAGTTTTGGAAAAGAAAAAATCTCTTGTACCTGCCAGGAATTGAACTCTATCTCCATGCTCTCACACAGATTAAAAATGTGGGCTGTTCAAAAGTGGTGCATTTATGATTCAGACAAAGCAAAGTACATTCTGCTGAAAATTCAATCTACACCATAAAACCAACAAATGCACACATGCGAAATGTATTTGTCACATGATATTCATTACCGCCACGCTTTAACTGCTGTCGCAGTCATCATCAGGGTAATTTACAAGATTGCAAGGAGTTCAAACGAACTTAAAATGCATAAGTGAACCACTCACTGTTATAAAGTATGTCTCAAAGTTCTTACACAGTCATTGAATATCAGCTTATTAGCTATTTAGCTAATGAATAACATGTGATAAATACAATTCACATATTTGCATTTGTTGGTTTTATGGTGCAGATTGAACTATCATTCAATGCACAGAAATGGAACATATTAAATTCTGCCGAAATTTGGTTTCCTATTAGGTCCACTTGTGAATTTGAATGAAAAGTCAAATTTGAAAAAAGGTGTTCACTCCCATGCACCACACACTTGACCTCACTGGTCAAAACTACTTCACATTGTACACATGGTTTATTGTTAGTATATTTCAAGTAATCTGCACCTACTAACATCTGTATTAAGACAAGTCAGTGGCAAAAATGAAGGTAGTTTTTAAGGTCATGAAAGGGAAACCACACAGCCTTCAGCTACTAAGGACAAAAACAAACAGCCTTCAGCTCCTAAGGATAGACAAGAACAGCCTTCAGCTCCTAAGGATAAGCAAACACAACCTTCAGCTCCTAAGGATAAATAAGCACAGCCTTCAGCTCCTAAGGATAAGCACACACAGCCTTAAGCTCCTAAGGATAAGCAAGCACAACCTTCAGCTCCTAAGGATAAATAAGCACAGCCTTCTGCTCCCAAGGATAAGCAAACACAACCTTTAGCTCCTAAGGATAAGCAAACAAAGCCTTCAGCTCCCAAGGATAAGCAAACACAACCTTCAACTCCTAAGGATAAATAAGCACAGCCTTCAGCTCCTAAGGATAAGCACACACAGCCTTCAGCTCCTATGGATAAGCAAACACAGCCTTCTGTTCCTACAGATAAGCACACATCACCTTCATCTCCTAATGATACGCATGCACAGCCTTCATTTCCTAAGAATAAGCAAACAAAGCCTTCAGCTCCTATACAGGGAACTGTGTGAATCATCGTTCTACCTACATGCAATAGGTTACCAAGCTTAAGTGTGACTTTGTTCAGTCAGTGCTTTTCTTCATGCCATCATATGTTCTTTTTAATTTGAATGTAAGAGAGTTCACAGGCCTTTTCAAAATGGCATTTCTGTGAATTATTAATAAGTATACACTTAAGATTTTCTTCAATTGATTCTTTATGTGCCAGTATACAGATTAGTGTATCACATACCAATCACTGGCAACAAATAAAATAATTACCTTCGCTCTTCACAAATGTTATAGTAACTCTGTTAAGGGCCCGCTCCCTTAACCCTTCAGACCTAGAATTAAATGCCCAGGGTATTCTGAAGAAGCTGAGAATTTAAATGACCACCATTAATGTGCATGTACTGGCAACAACTTTAGCTAACACTGGTACTCTCAAAAGGTTAAAACTCTCTTCCCCACAGAATTCAACAAGGTCTTCATACACTTCACTTTCTGTCTCTCCTACAGAATTCTTTTCTCTTTCCAAAAAACATTTGGGTCATTATGACCCATTTCAAGGCTAAGCTTCATCTTTCCACTTTAATCCAGTTCAGCCTCACAAGCCTTTAGTTTTTCCCATGGATATATTATCCTCTTCTAAACAGCTACCTTACCCAGGCTATGTAGTCCTGTCTACCTTACTATAAGCCTTGACAGGGGTCCTTACAAGGTACTTCACACTGGGTCAGTATGACCTACAGGTCGTAACGGCACGGGCACTGTTCCCTGTCATGGCACTACTTCAAAAACAGTTTCCATGGAACTGTGTCGATAAAACAATGAGTAAATACTTCCACATGGAGAAAACAGAAAACCAGCATGTAATAAGTAAGCATCTGAAATGCCAGTTGTTGTAAATATTACAACTAAATGCAAATTTGGAATACTGTAGGTGATTACTGATATGAAGTATCAAGTATGAGAAGAGACAAAATACCACTTTACAGCCAAGTTTGACTTTCAACAACAAACTACTACACACAAATGACCACATACCTCTGTCTGATTGGATATTAACAGCCAAAGGCGCCTTGCCAGATTTGGAAGCATCAACTTTGAACGCTAAAGGTGTACCAGCACGACACTTCTTGGGATCCAGACCAGGTCCATATGCTTTGACTGAAGAAGCATCCACAGTATTGTCCACAGGAACCTGGAACATCCACAGCAGTATGTATCCATACAGATACTGGAATATGAAGGCACTATGATCCTTCAAAATGTCAGGAACCATTCATCCAATAAGACAGCAACATCACTTAGCACAACACTTGAATCCTCAACACCCCAACTATGAGAAACTGACACAATCTATCCTATATATGATCACAACTATCCTTCCATTTGACAACATATTACAAGCACAGTTCAAGGAATGATACATGTGCAAATGTCAATTAGCCACATCTTATAATATTTTATATTCGATGTTCAGGTGACCGCGCATCGTGATAAATTCTTATAATAAAACCAACTAGATGCTTTAATTTCTCGAATTTATTTTTGGAATGAAACTCTACATGTTTCGGACAGTTCCTCTGTCCATCATCAGGATTTTTTCACTGTACACACACCAAAACTGTATGACATATACTACTGCTGTGTGTACAGTGAAAAACTCCTGATGATGGACAGAGGAACTGTCCGAAACATGTAGAGTGTTATTCCAAAAATAAATTGGAGAAATCAGTGCATCTAGTTGGTTTTTTATAAGAACATTTGATACGACATTCCCTTTTATGTACCTTGCATATGGTTCATATACAATACTGTGTATGTTAAGCCATTACAATACAATCATGACCCAGTGCAAATCCTGCCAGATATGCAACCACACGATGCCACATTCGAGCAAAACATACAACCATGCCCTGAAAAGAGTTACCCCTATCTCTCAACACACAGTCTATGTAAAGTAATTCATGCATATAAGAAAACAATTAAACATATATGATAAGCTACCAGCAACCTTTAATCACATATGTACGTCAAGAGATTTATCATAACCTATGTGTTTCAGCATATGCTACCATCGTTATCGTCAACGTCTTTAATTTCAGTTGTACATTTATGTGGTGTAAGCCAACAGTACACCGGACCTGTCATTCAGTGTCTTTGCTAATGACTATTCACTGTATCGCTTGCGCTGTTTTGTCACCAATATACATGACACAAGTGACAGAATGAACAGCGGATAGTGAATACTGTAAACAACAAGATGCCCAACATTCTACCAACTTACACCACAAATATGCAGACCAGAAGCTAGCTAAGTTGCAACTTATAATAATGCTAAACTAACTTTTCAAAAGCTTATGTCACAATACATTTTGTAGCACTCAATTGTCATAAAAGGTTACGGGTACTTAACAATTACACTGAATTACTTAAACCTCACAGGAAGCACATAAGAAACAGATAAGCACCTTGAATGGAGAACCAGGTATGTGCTGATCTGCAAACCTTATGCTGACATCATATTCCCCCGGTTCTGTTGGAACATACTCCACAGAACACGAGCCATCACGATTGTCTTTACAGGTCATTTTTGCCTCAGAAGGACCCTCAATAGCCAATCCCAAACCTCCGGTGCCTGCACCTGTTACAAACACACAATCAGATACAAGCTAATTTGATTTTTAACCAATCTGAGACCTTCAGTTTTCCACTTCATATATTCACCATGACCAAATTGTTTATGCTCTCATTCAGTTGCGGTACACAAATGCTGGAAGAGTATACAAAGGTACCAAATCCACTTCCCCCCAGAATTTCCCCAACCCACAATTCATAACCATCCACCCAACTCTTACCCTAGTACATTAAAGCCTTTGAAACTGATTTTTTTTTCCTGCAGCACTTTCCGGGTCATGGCCTCCCCTTACAAGGTTTTTTGATCACACTCAATGGATACACCACACTTTGTAGGCCTCCTCTGGATGAGTGATCAGCCTAACACAGAGACCTCTACCTGACAACACATAACATTCACAAGAGACAAACATCCATGCCCATGGCAGGATTCAGACACACAGTCACAGAAAGCAAATGGCCACAGACCCACGCCTTAGTCCACACAGCTACTGGGAACGGCCTGTAACTGATATAGCATTATTAAATTAATTCAATAATTACTTTCAAAATGAGAGTAGGTTTAAGTTTTGATATTTATGTATTACACGTGCGGGTGTTAATCAGAATGTAACAAGACACAGTAAACGTTGCTTGTTCAGCAACTTTTTATTGAAAATAACTTGTCTCACAAGAAAACAGAACAGTGTCCTACATAACCATACAGTCACCCTGAAGTTCCAGATTTTTCACAATGTGTTATGAGTGAATGCATGCATTCAGCACATAATTTGGCTCTTCACAAACAGAACCGTCATAAAGCTACTTGCTCTTCTGCAACAATGTGCAATATGTGACCACCCTGATGGTTCTGCAGAGGGCAAAAAGATGACCTTGCTGTCCAGATCCCACACAGCCTGACCAACAGCAGGCTTTCTGCAGCAATTTGGATGGGAGTGTCTTGAACAGGCTATAAAAATTTTTTAGGAATAAAAATATACCTAAAAAACTAAAATTAAGACTAAAGAACACAATAATAGACAAAACTTTAACATATGCATCAGAAACCTGGATACTAACAAAGGGAGATAGAAAGCAAATAAACATTTTTTGAAAGGAAAGTGTATAGAAGAATTTTAAGCCCAGTATATGACAACAAAAAAGAAAATTGGAGAATATTAACCAATCAAGAAATTTATTCTATGGTTAAAAAACTCACTATAACACAGACAATAAGGTTAAAATAGATTATGTTGGTTTGGGCATGTACAGAGAATGGAAGAAAATAGAATTCCCCCCAAAAAAGTATTATATATGAATTTGGAAGCAACAAGGTTGAGAGGTAGACCAAGAAATAGATGGCAAGATGAAGGGAGGGAGGATGGAAGACTAGCTGTTGGAAAAGCTGGAAGGAAAGGTTATATAACAGAGAGAAATGGAAGAAGCTCCTGAAAACGGCAAGGAATCGTCACATTCTGCACAAGCCAATGGAATGAATGAATGAATGAATGAATGTGTCTCGAACAGCAACAAGTGACTTTCACCATTGCCATCCCCTGAAAAAGGATCTTAGTGGCCACAGTTTACAAAATGTGGCAGAAGTGCTAAAATCTGTTTCACAGTGGTTCTGTTCACAATGTCAAGAACTCAATTCTAAAAGCACACATTCACTGATAACACACTGCAACAAGTTATTGAACCTTCAGAGTGATTAAGTGTTAAAGTGGGCCACTTTTCTGTTCTCTCAAGAGAAATGTTTACTTTGAAGAAAAAGTTTCAAATCAAGCAAATATCCACTGTCTATTCTTACTTTTTGATTGACCTATGTACATATCACATTTAAAAGCAATGTGAGATGAAGCTCAAGATACTTTTACTGTAAACCCATCGTTCAAAATTTCGTTTGCCTGTATTCAGATGTCATAAAAATGTCTATCCAACATCACCTTCAAAGGATTCTGATAATGATGAATTGGTCACAATTGTTCCTGAAATTTTGTATGCTGCCTTATGTTAATAATCAATGGATAAAGACTAGCTCTTACCAAATAACTCACCAGAGAAGGCTCTCCCCCTTCCCCATACCACGTGTAGACGGAGGAAGATCCAATGTCCAAAACACAGAAGCCTTGCAATCCAACACAGTGAACATTGCCCAAATTTAAGTCATGATTACGTCTCTTTGCAGCTTCAAAAAAAACTTCATCTCTCATTGTAACTCACCTTTTGTTTCAACAGTAAAAATGTTTGGCTGATCCACCAAACCATGCTCCAAACCAGGTCCAAATGCCCTGCATTTGCTGGGATCACAGCCCCGACGCACATTTACTACAAATGGAGACCCAGGAATTGGAAGGCCATCATATAAGATGTCAATTGTGTGGCGACCTGACCAAAAAAGAAATTTAGCAAGTGACGTTGAGAACATTACATTAAAAAAATTAACATACAAGTTACGGCACTTACCAGAATAACTTAAAATCTAACGAAAATAAGCGCTAAAAATTACTTTTAGGCAATAACACACACTTATCAATATGGTGTTCAACACAGCAACAACAATTCTATTCCTCCAATGTACAATGTATCTCACTCCACGAGCAAACTACTTTCTGCATTAACGGTGCAGAAATGGACTCTGTCTCAACAACTGCTCTCATGCAGTGATGTTTCCAACAGCAAGAACATCATAATCTTTGACGTTCTCACAGCAGTGGTGCTGGAGTTTCCAGTCTTTTGGGGTGTGTATCTGTGTCATTGGGCAAGTTCCCTACATACTGAAGGGTCATAACGTGCACAACTTTACGGTCAAACAATCCAAGAAGTATGATCCTGAAGATGAATAAACTGTGATCCTACAAATTATCATAACTAAATGCCTAAAAACACAGCATCACATCCCAGAAGACTGGAATCTGCAGCAACAACCATTAAAGAAGGAATTCAACCCAAAAGAAACTACATGACAAATGTGTAACATTTTCTGTAAATGCATACCTCTCATCATAATGAATATGCTTACCTTCTTCAAACGGAGTGTAGCTAATTCTGTAGGTGCCATCAGCTAATGGTGTAATGAAGTTCTCAGTCCTCGTTCCAGATGGATTAGTGATGGTACACGTAACCTTACCATCATCACGCTTGGCAATGGCACGCGAGTCAACAACAAAATCCGTGGGGGAATCAACATAGACACCTGTAACCATTACAAAAATAAATTACAATCTTCACATTCTACATTAACAACAATCACAGGCAATAAACTTTCATTTAGGATAATGTAATACACAACTATGCCATTATCATTACTTAAGGAATTGATAAGTAGCAAATACTGAATGAACGGATCTATCAATTTTACACATGAAGGTTTCAGAATTTAACCTCCAAGCATAGAACACTGAAACATGCACCACAGAAAGTGAAGGGTATAAATGTATTTCAAAAGATGTGCAATGGTTTACAGAAACCAAAAAATCGTAATAATAAAGCATCACTACACCAATTGGATACAGCCAGATAGTGCCCTAACATTTACATTTAGCCTACATGAAACCCAGTCAAGCATTTTAAATTACCATGTAGTTCACCAGTGATGGCAAAATTCAAATTATCATACAGTTACAATTTGTACTTGTTTGACAGCATCAATTACAATGGTTCTAAGACTTTGGTGTTCATAGGGCCGTGCATCGTAATATATTTCTATACTAAAACCAACCAGATGCACCAATGTATTAAATGTATTTTATTTTGGAATGACACTCTACATGTTTCAGACGGTCTTTCCGTTCATCATCAGCAGTTCAAGATTGTACATATAGCAACAGGCATTTGTCAAACAGATGTCTGTTGCTGTATGTACAGTCTTGAACTCCTGATGATGGACGGAAAGATCATCCGAAATATGTAGAGTATCATTCCAAAATAAAATAAATTTGATACATTGGTGCGTAACTGGTTTTACTGTAGAGGTTCTAAGACTGTCATGTAATACTGCATAAATTACAAACTGATACAGTTCATGCATGTTAAAATGCCAAATGCATATGTGACATGGCAATGTCTACAAACTGCGCTCTTTTGGGTTATCACGCAGTGAGCAGTGGTAATTACCACTACTCACTGTGTAATAATCCAGACAACTACTCGCTGTGTAATAATCCTAATGAGCGCAGTTCTCAGCTACTTCGCAACGGAAGCCTGAAAACACACATGGCATTGTCTAATCGACATCTCAGTCCTCACCCTAATTGTGCACATATTCAGGTCTACGACATTTTAAAAATTACATTACACATTACTGTTCACACACATTTGCACCTGCAGTTGCTTTTGTCTATGGTGACAGCACTCAACACTAATGAAATCTTAGCCAATTGTCAATCTACAAACTGTACACTGAACATACAGACCCTAGTATGCAAGGGAACTAACACCACTCAAAAAATTGATTTTTCCACATATTCAGGGCATCAGAACTTTCTAATTCAATGTAAATTCCACAAAAAATTTAAAAATAGCCCTACACATCATCTTAGGTAGATTCAAGTCTTCTGGGATGTTTACAACATGTTGATTTGTGAGTGGTAACTGATGTTATGAAGGACCATACTACCTTCACATACATTGTCAGATATCTTGGACTGCTTAACCATAAAGATGAAGGCATGGCATAACATCCCAGAAGACTTTAATCTTCATGATATGCTTTGCACCTGTGACACTGTGATGCATGCTAGTCCTTAGTTCCACCTCTGTTACAGGCTAATAAAACAACCATACTATCAACGTGTACAATACTAATTCATGAATTCGTAACAATAATTTTGTATCACATTTTAAATATATGCATTACTGTATTAAATGTGTATATGTGGGTGTTTTGGTAATATGTGTACGTGTATTTACTGTGTTTTTGTATTGTTTCATTTATGTATATTTATTTTTATTTGTTTTGTCTGTACTAGTGTAAGGACTACTGCCACTGAGTGACAACTCAACTGCATTTAGTAGTAGTAGTAGTAAAATTTCCACCAAACATTTTAAGAAATGACTGCTTGTTAATGTGATGCAAGAACCTGATTGGAAATCCCAGCTCTTAGGAAAATTCCGAACACAAACATGACTAAATATTTTTAACCTTACAGAATTTCTACCTTTGTTGTATCACTACTGAAGAGCGACCATAATTGCAATACTAGCCTCAACTTCCACCATACAACCATGACTGTAATTGTACTATTGTGGACTTTAATCCCCACAAATACACTACATCTGACATCACACAGTATTATACTTCCTTTTTAGCCTATTATTTCCTAAAATCACTGCTCTTAACATTTTAGGTCTCACTTAAAATGGCTCAACAATAATGTACAGTCACAGAATAATTCAAGATACTTATTCCTTCATGCATAATTAGTGCAGTACATATTTCATAAATGCAATGCAAAAACTTAACTGTACCTTCACAACAGAACACAAGCAAGTGTCATATGTTCCTACCATTAAAAACTCTGTATACAAACATCAAATAAAACTGTTAGGTATTTGCAACACTCTGGCTCCATGCTATGCATTCAATGTAAAAAAATGAATGGGTAAATTTGGTGTGAGAAAGTGCAATTTCTATTCTAGACAAACAAACCACTGCTGGTCCAAGCCGAAGTGAAGCAACATGTTAATACATGTGGAGGGCCATCTGAAAACTTCAGGGCCACGGATTCTTCTGTTTGATGTGCATGGAAGGTAACAGATAATGAACACAAAAACAGTGAAAAGAGTATTCTTGATTTCAAACTTTCGCCATGTTCTGAATGTTGTTTGCTTTCTTCTGGGTAATTCACCGGCGTCTGAATTTTATACACCAATGTTTCGGAACACTCTGTCCGTTCCATCTTCATAGGCAGGTAGGTATGAAGTATGACTGGATTGAGAAAAGTTAGAGTAATTATACAGGAAATGTTTGGCTCGAAAAGAGTCTGAGCCAATAGGAAGGAGGATGACAGGTTAGGGGCGGTTCAGAGTACAGAAGCAGGCTGTGGAGGGTGTGAAGGAGAAGGTCGCATGTCGGGGTGAGGTCAAACTATTGTATATTGGGTGGCTGTCTCCTTTCCTTAAGCTTGTGTAGAAGTGGTTTCCAAGATTTGATTAGGGTCAGGCCATCTTCTCTGTTGATGTTGTGTGGGTGCATTTCAATTTCAGTAGCTTCCCTGATGAGCCAAATCATGTATCTGGTTTTAGCAGAAAGGAGTTTTGTGTCCTGTAGTTTGATAATGTGGTCATGGTTAATGCTGTGTTCTGCTACTGCTGATTTGTCAAGTTGATCCAGTCTTATATGTCTGTTGTGCTCTTTAATTCGGAGTTGGATGGATCGACCACTTTGTCCAATATAAACTTTGCTGCCTTCACATGGGATCCTGTATATGCCCAGTGTTCTTAATCCCAGTGCACCCTTGGCTGGTGGAAGGTAGCTGAATACTTTTCTAGGTGATAGGGTGACGCTTTTTATGTTGTGTTTGGCCAACATTCTGCTGAGTCAGCCATATGTTGTTTGGGTGTACGGTATGTATGCAGTAGTGGTGGGTTTATCATTGGTCTTGGTGGTCCGTGTTGCCAGTTTCATGGCTCGTCCTATCTGTTGAGGGCTCTATCCATTGTCCTTGAAGATGACGGTAAGAAATTCAAGTTCTTGTGCAAGGGAATCCTGGTCACAGAGAGCTTTAGCTCTGTGTATCAGGGAAGCAAGGACTGATTGTTTGTTGGCTGGATGGTGATGGGAATTCTGGTGTAGGTAGAGAATGGTATGGGTGCGTTTATGATATAATTTGTGCCCTAGGGAGCCGTCCGTTTTTCCATAGATGTCAATGTCTAGGAATGGAAGGTGGCCTTCTTCTATTTCCATTGTGAACTGTATCTTGTTGTGGAGTCCACTGAGGTGGTTCAGGAATTCTGTCAGTTTTTCTTGGCCATGGGGCCAGATGACAAAACCGTCATCTACATATCTGAACCAGCACACAGGCTTGTGTGCGGCTTGTTCTATTGCTTTCATCTCAAAATCTTCCATGAAGAAATTGGCAATAACAGGAGAAAGTGGTGAGCCTATTGCTATCCCGTCCGTTTGTTCACAGAACTGTCCAACATAGCAGAAATATGTGGACGTTAGTACGTGTTTGAACAATACCAGGACATCATCTTCAAAGTGATGACTGTGGGGTTCAAGTGAAACCACAATTGGAACTTTGGTAAACAGGAACACCACGTTGAAACTAACCATTAGATCTTCTGGTTGTACTCATAGAGATTCCAATATCTGGATGAACTGGAAAGAGTTTTTCACATGGTGTGCTGAATTCCCGGTGAGTTGGTTGAGAAGTCCTGCTAAGTACTTGGAGAGTTGGTAGGTAGGAGAGCCAATGTTGCTGACAGTGGGTCTCAGAGGAACCCCCTCTTTATGTATCTTCAGAAGTCCTTACAGTCTCGGGGGTCTGGAGCCAGCCAGACGCAGTTGTTTAAATATATCTTTTTTGAGACAGGTTTTTTTTAAGCAGTAGTGTGGTTTTTTATTCTATCGAATCAGTGGGATCCCTGGCCAGTCTTCTATATGATGGATCTTCAAGAAGGGAGGTTATCTTCTGTTTGTAGCCCACAGTGTTGAGAATCACGGTAGCATTGCCTTTGTCTGCTGGTAGGATGGTGGGATTGGTGTTTTTCTTTAGGGTCTTTAGTGCTTCCCTCTCAGCTCTAGTTGTCTCTGGATCTGGAGGAGCTTTTTATAATTCTCACGGTCTCTTGCCTGGCTTCTTCTGTCTCCTTCACAGGTAGGGATTGCACTGCCCTTTTCAACCCCACCTAAGATGTCTTCAATAGGTACAGAGCGTGGAGTCACAGCATAGTTAAGACCTTTCTGTAGTAACAAGGAGAGTCTGTCATCCAGCATCTGGCCACTGAGGTTTATAACCGTTTCTTTAGAAGTCTTTGTAGTAGGATGTTGTGTCTTGTGGAGCCGTGCAAATTTTCGGAGTTGTCTGGCCTTGCTGTCTTCCCCCACATGTGTGGCTTTCTTAAGCATTAGTTGGTCGATCGGGGACCAGCCTCACTTGTAAAGTACACTTGCTAAACGCAGGTGTATTTCCAGCAGTTCTCGAGATGTGTTATCCAGTTCTCGTTTGTTGTGATGTATCCTTTCCCAGGGTAAGGCAAAGCTGGTGCGTTGTCACCCTCCTTCCTATTGGCTCTGGCTATTTTCGAGTCAGACCTTTTCCTGTATAAATACTCCAACTTTTCTCAATCCAATTATACTTCATACCTACCTGCCTATGCAGATGGAACAGACAGAGTGTTCCGAAACGTCGGCATATAAAATTCAGAGGCCAGGGAATTACCCAGAAGAAAGCACACAACAAGTGAAAGGAGAATAACTTGGTGATGAACATAAAAATAAATACCTAAAAAAGTACTAAAGCCTTATCTGATAAGGAGTGATTCAATATTATTATTATTTATAATACTTGTGAAGTGGATACAGACATCAGGTAACATGAGTGGAAAGCCTACTCACACTTTGCCAATGGACGCAGCTGAATACTAACCATCAATCACTGCCCTAACCTTACTAACACACACAAACTGTAATCATTATATGCCTATTTCCTGACTGCCTATGACTCTGTTCTAACAAATAGGCACAGGCACACGCACAACACCATTTCAAACAGATCAGCATTGTAATTACCTGTGTGTATGTCCACCACATAGATACTGTTAACAAAATACAGTGCTTACATAATTTAATGCTACAATCAAAATATATAGCCTGTTGATCAATTCTGGAACAAAGATGCCTTCCTGTTTTGTGTGAGATTCTGGGTTATAGGACTATAAATACAATTGCCTTCTGGGATGTGTTGCCATGGAGTTGGGAAAGTATGTACTGACAACTCAGAGGAATCCATCTCATAATGGGGGCAGCAGTTTCCTTGTAATGATCAGTATACATCACCAGACTACATGGCATCACACTCAAGAAGACAGGAATATTCAATGGTGCTTTACCTTACTGAACTCTGTGCTCTACTGTTAAGGAGTTACATGTACAAGTACATTCAGCATTGTAACTTTTGTAAAAATGAAACAGTGAACTTTTGACTTCCCTTATAAATTTGATGAACTTGTAACACTGGTTAAAATAAGTAATGTACTGTTCACTCAAAAACAAAGGGAAAAACATTTTCCTCTGTATGAAAACTGGTACACAATGGTAGAGTATTCTGTGACAAATGGCAGATGGTAGTACAGTATTTCCACACAGTGCTGCCTTTGAATGTACATACATAACCTCACTTAAAATATTCTCTTTACCAGATACAGTATTTCAATTCTGACACATTTTGAAAGCATTCATTACTGTCACACAACTCATTTTCATGTACATTGGGCACTCTGCCAGCAGCACTGCTTTATATTTGCACTCAGGGAACACACAGTTTGAATTTTTTATGTATCACCACGAATCCTAACTGAAGCTTGCATGGTTTTCCTCAGTTGCCCCACAGATGGTGGGATAGTGGTGAATCTTTACATACAATTCATGATCATCTCTTCATCCCATTTAATGCAACTTACCTTCAGTAGTCAAAACAGAATGATTTAATAACATGCCATCAGACAACTTTAACAGCAACTGTAACAATATTTGTCATTATCCAAATTACTACAAACCCTAAAGCAGTATGTTCTGGCACAGGATTCGACAGTAAATCATACAGTACTCTGTCAAGTAGGGGCACACAGTGGTGCAGTTGGTTTAGGCACTGCGCTAGAAGCCGGAAGGTCACAGGTTCAATTCCCGAATGTGTCAGGGGAATTTTCCGTTGACATAATTCTTCCGGCCGCACTATGGCCCTGGGGGTTGACTCAGCCTCTAACAGAAATGAGTACCAGGAATATTTCCTGGGGGAGGGGGGGGGGGGGGTAACGGCAGCCCGTGCATAGAGCTGATATTACCACCTTCATGTGCCAACTGTCTCAAAATCAGGGAGCCTCAAACTCCTGGAACCCTCACGGCCTGTCCAGGCCTGTAATGGGATTGCTTTACCTTTGCTACAGATGAGCAAAAATATGTGAAGAATAACTGGCACAAAACTTCACAATCCAAAGGCCAGTACCAGTGCCATTTTTGCTTCCGTGTACACCTCACGGGCAATCACATGATCCCCAGAACTTCAAAATCAATATTTCTGTTCTACCATCTCATCCATTTCACACCTTCCACTGCAGTTCAGATAATAAACTGGCCCTTAATACAAAAATGTTGCCAGTATTTAATCTATGGCAAATGTCACGATAACTAAGAATGCAGTCACACAACACAGCACTATGAGCATGACATCCATTCAACAAAGAGAGACCTAAACCGAAAAGTATCAGCGATCTCTCAGCAACCATCTATCCTACAGAGCACCACCTCACAGACTTTCTCCATTGTGAACATCAGGGTCACTGGGCAGCTAAACATGAAGCAAATGGTTGGCCAAGCAGACTTTACTGCATTTATTTGCCCAAATTAAAAAATGCTGCCCCATGCTAGACTAAAAACTGTTCAATGCCTACTTTGCCTAGCCACCTCTGTAATTAAATTGTTAGTATGCACAGCATACAAGGTCTAGCAATGTCTAAAAATGTCTTGAATGAAAGGTCCTGTCAAATAACAGACACTTCACAACGCTGCAATTAGTCATCAGTTCATCTCACACACATGCCTAACATACAACACAAAGGGTGACTTATTGGGGCACCTCTAAAACATTTGACAGTGGCAAAGTACAAACAAAATCACACAGTGAGTGTAAGTAAAAAAAACTGTTGTGCTGGTTACTGAGCATAACTGCAATTTTTTACTTAGGAAAGGTATGGACACAGAAAATACTATGACAAATATATGGGAAATGTTTGAAAGCTATGGACATAGACAATTAGTTCTGGAGAGATATGGACAGAGATGGAGTAGTTTTGGAAATGTAGGGATGGAGATGAATAGTGTTGTAAAGGTACAAACAGAGAGAAGGGTATTTCAAAGAGGTGGGGACAGAGATGAGTGATTTGGAAAAGTATGGACAAAGATGAGTAGTTTTGTAAAGGTCTGGAGAGAGGTGAGCAGTTTTGGATGGACAGGGATGAGCCTACTTCTGAACACATCTGGAAAGAGATGCATAGTTTTGGAAAGGTCTGGACAGAGATAAGTGTTTTCAGAAAAGCCTAGAGAGATGAGTATTTTTGGAAAGGTCTGGACACAGATGAGTAGTTCTGGAGAGGTCTAGAATTAGATGAAGATATCTGGAAAGATCTAGAAACAGATTAGTAGTTTTGGAAAGGCCTGGAAGCAAATGAGTAGTTTTGGAAATGTCTGAAAGCAGATGCATAGTTGTGGAAAGGTATGAAAGCAGATAAGTAGTTTTGGAAAGGTCTGGAAACAGACTATACTCACGCAATGAATATGGTGTCCCTTGTATCACTTCCCTTAGCATGGCAGTTTAAGTGGGATGTACCAGCAGATGCAAGCTTGCTATGCAAAAAAACTGCCATGCACTGGGGAACAATAAAGAGACATCATGTATATGGGGAATAGCTTCAGAAAGGAATGGGCATACATTAATACTACAGCACAGTCTGTGGGGAACAAACCAGGCATTGGCTATTACTGCTCCTACAGTGAAGTATATGGTGTTGAAGTTCAGACAGGTCACAAGTGTACGAATGCAACAGCACAAACACCACTGCAGACAGAAGCACTGTTAGCATTCATATCACGTAGTGGATGGTTAATAAAATAAACCTTCATGCCACACAATGATCTTTACCATGGGGTTGAATGCCATTGCCAGACACTTTGATGCGCTTCAGATCTGTGTCAGGCACCACCAATGCTTGGAAAGGTGAGCCTGGAATGTGACATTCATTGAAGGTAATGTTGATACCATAGTCTCCGGGCTCCGTAGGCAGGTACGCAACGGAACATGTGCCATCCCCATTGTCTCTGCAGTTTATGGCAGCTTCACATGGTCCTTCAACCGTAACACCAAGACCACCTTGTCCTGCACCTCTTGTATCGATGCGAAATTCCGCAGGCTTACCCACAATACCACGGGCTAATCCCGGTCCTGAGGCACGCACTTTGCCAGGTTCACTGCCGGTAGTACACGCAAGACGATATGGAGTTGGAGATACCGGCTCTCCACCAAACGATATACTGAGAAGATATTCACCAAGTTCCGTGGGTGTAAAGTTCACCAGAAATCCTTCATGCGTTGGTATTACATGTGCCTTTACTCGACTTCCTGATGGACTGGTTATTGCTACAGCAAAGTCTGCCTTACCAGCACCTTGCGTGATCACTCGGAATTGTTGCAAACTGTTGACAGGGGCCGCTACACAAAATAAGCCACTTTACCAATGTGGCGAAGAAAATTAGGAATTAACCCACTGACCAGCAGTGGGACTCTCCTAAAACTGTATTATTCATGACACCAGACTATATGCACTGGGAAATAACTTCTCAACACAGTGGAACTTTAGAACTGTACAATCTGAATGGTTTTAATTAGTGTAAACTGCCTGTATTACCCATCAGTTCAGCCAGGTCATTTTTGGAAAAGTCACCATTTTATGCTTAAAATGTCAGTATTTGTATTCAGAAACTAAAGTTACATACAACTAGGCTAACTGATTCTGTCTACCATTCTGCTCTCTACATTATATGAATACCTCACCACCAAGTATTAGCAAGATTGCAAAAGTGAAATTTACAAGTTTTGAACACACTAACATACACATGTACTTAACTGTCCATTTATACAGTCTGTACAAATAAATTTTTTCCAAAAACTTAAAAACTAATAACAAATAAAGTTAGCAAATATATAAATACAGCAACAAATGTACATGTAAGACTAATATGGTAAAATGGACACAGGAAATTTAAACACACCAGGAAGTGGGGAAGCTGGAAATTAATATAAATGAAATAGAATGAAAACAAAATCTATAAAGGAAAAGCTCCCAATTAATATTCATTCTGTATATGTTCTACTGTATGCAGAGAAAAATAATACTGTTCAAAGGGGAAGCTGCAGACAAGTGGTGCAGAGTGACAATGGATAGACCATGAAATTCCGGTTAAAATTGTATCATTATAAAAATACCAGTGTAAACATAGGTGATGTGTCTGAATACATACCGCATAACTTGTGTTCACGCAACCCACCTAACTACTGAGAAAAAGTAAATGAGGAAAAATATTAGTCTCAAAACCAAAATCACTCTTGCGATGCCATACAAAAAAAAAAAAATATTATTCTTGTGTGAAAAGTTCTGAAATCAAATAAACTGCATATCTTCGGTGGGAAAACACCTTTAAGTGGGAATCTCTTTACAGTGGATTCCATTTTACTTGCACTATTACAGAAAATACACCTACTGTCAGATTACATACATATAAAATTCATACACAAACTTAAAATTAAATACTATTTCAAAAGTTTTGTATTAACCACATCACTATATAGACCTGTGTAATATTATAATTTACATGCAACTTACTTGGTTCTAAGCCATCCACCTTTATCTTCGAAACATCAACATGAGGTTGAACGGGCACCCTGAGTGGACAATGAGGCACAGTGACACCACCATATAGAACATTCAGTGTGTAGTTTCCAGGTGTCGGCGCACAGTAGTCAACAGTGAATGTTCCATCTTCATTGTCAGTCACTGACAGTGGCACATCTGTTCCTTTTTCACTAGTCAGTGCCATCTGGATGTCACCTACATGAAAAATGATCCTTATAAATAGAAATACAAAAAAAAAATGTCATGAAGACACTTCATGTAGCGTAACACCACACAGCTGCACTGAAGCCCTTAGTGGCAGTATGGGCAAGGAAGTGATCTGTCAATTTGTGGCATCGTTGTTTGGTATGAGAAATCAAGTATATTCTCTACAGCATGAAAGTGACACACAAGACAACAGGCAACAATATTTTACAGTCATGTACATGATAAATGTTAACGTTGTTCCAAGCCTAAGCATCACATCATAACAGATTACATTCTTAACTTATATGGTAGTGTGTGGTATGATTCATGCTTTAGCTGTTTTAACCTCATGTAAATATCCTGTGGAGTCACCACTAGTGCCAAAAAACAAGATAAAATGTCATGGAAGGTTGTAAGACTGGAATACTGTTGAACATAATGCCTGTGTAATTTTCATTATACCTATAATGAATTTTGATGTTAATTAAAACTGACATCAATTGTGATGTATCAACGAGAAGAATGATAGAAATAAGTCCCAGGAAATCGAAAACCTCCAACAATCTGACACTGTAAGACTAAGAGACAACATTTTGCACATGTTATTCATATATTAATCAATCACTTTAAGGTATGAATGCCATTTCTAAATCCACAAATTAACCACATAAAGCATGACTAAAACCTTACCACCTTAATATGTTATCTGATGGACTGTAACATACCCTGCCCCGCATCTCTGCAGTCAATGTTGAAGTGCGTTGGTGTGTTGCACTTTACACCTTTCTCCACTCCTGGGCCAAAGATGTGCACCTTTGCAGCATTGGCAGGTTCTGACACAAAGACTCGGTACGGGCTGTTTGGTGTTGCTACCCCACCATAGTTCACCTATACATCAGGACAGTAAGCGGAATATATTCGTACACAACTGCCTCACGGGTAACAAAATAAGTTACTGACACACAACCCAAACACTCATTACTGCCATACCAACAGCCAATTATTTGACACTATCTTACAGTTCATGGCAAAACATTTTACAGCTTAAATAACAGTCAGACAGAGAAGGCATAAGTACAAATGAGACTACTGCTGGTGCAGGTTTTCTGGCCACAGGGATTCTGTTTGCTTGTACCCAGCAGATGTATCAACAGCTGTAAATCCACACAGTGTCCATCCGCCTATCTTCTGCACAGTGATGCCTGTACAGTCTGTGCTGGTTAGTGGGTCTCTTTCATGGTACTTCTTGCAGATGGGACTGTTTACTGGTTCACTTTAAAAAGGTAACTTTTTCAGTGCCAAAAACCCATTAATTCTTGCTGGTGCCAAAACTGATTTCTGTTTAATCCACAGAGCTTTCTAGTTCTTTTGGTTGAAGGTTCATCAGCAATACCTGCTGCATATCTCTGCCCACATACAGACTTCCAGTATTCTTCATGCTCTCTCATTTGTTAAGCTCCAGAGAGCCCATTTAACAACACCTTCAAGGATCCCACAGGTTGATTCAAGTTCCATCAATGCATGTTCAGATCCTCTTCTTGTCACTCCATCTGAAATTGCCTTCACAAGAATTCCCCACTCCCACTGCACCCTTTTCTTTTCAGCAAGATTCATAAAGACCGACAGCAATTGTGGGCCAAGCAAACTGCAGCTTCACTCATAATTCTTGCAATTCCGCACTCCATGTGGCTTCTACAGCCAACACACAAATCACACCTTCAACACCTCAAGCTCTTTTATGACATTCGTCATTCACCTACAACAGAAGTGCTTCAGTTTTCATGCAGTCATCGTCAGTGTCTTCGTACAATATTTCAGACAAACTACCTGCCACAATTATCCAAATATTACCAATACTCAAGAGATACACAGAGCGGCACACAATAAAGTAGCCCCACCCGTGGACAAGAAGCACCGCATCACTTTGCATCACTGCCAGTGCAGACCATTTTCACCACAACCTTTAAAGTGGTAAGTAACATTCTTTAATAACAACAGAAAAAGCTTTCAACTGTAATACAATGTTTGTTATTCTTTTACTACTAACAAAACTCTTACTGGTATTGACACTAAGACTTGATTACTTTTTGTGTGCACCACCCTGTACAATAATTACAATATGACTGATACAATACACAAGCCTCTATTCTTACAGCCCCTATATATATTCTCTGTTCCAGATGCTATAACTGCAGGCACTTCTGCCTAAACAGCAGCATGTACCATCCAAGACTGCAGCCAAACTTCTAAGTCACACCACATCCAGTGCCTTCTTCATCTTGGATCAGTCTGTTTACCAGATGAGAACTTGCCTTCCAACACCTTTTTCAAGGACTGGAATTGAAAGAGCAGAGGTAACCAGGATTGGTTCACTGACTGCAGCGGCCAAGGAGGATGTGTGCTGACTGCTAGTATCACATGCACATGTCACAAGGCATGATTTGCTCTACAGTCTCCAGTTCATTCAGTATATCCCTATATTAAATGGCAGACAACAAGGAGTACTGCTCAAGAACGGGTGTCTGACATTACAAAACAAAGCAGTATAAAGAGGAACAACGTTCTACCTGCACTGTATGCCGTAAGCCTGTTTTGGGGACATATTCTGCAGAGTACGTCCCATCACCATTACTACGAACACTGACATCAATGTTGTTGTAGTTTGTGTCAAGGACTTGGACATCAAGAGGGGCCAATCCTGCACGTCGCGTGTCAATTGTGAACTGCGCCCGCTGGCCTTTGCTTACTCCATCACGCTGCACGCCAGGACCATAGCATTCAACCTGTAGCAGCAATAAGAAGGTTTCGGTTTGGAAGAATACATGAAAGTTGTTTTAATCTACAAACTGTTGAAGAAATATTTCATTGTTTTAAGCTAATATAAAATCAGATGTAAGATTATTTTTATTTAATACATCAACCAACACATGCACTTAATACAATAAAATTCATGACAAGTTTTTTAAACTGCTACATGTTTTGGCACTTGGGTGCCATTCTCACCATGCTTTTAAGAACAAAGCAACACCCTGGTGCCAAAACGTGTACAAGTTTACAAATTCCATCTAATTAAGAGCATATGTTGGCCAATATGTTAACTGTAAGAACATGCTCAGTACGAGTGACACAAAATTTGGATATAAGATTTAATTTATTATATGTACATTTAAATGTGACCACAAATAACAAGCAGAATCCAAATAACAAACACAATTTTCATCTAAGGTTCAAGGGGTGGGCCCTCATGAAGTTGGTTACATCTCACCCAACTTATTAACCATAAGCTTCTCAAGAAGAACTCTGGTTCACAGCATAATCAATATTTATACAAAATGCATATCAAGAAAAAAGAACCTCCTGCTGGCTTAGAACTGAGATGTCAATCTGCAATAAAACTTGACAGTGTTCTATTATATCCGTGCACGGTGGATTATGTGAATTTACCAAGTCACATACCTTATCAGGGTAGTAGTCTGTACTCGGTAGAATGTGAGCAATGTATGGCGATTTTGGAATATCCTCATTGTCACACAAGATATGTACTGCATATTCCCCAGGTGCCGTTGGGTAGTACCTGACATCAGCAGAACCATCACCATTGTCATGACAATCAATTTTTGCTTGTGATGGACCTTCAATACTGAAGCCTGTCAACAGAATCTAGCTTCAGTCTTACATGTTCAGAACTCACGACATTTCCAAACCATAATACAGGGTTGGGCAATGAAACAGGAAAAAAGTAAGGGGAGGTTGGGCTCACTGTAGTAGAGTGGGGAGGTGGGGAACTAACCTCTCCCCTTCTGTAGCTCCTACCATTTAGTAGCAATGCAGCAGTGGACGGGTGAGGAGCGTGCTTTCATCATTAAGGCTTATTATCAAAATGGAGAGAGTTTGGAGCGGGCTCGGCATGCATTCCGCATTCATTTCAATGTTCCGCGTAACCGACTGGTTCCATCAAACCATGCGATAAACACATGGGTAGACAACTTTGAGGTGAGTGGAACAACATCTAAAAGAAGAGGCGGCAGTCAAAAATCTGTGCGAACTCCAGAGAACATTGAGAGGGTTAGAGAGGCGTTTGAGAGAAGTCCGCGCCGATCTGCCATGCGACACGCAACCACTCTTGGAATAACTCCCAGGTCCTTGCGAAGAATTCTTCGCAACTATCTTCACTACCACCCGTACAAGATCCAGATCGTTCAGCGAATTCAAGATGAAGTGGCTGCAATTCATGTGGAGATGCTGCGAGAGGTCATGAACAATTTCAGGTCCCGACTTGAGGAATGCATGCGTCGAAATGGAAGCCACCTTGAGAGCGTTACTTTCAAAACATAAATTTTCAAACTGGCATTAAACAAAATGGCTATTCATATGCTTTTCATTTATGGCCAATAAACAGATAAAAAATTCATGTGTCGATTTTTTTTTTATGTTTTGAAATTTTCCTGTTTCATCGCCCAACCCTGTATTTACTGGATAGTCACTAAGATGCAGAGAGTATATAACATTTTCATGTTCTGCTCTGTGTAGTATTCAGAAAATTTTGCCACCAATATGGTGGATGCAAGGATGCTGGATCACCTGAGCAAGAAGGAGCTAGAGAAGTTCCTTGGAGTGACAAGGAAATTCCATCAAGCATCTGTGGTGCATGGCATCCACCTGCTGCGCATGATGAAATATGACAGACAGGTGAGTGCAAGGTTCTGCCTTTGTGGCAGATTTCTGTAATGACACTAGGTTACAGAAGTCCTTACGTCCAAAAGTCTAAGGCTTAATTTAGACACACATTTATAAAACAGTGCCTGTCAGTATAATTTTAAATGTACAAAATATTGGTCTGAACATTGGTACTTGTAGTTCAACAGGGAAATGGAGTGACAGGCAAACTGGAATTGAAGGAGCAGAAATGACAGCTTGAGGTTAGGTACACATTGGTTGGCCAAACTAAAAGGAAAAGGAATACTGTAGTTCTAGTACTAGTAACTGTGTTAGTGATCAATCAAGTGCAACCCATGGTGACATTCAACTTCATGTTGAGGGATTAGAATTTCAGGTGTTTAACCATCTAACTCTGGTCTGCAGGCTCTTGCTGTCCGAAGACATCAGTGTGAGAGTATTGATGCAGATCCCCTTGTGTGGACCAATCAGAGATTTATCAGATGGGCCCGGAATATTGACCTGGGTGAATATGCTGAGAACCTAAAAGGTAAGTAATTCCATGTAGAATTTTATGTTCCAGAATGGTAGAGATTACTAACCTTTCTCTTCAGGGTCAAACAAAAGTAGTTCTAAAGTAATGTTCTGTTGCATAAAATGCAGTAAAGACAAGTGTGAAGAAGAGCACAGAAATTTGGCTGGTCTGTTAATGCCAAGTGTACCAGATTTACATGTGTTCATGCTGAAAAAAACAGAAACATCCCTATTGGCTTCAGCGTGTTTGTACATATGTCTGTCTGCATGTAACAACTTGAGAACCACCAAATGTACTGTGAGGTTTCACTCAAAAGTTTTTCACATTCAAGTTGTGGTTACAATTTGATGACAGTAGTGGCGACTATACATTCTATATATATACACACACACACACACACACACACACGCACACACTCACATATATATATATATATATTATCATAGTATATATATAGTATATACAATATATGTATATATATATATATATATATAAAATGCAATATTATAAATATATACACATAGTATATCCAGAGGACCGCCTCTGTGGTCTAGTGGTCAGAGTTTCTGGCTACAGATACAGAGGTCCCGGGTTCGATCCCCGGCGCTACCAGATTTTCTGAGTAGTAGTGGTTCTGGAACGGGGTCCACTCAG